>Ga0307515_10025242_pt1 | contig 10295 bp, 11 predicted proteins | sample 17_EM_MG_FD_194513 | JGI IMG/M metagenome (GOLD analysis project Ga0307515, IMG submission 194513) | Populus trichocarpa ectomycorrhiza microbial communities from riparian zone in the Pacific Northwest, United States - 17_EM | ecosystem: Host-associated > Plants > Roots > Unclassified | place...
GCGACAGTCGCGCGTCAGGTAGGGCGTCGAGTGGTGCGCCTGGTAGGTGAGGGTGTAGCAGCGGTAGAAGAAGTCCCACAGGGGCTCGGTGATTGCCGCGCCTTCATGGGCCGTCAGCGTGACCCCTTGTTCGGCGACGCGGCGGCGCTCCTGCTGGATCTTCTTGCGCTTCTCGCGCTGCAGCCGCGCCAGCAGGTCGGTGAAATCGACGATCGGCGTTGTTTCGTCCTGCGTCCAGTGGAACTGCACGCCTTCGCGCAGCATCCAGCCGGCGCGGCCGAACGCCGCGCGGTCGGCGTCGTCGATGAACAGCACGTGCGCCGACGACAGCTTGCTGTCGCGTGCAAGCTGGTGGATCGCACGGACCAGCAGGTCGCGCATACTGTCGTCGCGCGCCAGCAGCCGGGTGCCCGGCACCGGCGTGAACGGCACCGCGCCGAGCAGCTTCGGGTAGTAGCGCAGCCCGTGGCGGCGGTAGGCATCGGCCCAGGCCCAGTCGAAGACGTACTCGCCGTACGAGTGGCTCTTCAGGTACAGCACGCTGGCGGCGACCAGCGTGCCGGCGGCTTCGATGGTGACGAACTGCGGCGTCCAGCCGGACTCGGGTACGGCGCTTGCCGATTCGTGCAGCGCGAGCAGGTATTCGTGGCGCAGGAACGGCGTTGGTGCGGTCTGCGAATCGAGCAGCGCGTTCCACGCAGCCGCGTCGACGTCGCCCGGCTCGCCGTGGACCCGAATGACATAATCTTTCGCAGTGACATCCACCGGTGACATTCAGGAGCAGCTGTCGTGAAGGTCGCGCTGGCCCAGATCAACGCGACCGTCGGCGACCTCGCCGGCAACGCACGCCGCATCGCCGACGCCGCGCGGGCCGCCTTTGCCCAAGGTGCGCGGGTCGTGCTGGCGCCCGAACTGGGCCTGACCGGCTACCCGCCCGAAGACCTGCTGCTGCGCCCGGCCTTCATGCAGGCCTGCGCGGAGACGCTGGCCGCGCTGGCGGCTGAACTGGCGGACTGCGAAGGCTTGCATCTGGTGGTTGGGCACCCGCATCAGTTCGGCGAGCGGGGCGATGTTAGGTCCAAGTCGGTGGCCGTGCAGCAGCGCTTCAACGCGGCCTCGCTGCTGAGTGCAGGCAAGGTCCAGGCCACCTACTGCAAGCGCGAACTGCCCAACTACCAGGTCTTCGACGAACGGCGCTACTTCGCCTCCGGGCGTGACGCTGGCTTGCCGCCGTTGGTCTTCGAAGCCGACGGCCGCCGCTTCGGCGTGCTGGTCTGCGAAGACGCCTGGTTCGACGAGCCGGCGCGGCTGGCGCGCGACGCCGGGGCGCAGGTGCTGTGCGTGATCAACGCGTCGCCGTTCCATATCCAGAAGGCCGGCGAGCGCGAGCAGCGCATGGCGGCCTGCGCGCGCGACGTCGGCTTGCCGCTGCTCTTTTCGCACCTGGTCGGCGGCCAGGACGAAGTGGTTTTCGACGGTGCCTCGTTCGCGCTCGATGCGGCCGGCCGGGTGAGCGCCCGCGCGCCGACGTTCGAGGAGGCACTGCTCGTCGTCGACCTCGGTGACGACGGCGTGCCGCGCGGCGTGATCGCGCCGGTGCCTTCGTTCGAGGCCCAGGCTTGGGGTGCGCTCGTCACCGGCGTGCGCGACTACATCGGCAAGAACGGTTTTCCGGGCGCGATCATCGGGCTGTCGGGCGGCATCGACTCGGCGCTGGTGCTCGCGCTGGCGGTCGACGCGCTCGGCGCCGACAAGGTGCGCACGGTGATGATGCCGTCGCCTTACACCGCCGACATCTCGTGGATCGACGCGCGCGAGATGGCGTCGCGCCTGAGCGTGCGCTACGACGAGATCGCGATCCAGCCGATGTTCGATGCTTTCCGCACCAGCTTGGCGCCCCAGTTCGTCGGTTTGGCCGAGGACACGACCGAAGAAAACCTGCAGGCCCGGATCCGCGGCACGCTGCTGATGGCACTGTCGAACAAGCTCGGGTCCATCGTGCTGACGACCGGCAACAAGAGCGAGATGGCTACCGGCTACTGCACGCTGTACGGCGACATGGCGGGCGGCTTCGCGGTCATCAAGGATGTCGCCAAGACGCTGGTCTACCGTCTCGCCGAGTGGAAGAACGCGCAGGGCAGCGAAGTGATTCCGCGGCGCATCATCACCCGGCCGCCGTCGGCCGAATTGCGGCCGGACCAGACCGACCAGGACAGCCTGCCGCCCTACGACGTGCTCGATGCGATCCTGGCGCGCTACATGGAAGACGACCAGAGCATCGAGCAGATCGTCGGCGCCGGTTTTGCGCGCACCGATGTGGAGCGCGTGACGCGATTGATCAAGATCAACGAATACAAGCGACGGCAGGCGCCGATCGGAATCCGGATCACGCACCGCGCGTTCGGCCGCGACTGGCGATACCCCATCACATCGAAGTTCCGTGCTTAAATGTGCGCCAATTGCCACAGCCCCTTTCCGGAGTCGCCGCCATGAAGCAGATCACCGCCGTCATCAAGCCATTCAAGCTCGAAGAAGTGCGCGAGGCGCTCGGCGAAGTCGGCGTTTCCGGGCTGACCGTTACCGAGGTCAAAGGCTTCGGCCGCCAGAAGGGCCACACCGAGCTGTACCGTGGCGCGGAATACGTCGTCGACTTTCTGCCGAAGGTGAAGATCGAGGTCGTCGTCAAGGATGAAGACGTCGAGCGCTGCATCGAGGCGGTCGTCAAGGCCGCCAAGACCGGCAAGATTGGCGACGGCAAGATCTTCGTCACGTCGGTCGAGCAGGTGGTGCGGATCCGCACCGGCGAGACCGACGAAGCCGCGGTCTAGCTCCAGGTCTAGCTCAGGCCCAGCGCTAGACGCGACCGAAGTCGTCGCCGCCGCGGCTGTCGCGCGCCGACTCGGCCACTTCCGCCAGCAGCGCCTGCGGGTCGCTGCCGACGCGCAGCACGGCGAGTTGTTCGGCCGACAAGAACCCCTCGTCGACGCTGCGCTGCATGAACTGCAGCAGCCCGTCGTAGTAGCCGTCGACGTTGAGCAGGCCGATCGGCTGGTCGTGGTAGCCGAGCTGGCGCCAGGTCCACACCTCGTACAGCTCCTCCAGCGTGCCGATGCCGCCGGGCAGCGCGATGAACGCGTCGGCGCGCTCGGCCATCATCTGCTTGCGCTGGTGCATCGTCGGCACGACGTGCAGTTCATGCAGGCCGGGGTGGCCGACCTCGCGCCGCATCAAGGTGTCCGGGATGACGCCGACCACGCGGCCACCGGCGGCCAACGTGGCGTCGGCCACCTCGCCCATCAGCCCGACCTTGCCGCCGCCGTAGACGAGCTGCCAGCCGTGCGCGCCGATCGCCGTGCCCAGGGCCTGCGCGGCGGCGGCGTACGAAGCGCGGGCGCCGCGGCGCGAGCCGCAGTAGACGCAGACGCTGAAAGCGGGTTTGTCCATCACCAGAATCGACTCCAAAGGGCCGACAGCCAGATGCCGCCGGTCAGCAACAAAGAAAGCATCACCGCTGCGCTGCCGAAGTCCTTGGCGCGCTTCGAAAGGTCGTGCATCTCGAACGAAACCCGGTCGACGGTGGCTTCGACCGCCGAGTTGAGCAGCTCGACCGTCATCACCAGCACCACCGAGCCGGCCAGCAGTGCCACCTCGACCCAGCCGCGGCCCAGCCAGAAGGCCAGCGGCAGCAGCACCGCCGCCAGCCACAGCTCCTGGCGGAACGCGCTTTCGCCGAGGTACGCCGCCTTCAGGCCGTCGAGCGAATAGCCGGCGGCATGGCGAACACGGTCGAAACCCGTGCGCCCCTTGTGCGGGTTTCGCAAGTCAGCCATCGATGCGATTCTAGGGTTTGGGTTGCGGACGCCAGGTGACGAGCCGGGTGCCGCAGAGCGCGTCGTGGAGGAATTGCCGGTCAGGGCGCAGCCGGGTCAGTGCCGCATAGGCCAGCACGCCGGCGGCCAGCGCGGCGAAGGTCGGTGCCGCACCCTTCAGCCCGGAGCCGTAGACGGCGGCCAGCGCCGGCAGAAACCACAGCCACGCCAGCAGATACCGGCACAGCGCGCGCTGCCACGAGACGGGCCGCCCATCAGCGCTGACCAGCCGGATGTGCCAGGTCTGCATCGCCAGCGTGCGCCCGCCATGCGACCAGAACCACGTGAAGTAGGCGCCGACGACGAAGAAGACGAAGGCCTGCATCCCATGCAGTCCGACCAGCGCATGACGCTGGCGGGTGGCCAGCGAGTAGACCAGCCCGGCGGCCATCACCACACCGAACAGCAGCACGCCCTCGTAGACAAAGCAGGCGAGGCGGCGCAATAGCTCGGGCGTAGGTGCGGGTGCCGGCGTCGGTGTGGCGCCCGCACCCCCCGGCGCGCCGGTCATGGATGGCCGGCAGGCCCGGAAGCCGCGGCGGCGTTCACCGCGGCACCCTGCGGGCCGCGGCGCGGCAGCAGGGTGGTCGGGTTGACGAAACCTTCAGTCGCGGCAATCTTCGGCAGCCCCGGCTGCTGGTGGGCCGGCGACGCCGGCTTGGCCGACATCAGCGTCGTCGTCGCGCCCGGCTTGGCCTGGACGAGCGCCGGCGCCACCGGCTTGACGCGGGCCTGCGGGGTCGACGGCACGGTGTTGCGCTTGGCGGAGGTCTCCGATGCGCCGGCGTCGACGGCGGATGCCGGCTTGGGCGCCGGCTTGGCGCGCTGGGCGAGTTCGCGCCGCTGCTCGTCGGGCAAGGCCTTGTACTCTTCCCAGCGGGTCTGGCGGTCTTCGGCGCTGAACTGGCGCGTTTCCTGGAATTGCAGGCGGGCGCGGCCGCGCTCAGTGGGGCCCATCCGCGCCCACTCGGCCATGCGTTCCTGCACGCGCTGGCGTTCGGCGGCGGGCATGGCGTCGAAGTGGCCGGCCATTTCCAGCCACTTCTGCTTGCCGCGGGGGTCGATCGTCGGCCACTCGCGCTGCAGCGGTGCCAGCGCGGTCTGCTGGGTCTTCGTCAGCGACGCCCAGGTCGGTGGCTGGTCGGCAGCCGCGGCCGACCCCACGGCGACCATCGCCGCGAAGGCAACGATGGCGAGCGCGGCGGCGGCCGGCAGGCGGCTCACGGGGATGGCGAGTTCAGGAACTCGGCGAAGCCGGGGTCGGTGTAGGCGGCCGGCGGCAGGTCGTCGGCCAGCAGAACCGAGTCGATCTCGGCCGCGGCCATGATCTGCTCGCGCGAGGTGACCTGGCCGATCACCAGCAGGCCGGCCAGCAGCACCGCCAGCGGCAGCACCGAGGCCATGCGCTGCCACCAGGGCGGCTGCCCGCCCGAGCCAAGGCCGAGGATCGCAGCGCCGCCGGAGGCGCCGGCCAGTACCGCGCTCGTGCTGCCGGCGGGTGCCCTCTGTCGCGATTCGCGCGCGCGAGCGACGGCCTGCTCGCGGGCGACGCGCAAACGCTCGCTGATGTCATGCGGCACGGCGGCGGCCTGCTCGTTGAGCGCGCCGACCAGGCGGGCAGCCAGGCGCGCCTGCAGCGTGGCGGCATCGGGGTACGTGCTGGTGATTCTCATGGCGTTATTCCCTTGGTTCGAAGGGCTTTGGCCAGCGCGTGGACGGCTCGCGAGCAATGCGTCTTCACGCTGCCCTCCGAGCAACCCATCACCGCCGCCGTCTCTGCCACATCGAATTCTTCCCAGTAACGCAAGAGGAAGGCTTCGCGTTGACGGCCCGGCAGCGCGGCCACTTCGGCCTCGATGACTCGCAAGATCTGGTCCCGCGAGACCGTGTCGGAGGCGCTTTCAGTGCCGAGCGAGCCGTCGATCGAGGTCAGAGTCTCCAGCAAATCGAAGTCGCCGTCATCGTCGGCGCCTTCGAAATCCGACAGGTTCGTCAACACCGCGTTGCGCACCTTCTGCCGGCGGAACCAGTCCATCGTCGCGTTGGACAGGATGCGCTGGAAGAGCATCGGGAACTCGGCCGCCGGCCGGTCGGCGTACTTGTCGGCGAGCCGGATCATCGCGTCCTGGACGATGTCCAGCGCCGAGTCATCCTCGCGCACGGCGTAGGCCGTGCGTTTGAAGGCGCGTTTTTCGACGCTCTTGAGGAAGTCGGTGAGTTCTTTGTCGGTGGCCAACGCGGGCTCGGCGGCGGCAGCTCGCCCGGCTCGGGCGCGGCGGATTATGTCATCGCCCCCTCACGGTGCGGCCGGCCGAGCCGGGGCCTTGCGGCAATGTCATAATGCCGCCCCGCAAACCGCTCTTCAGGTCTTGATGCCGGCCGCCCGACCGCGGGCTACGGCGTCGCAGACGCAGCGCTTCCGATTCCGCCTCACGAGGGCGCGAGGAGGGGCACCGATGGTTTTTCGTCAGAGAAATTCACAAAGGTTCGAAATGGACATGTCTGCCGCGGAAGTCAAGCGTGCCGCATTGGCACAAGCTTCTTCCCAATCCCTCACTGCCGAGCCGAACGGCTCGGAAATCCTGGTTCGCTGCCTGCAGGCCGAAGGGGTCAAGTACCTCTGGGGCTACCCGGGCGGCGCCGTTCTCTACATCTACGACGCGCTGTACAAGCAGGACAGCATCCAGCACGTGCTGGTGCGTCACGAACAGGCGGCGGTGCATGCTGCCGACGGCTATGCGCGTGCCACCGGCGAGGTCGGCGTCGCGCTGGTCACCTCCGGGCCCGGGGTGACGAACGCCGTCACCGGCATCGCAACGGCCTACATGGACTCGATCCCGATGGTGATCGTCACCGGTCAGGTGCCGACGCCGGCGATCGGCCTCGACGCCTTCCAGGAATGCGACACCGTCGGCATCACGCGGCCGATCGTCAAGCACAACTTCCTCGTCAAGGACGTGCGCGACCTGGCGCTGACGATGAAGAAGGCTTTCCACATCGCGCGCACCGGCCGCCCCGGGCCGGTGGTGGTGGACATTCCGAAGGACGTGTCGCTGAAGACCGCGCCGTTCCACTATCCGGAAACGGTCGCGATGCGCTCGTACAACCCGGTGAAGAAGGGCCACGGCGGGCAGATCCGCAAGGCCGTGCAGCTGCTGCTGGCGGCGAGGCGGCCGTACATCTACACCGGCGGCGGTGTCGTGCTCGGCAATGCGTCGCGGGAGCTGCGCCAGCTCGCCGACCTGCTCGGGTTCCCGTGCACGAACACGCTGATGGGGCTGGGCGCGATCGCTTCCAGCGACCCCAAGTTCCTGGGCATGCTCGGCATGCACGGCACGTACGAGGCGAACATGACGATGCAGCACTGCGACGTGCTGCTCGCGGTGGGCGCGCGCTTCGATGACCGCGTGATCGGCAACCCGGCGCACTTCGCGTCGGTCGAACGCAAGATCATCCACGTCGACATCGATCCGTCGTCGATCTCCAAGCGGGTCAAGGTCGACATCCCGATCGTCGGCGACGTGAAGGACGTGCTGCAGGAGCTGATCACGCAGATCCGCGAGGCGCAGGCCCGGCCCGATGCCGCTGCGCTGTCGGCCTGGTGGAGCCAGATCAACGACTGGCGCAAACGCGAATGCCTGGTCTACAAGAACAGCAACGACGTCATCAAGCCGCAGATGGTGGTCGAAAAGCTGTGGCAGCTCACGCGCGACCGCGACACCTACATCACCAGCGACGTCGGCCAGCACCAGATGTGGGCTGCGCAGTTCTACCGCTTCGAGGAGCCGCGCCGCTGGATCAACTCCGGCGGCCTGGGCACGATGGGCGTCGGGCTGCCGTATGCGATGGGCATCAAGCTCGCCAAGCCCGAATCCGATGTGTTCTGCATCACCGGCGAGGGCTCGATCCAGATGTGCATCCAGGAGCTGTCGACCTGCCTGCAGTACAAGACCGCGGTGAAGATCGTCTCGCTGAACAACCGCTACCTGGGCATGGTGCGCCAGTGGCAGGAGATCGACTACGGAGGCCGCTATTCGCACAGCTACATGGACGCGCTGCCCGACTTCGTGAAGCTCGCCGAAGCCTATGGCCACGTCGGGCTGCTGGTCGAGAAACCGGGCGACGTCGAACCGGCGCTCAGAGAGGCCATCCGCCTGAAGGACCGGACCGTGTTCCTCGACGTGCGAACCGACCCCACTGAAAACGTCTGGCCCATGGTGCAGGCCGGCAAAGGCATCACCGAGATGCTGCTCGGCTCCGAGGACCTCTGAAGCCGCGAACGGGTGGACGGAGCCCGGCGTTACCGCGCCGGGACTCGGGCCACCCAGGAGCGGGGTGACGAGCCTTGAAGCATTCTTCAATCGACATCGAACAGCGTGGCCAAACGCCGGCGGCACACAAGCTGCCGGACGCGAAGAGCGCGCAGGACGAAGGACCATGAAACACATCATTGCCGTGCTGCTCGAAAACGAGCCCGGCGCTCTCTCGCGCGTGGTGGCGCTGTTCTCCGCCCGCGGCTACAACATCGAAAGCCTGACCGTCGCGCCGACCGAAGACCCTTCGCTGTCCCGGATGACGATCGTGACCACCGGCTCCGATGAAGTGATCGAGCAGATCACCAAGCACCTGAACCGGCTGATCGAAGTGGTGAAGGTCGTCGACCTCACCGAAGGCAATTTCAGCGAGCGCGAGCTGATGCTGATCAAGGTGCGCGCGGTCGGCAAGGAACGCGACGAGATGAAGCGCATGGCGGAGATCTTCCGCGGCCGCATCATCGACGTGACCGAGAAGACCTACACGCTGGAGCTGACCGGCGACTCGGCCAAGCTCGATGCCTTTCTCGTCGCGGTCGACCGCGCGGCGATCCTGGAAACCGTGCGCACCGGCGCCAGCGGCATCGGCCGCGGCGAGCGGATCTTGAGAGTCTGACTGAGGGTGTAGAAGCGGGCTACGACCTGGGCGGAGAAGCGGGCCCTGCGGGCCCTTCAAGGAATTTTTTTAGGAGAGAACCATGAAAGTTTATTACGACAAGGATGCCGACCTGAGCCTGATCAAAGGCAAGAACGTCGCCATCATCGGCTACGGCTCGCAAGGCCACGCGCATGCGCAGAACCTGAACGACAGCGGCGTCAAGGTGACGGTCGGCCTGCGCAAGGGTGGCGCAAGCTGGGCCAAGGTCGAAAAGGCCGGGCTGAAGGTGGCCGAGGTCGCCGACGCGGTGAAGGACGCCGACGTCGTGATGATCCTGCTGCCCGACGAGCAGATCGGCACCGTCTACGCGAACGAGGTCGGCCCCAACATGCGCAAGGGCGCATCGCTGGCCTTCGCGCACGGCTTCAACGTGCACTATGGCCAGGTCGTGCCGCGTGACGACCTCGACGTCTGGATGGTCGCGCCGAAGGCGCCTGGCCACACGGTGCGCGACACCTACGCCCGCGGCGGCGGCGTGCCGCACCTGATCGCGGTGCATGCCGACAAGAGCGGCAAGGCGCGCGACCTGGCGCTCAGCTACGCGGCGGCCAATGGCGGCGGCAAGGCCGGCATCATCGAGACCAACTTCCGCGAAGAGACCGAGACCGATCTGTTCGGCGAGCAGGTGGTGTTGTGCGGCGGCACGGTCGAGCTGATCAAGGCCGGCTACGAGACGCTGGTCGAGGCCGGCTACGCGCCAGAGATGGCCTACTTCGAGTGCCTGCACGAACTGAAGCTGATCGTCGACCTGATCTACGAAGGCGGCATCGCCAACATGAACTACTCGATCTCGAACAACGCCGAGTACGGCGAGTACGTTTCGGGGCCGCGCATCATCACCGACGAGAGCAAGAAGGCGATGAAGCAGATCCTGACCGACATCCAGACCGGCGAGTATGCGAAGAGCTTCATCCTCGAGAACCGCGCCGGCGCGCCGACCCTGCTGTCGCGCCGCCGGCTGATGGCCGAGCACTCGATCGAAGTCGTCGGCGAGAAGCTGCGCGCGATGATGCCGTGGATCAAGGCCAACAAGCTGGTCGACCGCTCGCGCAATTGACGCACTGACGCGGCCTCGCGGGAACCGGACTTGCCCCGGTCCCGGCGTTATGCTTCCCTCGATGACGGACGACCCGAAGTTCCACGACGACGAAGTGGTCTTGCCCGCCGGCGAAGCCCGCCCGCGGCGCAAGGGCATCTACGTGTTGCCGAACGCCATCACGCTGGCGGCGCTGTTCTCCGGCTTCTATGGCGTCGTGATGGCGATGAACGGCCGCTTCGAGATCGCCTGCATCGCGATCTTCGTCGCGGCCGTGCTCGACAGCCTGGACGGCCGCGTTGCCCGCATGACGCACTCGCAGAGCGCGTTCGGCGAGCAGATGGACAGCCTGTCCGACATGGTCAGCTTCGGCGCGGCGCCGGCGCTGATCGTCTACATCTGGGCGCTGAAAGACCTCG
>Ga0307515_10025244_pt1 | contig 10294 bp, 8 predicted proteins | sample 17_EM_MG_FD_194513 | JGI IMG/M metagenome (GOLD analysis project Ga0307515, IMG submission 194513) | Populus trichocarpa ectomycorrhiza microbial communities from riparian zone in the Pacific Northwest, United States - 17_EM | ecosystem: Host-associated > Plants > Roots > Unclassified | place...
TCGACCTGTCGCGGACCGCGCCCGCCGGCACCGACGCCAGCGTGCTCACCGGCGTCGTGAGCGAGGTCGTCTACCAGGGCACCTCGACCAACTACACGGTGTCGATGGCCGCCGGCCCGGACTTCGTGGTCTTCGACCAGAACGCGTACTCGGCCGACGACCTGGCCGGTCGTGGCGACCGCGTGTTCCTCTCCTGGAGCCCCCAGCACTCGTACCCGATCGGAGTCTGATGAACCAGCCGCTCACCCCCGACCCCGCCCTGATCAACCCCGCCCTGATCCGCGGGATGACCCAACGGCGGCTCGGCCGGCGCGACGCCCTGCGGCTCTCCGGCCTGTCGGCCTTCGCCATGGCCCTGGCCGCGTGCGGCGTCAAGGGCACCGGCACGACCACGCCCAGCGCACCGGCGCCGGATGCCGTCGCCAAGTTCTGGGCCGGCAAGACCAGCAACGGCAAGGTGGACTTCGCCAACTGGCCGCTGTACATGGACCCGAAGCAGCCCGAGCTGAAGAAATTCACCGCCGCGACCGGCGTCAAGGTGAACTACCAGGAGGTCATCCAGGAGATGGGGCCCTGGTTCGCCAAGGTCCAGCCCCAGTTGGCCGCCGGCCAGTCGATCGGCTACGACCTGATGGTGATCACCAACGGCATCCAGTTCAAGCAGTTCGTGGACTCGGGCTTCCTGGCCCCGCTGGACCACTCGAAGCTGCCGAACTACGTGGCCAACGCCGACAAGTCGTACGCCAACTCGGCGTACGACAAGGGCAACGTGTACTCGATCCCGTGGACCTCCGGGATAACCGGCATCGCGTACGACCCGAAGAAGGTCAGCCGGCCGATCACCAAGCTGGCCGACCTCTGGGATCCCGCCTTCAAGGGCAAGGTCGGGATGTACTCCGACACCCAGGAACTGGGCAACTTCGGCCTGATGGCGCTCGGCATCGACCCGGCGAAGTCGACGCCGGACGACTGGCGCCGGGCCGCCGCCAAGCTCAAGGAGCAGAAGAGCGCCGGCATGGTCCGCAACTACTACGACCAGAGCTATGTCGACGCGCTCGGCAAGGGCGAGGTCTGGATCACCCAGGCCTGGTCCGGCGACATCTTCCAGAAGAACGTCTCGGACGGCACGGACTTCAAGTTCGTGATCCCGGAGGAGGGCGGCACCATCTGGACCGACAACTTCGCCATCCCGATCACGGCGCAGAACCCGCTCGACGCGATCAAGTTGATGGACTTCTTCTACGAGGTCGAGAACGCGGCGACGCTCGCGGAATACATCAACTACGTGTGCCCGGTGCCGGCGGCGCAGGAGCAGATCAAGAAGGACGCGGCCAAGCTGTCGGGCGACGACAAGGCGTCCATGGAGGCGATCGCCGCCAGCCCGCTGGTCTTTCCCGCCGCCTCGGACTACGCGAAGCTGCACTACTACACGGACTTCGCCACGGCGGCGGAGCAGCAGGAATACCAGAGCATTTTCGAACCGATCGTGCTGGCCTGACGCCGTGTCCCGGACCCGGCGCGTCCTGGCGCCCTACCTGCTGATCCTTCCCGGCGGCCTGTGGCTGCTGCTCTTCTTCGTGGTGCCGATGGTGACGATGCTGTCCCTGTCGTTGCAGCAGGGCGACGTCGTCTCCGGGTACGTCTTCACCGGCCACTGGCAGACCTATGTGGACGCGTTCGGCAACTACCGCACCCAGATGGTGCGCTCGCTGATCTACGGGGCGATCACCACCATCGTGCTCATCGTGCTGGCTTTTCCGGTCGCGTACTGGATCGCCTTCTACGGTGGCCGGCGCAAGCCGACCTACCTTTTCCTGCTCCTGCTGCCGTTCTTCGTGTCGTTCGTGCTGCGCACCATCTCGTGGCGGCAGATCCTCACCGACGAGGGCATGCTGCTGGGGCCGCTGAAGGACATCGGGCTGCTGCCGGACGGATTCCACATCCTCGGCACGCCGACCGCCGTGATCGGCGGCCTGGTGTACAACTTCCTGCCGTTCATGGTGCTGCCGGTCTACGTGGCGCTGGAGCGCATCGACCCGCGCGTCGTCGAGGCGGCCCGGGACCTGTACGCGGACCCGGCCACCGCCTTCCGCAAGGTGATCTTCCCGCTGGCGCTGCCCGGGGTGTTCGCCGGCGTGCTGATGACCTTCGTGCCGGCGAGTTCCGACTACGTCAACTCGGCGGTGCTGGGCAGTTCCTCGACCACGATGATCGGGCAGGTCATCCAGTCGCAGTACCTGGTCAGCTCCAACTACCCGACGGCCTCCGCGCTGTCCTTCACCCTGATGGGGGTGCTGCTCGCCGGCGTCTTCCTCTACGCCCGGATGCTCGGCACCGAAGACGTGATGAAGGTGGCGGCCCGATGAAACGGCTCACCGGCGAGCGGACGCTGTACCTCTACACCTGGTTGATCATCGCCTGGCTGACCCTGCCGGTGCTCATCATGATCGCGTTCGGCTTCAACGACACTCCCGGCCGCTACAACCAGACCTGGGAGGGCCTCACGCTCAAGTGGTACGGCCGCGTCTTCGAACTGGACGAGTTGACCAAGGCGCTGGTGATCTCCCTGATCGTGGCCCTGGTGACCGCGGTCGTCGCGGGGGCGCTCGGCACCGGCATCGGCTACGCGCTCGGCCGCTATGCCTTCCGCGGTTCGGGCACGCTCAACCTGATCATGTTCGCCACCATGTCCTCACCGGAACTCGTGATGGGCGCCTCGCTGCTGACGCTCTTCGTGTCGCTCGGGGCCGGGCTGGGCGTGGTGACGATCACGATCGCGCACATCATGTTCTCGATCTCGTTCGTCGCGGTCGTGGTGCGGGCCCGGGTGCTGACGCTGGACCGCTCGATCGAGGAGGCCGCCGCCGACCTCGGCGCCAGCCCGTGGACGACGTTCTGGCGGATCACCTTCCCGATCATCCTGCCGGCGGTGTCCGCCGGCATGATGCTGGCCTTCGCGCTGTCCATCGACGACTTCGTGGTCAGCAACTTCACCGCCGGCACCACCACCACGTTCCCGCTGTGGATCTGGGGCGCCACCCGGGTCGGGCTCCCGCCCCAGGTGAACGTGATGGGCACGCTGATCTTCCTGGTCGGGGTGCTGATCGCGGTGGTCTCCAGCGTACGGGCGCGGCCCAGCCGCCGCGGCTGATCGTGGCGCACTGATGGCCACGCATGTGGCCCTGGCCGACGCGCTGCCCGAGCCGTACTGGCTCGCTCAGGCCGGCGCGCCGGCGCCGGCCGATCCGCTCGACGCCGCCGAGACCGCGGACCTGGCCGTGGTCGGCGCCGGTTACAGCGGGCTGTGGACGGCGTTGCTCGCCAAGGAACGCGAGCCGGGCCGGGACGTGGTGGTGCTGGAGGCCGGCACGGCGGGCTGGGCCGCCTCGGGGCGCAACGGCGGCTTCTGCTCGGCCAGCCTCACCCACGGATTCGACAATGGACTGAGCCGGTTCCCCGACGAGATGGACACCCTCGAACGGCTGGGCCGGGCGAACCTGGACGAGATCGAGGCGACGGTCCGGCGGTACGGGATCGACTGCGACTTCGCGCGTACCGGGGAACTCGTGGTGGCGACCGCCGCCTGGCAGCTGCCGCAGTTGGCGGCGTACCAGGCCGAGGCCGCCGCCCGCGGCCTCGACGTTCGGCTGCTCGACCGCGACGAGGCGCGGGCCGAGGTCGACTCGCCGACCTACCTGGGCGGCGTCTGGGACCGCTCGGGATGCGCCATGATCGATCCGGCCCGCCTGGTCTGGGGCCTGCGCCGCGCCTGCCTCGACCTCGGGGTACGCATCTACGAGAATTCCCCGGTCGAGCGGATCTCCGCGGCCGCGGGCGGGCTGCGGCTGCACACCCCGGGAGGTCGGGTGGACGCGGCCAAGGTCGCGCTGGCGACCGGCGCCCACGGCGGCCTGCTGCGCCGGCTGCGGCATTACGTGGTGCCGATCTACGACTACGTGCTGATGACCGAGCCGCTCAGCGCCGAGCAGTTGGCGGCGATCGGGTGGCGGCACCGGCAGGGGCTGGGCGACGGCGGAAACCAGTTCCACTACTACCGGCTGAGCGCGGACAACCGCATCCTGTGGGGCGGCTACGACGCGATCTACTACCGCGGCGGGCGCATCGAAGCGGCGCACGATCAGCGCGAGGCGACGTTCGCGGTGCTGGCCGAGCACTTCGCGGAGACCTTCCCGGCCCTGGCCGGACTCCGTTTCACCCACAAATGGGGCGGGGTCATCGACGTCTGCAGCCGGTTCAGCGGGTTCTTCGGTACGGCGCACGGCGGCCGGCTGGCGTACGCGGTCGGGTACACCGGCCTCGGTGTCGGAGCCACCCGATTCGGTGCCAACGTGATGCTGGACCTTCTCGCCGGCCGGCGAACCGAGTTGACTGCACTGAGGATGGTGCGCAGCAAGCCGATGCCGTTCCCGCCGGAGCCGCTACGCTCCGGCGTCATCGAGCTGACCCGCCGGTCGATCGCCCAGGCGGACAGGCACGAGGGCCGGCGCAACGTCTGGCTGCGCACGCTCGACCGGATGGGTCTCGGCTTCGACTCTTGAGCCGACCCGCGGCGGAAAACCCATGCAAGTTCGTCGCATGGGCCCACCAGATCGGAGCAGAGGATGGGCACGGCCCTCGACGCCATCAACAAGCGGCTGATCGAGTTGCTGCAAACCGACGGCCGGATGTCGTACGCCGCCCTGGCCAAGGCGGTGGGCCTGTCCGAGGCGGCGGTGCGGCAGCGGGTGCAGCGGCTGCTCGACACCGGCGTGATGCAGATCGTGGCGGTCACCGATCCGCTCACGCTCGGCTTCGCCCGGCAGGTCATGATCGGCATCCGGGTGGCCGGTGACGTGCGCAAGGTCACCGAGGCGCTGGCCCGGGTGCCGGAGATCGCCTACGTGGTCATCTGCGCCGGCGGCTACGACCTGCTCGCCGAGCTCGTCTGCACCAACGACGACCACCTGGTCGCCCTGCTCAGCGACACGGTCCGGGCCATCGAGGGCGTGGTCGCGACCGAGACGTACGTCTACCTGAAGCTCGCCAAGCAGACGTACGGCTGGGGGGCGCCGTAGTCACCTGGCCAGCAGGGCGCGCAGCGCCTTGACCACCTCGGCCGGCGCCTCCTCCGCCATGAAGTGGCCGCAGGTGACCGTGGCGTGCTCCAGGTTCGGGGCCCAGGCCCGCCACAGCCCGGCCGCGTCGAAGCCGAGGTAGGCGCCCCAGTCCTGCTGCAGGACGCTCACCGGCATGCGCAGCCGGTTGCCGGCCGCCCGGTCCGCCTGGTCGTGCGCGACGTCGACGCCGGCCGAGGCCCGGTAGTCGGCGACGATCGAGGTGACCGCCGCCCGGGACGCGGCCAGGTAGGCGGCGCGCACGTCGGCCGGAATGGCGTCCGGGTCCCGGGTCCAGATGTCGAGGAAGTGGCCGAAGAACGCGTCGGGGCTGGCGCCGATCAGCTGCTCGGGCAGGCCGGGCGGCTGGGCCATCAGGTAGAGGTGGAAGCCGATCGCGCCGGACGTGCCGTGCAGGACGTTCCACATGTCCAGGGTCGGCAGCACGTCGAGGGTGGCGAGGTGGGTGATCGCGTCGGGGTGATCGAGGCCGGCGCGGAAGGCGACCAGGGCGCCGCGGTCGTGCCCGACCAGGGCGAACCGGTCGTGGCCGAGCGCCCGGGCCAGCGCCACGACGTCGGCGGCCATGATCCGCTTGGCGTACGCGGCGGTGTCGGCGGGCTTGTCGCTGGCGCCGTAGCCGCGCAGGTCGGGGCAGATCACGGTGTGGTCGGCCGCGAGGTCGGCAGCGACGTGCCGCCACATGAGGTGGGTCTGCGGAAAGCCGTGCAGCAACACGATCGGGCTGCCCGAGCCGCCGACGGCGACGTTGAGCGCCACGTCCTCGGCCACGGTGACGCGCTGGTAGTCGAATCCACTGATCTTCGGGGTCATGGCGAGGAGCGTGCCGGGCGCGGATCAGCACCGGATCAGCAACGACTAAGTGCGCTGCCTACATTGGGTGCCATGGTGGCCTTCGGCGTGCTGGGACCCGTACGGGCGGAGACCGGCGCTGGTGCCGTACCGCTGAAGGGTCCGCGGCACCGGGCGGTGCTGGCCCGCCTGCTGATCGCCCGCGGCCGGGTCGTGCCGGTCGACCGGCTGGTCGACGACCTGTGGCCGGAGCCGCCGCGCGGCGCGGTGGCCGCGATCCGGACCTTCGTCTCCGACCTGCGCCGGGCGCTGGAGCCCGACCGACCGCCGCGCGAACCGGCCCAGGTGCTGGTCACCGCGCCGCCCGGCTACGCGCTGCGGGCAGCACCGGAGGCCGTGGACGCCTGGCGGTTCGAGGACGCGGTCGGCGCGGCGGCGCGGCACCTCGCGGCGGGGCGGCCGGCGCCGGCGCTGGCCGCCCTGGAAGAGGCGCTCACCCTGTGGCGCGGGCCCGCCTACGCCGAGTACGCCGACCAGGGCTGGGCGCGCGCCGAGATCGACCGGCTGGACGAGTTGCGGATGCTCGCCGTGGAACGCCGCGCCGAGGCGCTGCTGGCGTTGGGCCGGGCCGCCGACGCGTCCGCCGACCTGCAGGCGCACGCCCGGGACCAGCCGCTGCGCGAGGACGCCTGGCGGCTGCTCGCCACGGCCCTGTACCGGTCGGGGCGGCAGGGCGACGCCCTGGCCGCACTGCGTCAGGCCCGCCAGACGCTGGTGGCGGAGCTCGGGTTGGACCCCGGCCCCCGGCTGCGGCAGCTGGAAACCGACATCCTCGCTCAGACGGCGGATCTTGGCTTAGGCTCCGGCCCCCGGCTGCGGCGGTTGGAAACCGACATCCTCGCTCAGACGGCGGATCTTGGCTTGGGCCCCGGGCCGGTTCGGCCGTTTTTTGGGCGCGATGCCGAGCTGGCCCGCCTGGATCAGGCCGCCGGGTCCGTCGCCCGGCACGGCCGCCCGGTGCTCGCCCTGCTCTCCGGTGACCCGGGCGCGGGCAAGACGGCGCTGGCCGAGGCCCTGACGCGGCGGCTGACGGCGCGCGGTTGGACGGCGCAATGGGTCCGCAGCCCCGAGTACGAGGGCGCGCCGGTGTCCTGGCCCTGGCTGGACGAGGCGGCCACGGCCGAGGACCCCGCCGTGGCCCGCTTCCGCGCGCGCCGCGCCGCCGTGGCGCAACTGACGGCGAAGGCCGCGCGGGGGCCGGTGCTGCTGATCGTCGACGACCTGCACCGCGCCGACGAGGGCACCCTGGACCTGCTGGCCGCGCTGGCCGGCGAGGAGTGGCCCGGGCTGATCGTCGGCACCTTCCGGGCCACCGAGATCACCCCGGAGCTGACGGCCGCCCTGGCCCGATTCGCCCCGGCCGAGCCCGTACGCGTCTATCTGGCCGGCTTGTCCGAGGCCGCGACCGCCGAGCTTGCCCGTACCGTGGCCCGGCAGGCCCTGGATGCGCCCACCGCGCAGCTGATCCACCGGCGCAGCGGGGGCAATCCGTTCTTCGTCCGCGAGCTGGCGCGGCTGCTCGCCGCCGAGGGCGGCACGGCGCTGCGGCAGGTCCCGGCCGGCGTGCGCGACGTCATCCGGCATCGCCTGGCCCGGCTGCCGGACCCCGCGCAGACCGTGCTGCGGCAGGCCGCGGTGCTCGGCCGGGACGTCGACCCGGACGTGCTGGCCGCCCTCGCCGGCGCCACACCGGTGCTGGATGCCCTGGACGCGGCCCTGCAGGCCGGTTTCCTCGCCGAGGACGGGCCCGGCGGGTGGCCGCGGTTCACCCACATTCTGGTACGCGACACGCTCTACGCCGACCTGTCCGCGCTGCGCCGGGCGCACTGGCACGCGGCCGCCGGCGCGGCGATCGAACGGCTGCACCCGCACGACGTCGCCGCCCTCGCCCACCACTTCGCCCAGGCCGCGAGCCGGGACACTGCCGCCCGCGCGGCCCGCTACGGACGCGTCGCCGCCGAGCAGGCCGAACGCCGTTCGCAGCCGCACGAGGCCGCCCGGCTGTGGCGGCAGACCATCGCCGCCCACGACCGCACCGCCGCCGATGTCCGCACCGCCGCCGATGTTTGCACCGCCGCCGATGTCCGCACCGCCGTCGATGTCCGCGCCGCCGTCGATGTCCGCACCGCTTGGCCGCCGTGCTGGGGCTGGGTCGCGCGCTTGCCGTGACCGGGCATCTGGACGAGGCGCGCCGGCACCGCGCCGCGGCGATCACCACGGCCGAGGGGCTCGACGACCCCGACCTGACCGCGAGCGTCATCGCCGCCTTCGACGTGCCCGCGGTCTGGACCCGCAACGACGACGAAGCCCTCTCCGGCCGGATCGTCCGGGTCGCCGAGCGGACCCTGGCCGCGCTCCCCGAGGACCGGCCGGAGCAGCGCAGCCGGCTGCTCAGCACCATCGCCCTGGAACTGCGCGGCAGCACCACCGACCGCGGCGATCTGGCGGCGCGCGAGGCCGAGGCCATCGCCCGGCGCACCGGCGACCCGGCGCTGCTGGCCTTCGCCCTGAACGCCCGCTTCATGCACGCGTTCCGGCGGACCGGGCTGGCCGCCGAGCGGGCCCGGATCGGCGCCGAACTGGTCGCCCTGGCCGCCCGGCATGAGCTGGTCACCTTCGAGGTCCTGGGCCACCTCATCCTGCTGCAGGCGCACAGCGCGCTGGCCGACCTCGCCGCCGCCGACCGGCACGCGCGGGCCGCCGACCGCCTCGCCGAGCGGTACGACCTGCCGCTGGTGGGCGTGTTCACCCAGTGGTATGCCGCCCTGCGGCTGGCCCTCGAAGGGCGCCCGGCCGAGGCGGAGGCCGGCTACCGGGCCGCACACGCGCGCCTCGCCGGCGGGGGCATGCCCGGGATGGAAGCGGGGCTGCTCCCGCTCGCCCTGCTCTCCCTGCATCTCGACAAGCCCCCGGACGCCGCCGATTGGGGCCCGTACGAGCCCTGGGTCCGCCCGCTGCTCCTGCTCGCCGCGGGCCGCCGCGACGAAGCCGCCGCCGCACTGCGTTCCCTGCCACCCTCGCCGCACGACCTGCTCTGGGAAGCCCGGCTCTGCCTCGCCGCCCGCGCGGCCCAGGCCTTGGACGACCGAGCCACGCTGGCGCACCTCCGCACCCAGTTGCTGCCCGCCGCCGGCGAACTGGCGGGGGCCGGAAGCGGCATCCTTTCCCTGGGTCCGGTCGCCGACCAGCTAGCCCCGTAGCTCCGCCGCGAGGTCGGTCGCGCTGCCCGACGGCTTCCCGACCTGGCCCGATCGGCGGAGGGCATCGGCCGCGTCGATCACCGCGGCCGAGCCGTCGGTCGGCGCGATCGACCGAACAGCCAGGGTGACACCCACTCATCGCCCTAAATCAACGAAGCTTCCTCACATAAGGTGCCGATTCCTGGTCGAGCAGGCAGGATGCAGGGTGTCTGCGATCTAGGGGGAGTCCGGGGATGGCCCACATCCATCATTTCGAGCACGGGTGGATCACCCCCACCATCAGCTACGTGCTGTCCGTACTGGGATCGCTGCTGGGACTGACCTGCGCCGTCCGGCTGCGCGACGCGCCGAGCGCCGGCTGGCGCGTCTGGTGGCTCGCGCTGGCGGCGGTCGCCATCGGCGGCACCGGCGTCTGGACGATGCACTTCGTGGCCATGCTCGGCTTCAGCGTGGTCGGCCTGCCCATCCGCTACGACGTCGGCGTCACGGCGCTCAGCGCGGTCCTCGCCGTCGTCGCCGTCGGCACCGGACTCTTCATCGTGACGCGCGGCGCCAAGGCCAAGATGGTGCGCATCGTCACCGGCGGCCTGTTCGCCGGCCTGGGCGTGGCCGCCATGCACTTCACCGGCATGTACGCGATGCACTTCTCGGGCACGGTCAGCTACCTGACCAGCCGGGTCCTCATCGCCATCGCCATCGCCATCGTCGCGGCGACGGTCGCGCTGTGGCTCACCGTCACGGTCCGCCGGCCATCCGCCATCGTGGCGTCGGCGCTCGTGATGGGCGTCGCGGTCAACGGCATGCACTTCACCGGCATGTCCGCCATGTCGGTACAGGCCGACGCACCGGTGGGCACGCCGTCCGGCGCGAGCAGCACCTCACTGCTGATTCCGATCGGCCTGGGAGTCATCTTCGGCGTGCTGGGACTGGTGTACGCCCTGATGGCGGCGCCGACCGAGGAGGACCGGGCGGGGGCGGCGTACCTGGCGTCGCGACTGGAGCGGGGACCGCGGCCGGACCTGCCGACGCAGCCCAACGGCAGGGCCCAGCAGATGAACGGCAGGCCCCAGCAGCCAAACAGTTGGCCGCAGCCCCAGCCCCAGCCTC
>Ga0307515_10025245_pt1 | contig 10294 bp, 13 predicted proteins | sample 17_EM_MG_FD_194513 | JGI IMG/M metagenome (GOLD analysis project Ga0307515, IMG submission 194513) | Populus trichocarpa ectomycorrhiza microbial communities from riparian zone in the Pacific Northwest, United States - 17_EM | ecosystem: Host-associated > Plants > Roots > Unclassified | place...
CCATGGCCACCTGGTCGGCCGACAGCAGGTTGGCCGCCTCGTTCAGGGCCTTCTGGCCGGCGGCGTCGACGGCGTAGCGCACGCGGGCCGCCTCGGCGGCGACGCGGACGGCCTCACCGGCGGCCTCGGCCTCGATGCGGGTCTTGTCGGCCGCGCCCTTGGCCTCTTCACGCAGGGCCTCGGCCTGGTCGGCGGCGGCGGTCTTCTGGGCCTCGGCGGCGACCTTGACGCCGATCGCCTCGCGCTCGGCCTCTTTGGTGGCCTCGATCAGCTCGATGGTCTTCTGACGCTCGGCCCCTTCGCGTTCGCGGACGGTCTTGACCTGCTCCTCGGCGGCGACGGCCAGGGCCAGGGCCTTGTCGGCTTCGGCCTGGGCCTCGGACTGGGCGCGCGAGCGCTCGGCCACGGCGATGGAGCGATCCTGCTCGGCCAGCTCGATGGCCTTGGCCTTCTCGATGTTCTGGGTGTCGACGGCGCGTTCCTTGGCGATTTCGCGCTCGCCCAGTTCCTGCTCCATGGCGATGCGCTGCTGGGCGACGGCCCGGTCGGCCTCGATCTTGGCGGTCTCGATCTGCTGCTGGGCGGTGATCTTGGCGCCCTCGGCCTCACGCGACTTCTCGGCTTCCTGCTGCGAGACCTCGGCGGCCTGGCCGGCGCGGCGGATGGCCAGTTCGCGCTCCTGCTCCAGCTTGGCGTATTCCTCGTCGCGGCTGATCTCCAGGGTGCGGCGCTGGGCTTCCAGGTTCTTGGTGCGGATCTGCACCTGGGTGTCCTGCTCGATGTCGTTGCGCAACTTCTTGCGCAGCTCGATCTCCTCGGTCAGCCGGGTCAGGCCCTCGGCGTCGAAGGCGTTCGAGGGGTTGAAATATTCCATGGCCGTCTGGTCGAGACCCGTCAGCGACACGGTCTCCAGCTCCAGGCCGTTCTTCAGCAGGTCTTCGCTGGAGACCTGCTGCACCTTCTGGACGAAGTGGGTGCGCTGCTCATGCAGCTCGGTCATGGTCAGCTCGGCGGCCACCGAACGCAGGGCGTCGACGAACTTGCCCTCGACCAGGTCCTTCAGCTGTTCGGGGTGCATGGTGCGCATGCCCAGGGTCTGGGCGGCCGAGGCGATGGCGTCGGCGCTGGGCTGGACCCGCACATAGAACTCGGCCAGCACGTCGACGCGCATGCGGTCCTTGGTGATCAGGGCCTGTTCGTTCTTGCGCTCCACGGCCAGGCGCAGGGTGTTCATGTTGACCGGAATGGTCTCATGCAGCACCGGCAGGATCAGCGCTCCGCCGTTCATCACCACCTTCTCGCCGCCGAAACCGGTGCGGACGAACGACGTCTCCTTGGACGCGCGCTTGTAGAGACGGGCGAAGATCAGGCCCAGGATCAGCAGGGCGACGAGCCCGCTGCCGGCGATGATGGCGATCTCGATCAGAGCAGGCATGTTCATTGGGTACCCCCGGACTAGGAAAATTCTAAAGGTCGCGCAGCGAGGCGCTGGTGTTCTGGATGGCGAAGAACCGGGCGCCGGCGTGGCGCACGATGATGACCTGCGAGCCTTCCTCGAAGACCTCGCCGGCGTCGTCGGGCTCGATCATCACGTAGTGGGTCTGGCCGTGGACGTCGCGGACCCGGGCCTGGGCGGCGCTGCCGACCTCGGCCTTGCCGGTGACGATGGTGGCCCAGCGGCCGACCAGGGTCTCGCGCGCCACGGCGGTGGTCTCGTCGCTGGGCAGGATCCTGGAGACGACACGGCCGAACAGGCGCGTGAAGGGCAAGGCGGCGGCGACGGCCAGCGGCACGGCCAGCCACCAAGGCCCGGGCTTGCCGAAGACGCCGGCGATCAGTTGCTGCAGGATCAGACCCGTCAGGCCGAAGCTGAACAGGAAGACGACGATCAGCATCAGCAGCGGCAGCTTGCCGACATTGAGCCAGTTGAGCAGAGAGGGGTGACCGTCGAGGTCGGCGTCGAGGTCGGCGTCGATCCCGTCGCCCAGCGCCGCGCCGCCGCCCAGGCCCAGGGCCTCGACCAGGCCGATCAGCAGCATCAGCAGCAGGGCCGCGAAGAACGGGACGTTGTCGCCGGAGGTGAGGAAGGCCAGCATCCGCGATCAGCCCGGCTGGCCGACGCGGGCGAGCAGGGCGGCCAGCCGCTCCTCGACGCGATGGCGGCGGGCCAGCTTGTCCAGTTCCGACAGCTTGGCGCCGCGATCCAGGTCGGCGGCCTCGCGCGGCGGCGGCGTGGCGCGGGTGGCGTTCAGGCTCTGCAGGTCCTCGCTCATCTCGCGGCGGGTGGCCTGCAGGGCCGACAGATAGCCTTCCAGCTCGGCCTGGCGCTCGGCGGTGTTGGCGACGGCGGCTTCCAGCACCGGGACCTGGGCCTCGATGTCGAGCTGATGTTCCAGGGCGGCGCGGATCAGGTCCTCGCGGCCCTGGCTGAGCGCCAGGTCGATCTGGGCCGACAGTTCGTCGTGGCGGCTGCTCTGTTCGGTCAGGCGCTTGGCGGCCAGATGGCGGGCGGCGATGGTCTTACCGAGTTCCGCGCGGACCTCGTCGATGGCCTGGTCGACCTCGCGCAGGGCCTGGTGGCCCAAGGCGTCGGGCAGGGCGCCCTCGATGGCGTCGACGATGGCGTGAGCCCCGCCGGCGACGATACGGCCCACGCGGGCCCCCAGGGTGTCGGCCATGAGCTTTCTCATTTCGCGTCGGCGGTCGGCGGGACCGCCAAGGTGATCAGGGTCATCAGGTCGTTCAGGCTGGCCAGCCGCCGGGCGACGATGCCCGGGTCATAGGCGGGCGCGCTGGGCGTCACGGCCCAGCGCAGCATCTGCTCGAACATGCGGGCGGCGCAGTCGACCAGCCGGGCCTCGTGGCGCGCCATCGCGGCCGCGTCGGCGGCGGCCATCTCGGCGGGGGTCGACAGGCTGAGCGCCAGGAACTCCTCGACGCAGGTCAGCAGGCCCACGACGACACCGGAGCGCCGGTCGCTGGCCTGCTCGGCCTCGCGCACCGTGCGCAGGGCCGGGCCGAGGGCCTCGTGGCTGGCGGCCAGGGCGCCGGCGAAGGTTTCTGGTCGCTGATGACGCAACCGCGCCAGGCGGATCAGCCCGCGCACCTTGTCGCTGGACGTCACCGCCCCTTCCAGCTCTAGTTGAGCCAGGAAGGCGGAATCGTCTTCAGAGAGCCTGACGCTCAAGGGCGTGTTCAGCGCGACCATGGCTGGAGCTTGGCTTGGTGTAAGACGTTTGTAAACAGTGAAGTTAAACTGTCATACGCGTCTCATCGAGGGCATGCGGCGGCTTCTACGTCTTCATTCCTACCTTCATCGGCGAGCAAGCGGCGTGGCGCGCGGCCCAGCTCTAGATTCGTCGCCTTCCTGCTTCTCCGCGTTACGCTGAAGCTGTTCACAATGGTCGCTTGCTTAGAAAGACGATCTGGCTGGATGTATCAGTTAAGCTAGAATATGGCGCCAATTTATTGGGCATTGGTTTGTGTATATCGCCGAAATACTTGGAAAATTACTGCCAAGATTAACCTGAAAATTGCCAAACGGGTCTTCTTGAGTCAACATATCGTTGTGCAATGGCGTTTTGCACCAGTGCGGTTGCGTACCATGTTGGCTTTCCTGATCGGCTTATTTGATCCCGGCCAAGATGTTCCAAGGGGCCGTCCGGCTCCTACTGAACAGATTGCTCGCAATGGCTTCGAAGGCGCCTCGCCGTGACGCTGCGCAAGGCGTTCCTGGTCGGCGCGGGCTTCGGGGCCCTGGCCGGATTCCTGGTGGCGGCCTACATGGTCGGGTCCAGCGCCAAGGCCCGGGCCACCCGTTGCGCGGCCCTGGCCGGCGAGGCGCAACTGCAATGCGTCACCCGCGAGACCAACAAGGCCATCGTGATCACCAACGATCTGGACCACTACGGGGTCGACGACGTCTGGGTCGAGAGTCCGGCCGACGGCAAGGGCGATTGCGAGGATTTCGCCCTGACCAAGGCCCGCGTCCTCCAACGGCTGGGCTGGAGCGCGTCGCGCATGCAGCTGGCGGTGTTCGGGTACGGCAAGCAGGCCCACGCCGTGCTGGTGATCGACGACACCTACGTGCTGGACAACCTGACGCCCTGGGTCGGGCGCTGGAAGGGCTATAGCCCCAAGACCATGGGTCTCTATCCGATCGAAGTGGCGCGATCGCTGACGCGCTTCACGCCGGGCCTGATGAGCACCGCTGTCGCGGCGGGACGATAGCCGAGGCTTGCGCGGGCCGCCCGCCGGAACCACTGTGGTTCCGACGGGGGACGGCCATGGCGCGGCGATTGACGGGACGGTTCGAGGCGCGGCCCATGGCGGCCATCAACCTGACGCCGATGGTTCCGGTGCTGCTGGCGCTGTTCGCGGTGGTGGCCGTGGCGGCCTCGGCCAATCACGCTGCCCTGACGCTGGATGTGTCGCCTCGGGATTTCGGCCCATCGTCGGACGCCCAGCCTCCGCCGACCCCGTACGTGTCCGTTGATGTCGGCGGAGGCCTGCGGATCGAGGGGAAGCCGATCGACGCCGAACATTTTGGACCGACACTGAAACGGCTCAGCGCGGCGCGGGGGCAGCACTTTATCCTGGTGCGGGCCGAGCCTGACACGTCCTATGGCGATTATATGAGCGCCGTGCGTTTGATCCGCCGTGAGGGCCTGGACATCCTGCCGGTCAACGAGGACGTCCGCTAGTTACGACCATGACCGACGATCCACCGGATCTGTCCGTTGACTCCCCGCCGCCCCTCCGTCATAAACCGCCCCTTCTCGCCACCGGCTTGCCGCGTGGCGCGAAAATCGCATGACGGAATGACCCGACGCCGCCGTTGAGATCGCACCCTTTCGAGGGAGCCGGCACGGATCGAACTAAAAGAGTGACTTATGTCCAAGCGCCATAGCGCCAAGTACAAGATCGATCGCCGTATGGGCGAGAACCTCTGGGGTCGGCCCAAGTCGCCGGTCAACCAGCGGTCCTACGGCCCCGGCCAGCACGGCCAGCGCCGCAAGCAGAAGGTTTCGGACTTCGGTCTGCAGCTGCGCGCCAAGCAAAAGCTGAAGGGTTACTACGGCAACCTGACCGAGAAGCAATTCTCGCGCACCTATGAAGAAGCCGCGCGCCGCAAGGGCAACACGGCTGAAAACCTGGTGGGTCTGCTGGAATCGCGCCTGGACGCCATCGTCTACCGCGCCAAGTTCGTCCCGACCGTGTTCGCCGCCCGCCAGTTCGTGAACCACGGCCACGTGACCGTGAACGGCAAGCGCGTCAACATCGCCAGCTACCGCGTCAAGATCGGCGACGTGATCGCCGTTCGCGAAAAGTCGCGCAACATGGCGCTGGTTCTGGAAGCCGTGGCCTCGGCCGAACGTGACTTCTGCGAATACGTCTCGGTCGACGCCAAGGGCCTGTCGGCCACCTTCATCCGCGTGCCGGAACTGTCGGAAGTGCCGTATCCGGTGAAGATGGAACCGAACCTCGTCGTCGAATTCTACGCTTCGTAAGACGCGTTTTCTTCGAAACGATCGGAAAAGGCCCCGGGGAAACCCGGGGCCTTTTTCTTTGATCTTTTTCTGACCGACGCCCTTGAACCGCCACGGTCGTCCCCTAAATCCTAGGAGCGGGCCGGGCCCCTCTGGCGAGTGATGCAAGCACTCGTGATGTCGGACCGCATCGGGTGTTCTCGATGCATATGGGTCCGGTTTTCCCCCTCCCTCGTTCCGGATCCGCATCGAGAGCACCCGTTCCACTCACTGGATAGGGACCGCCCCATGCCGCTTCTGATGTGCCCCAATTGCGACGCCTCCATGCAGGCCGTGCAGCGCGCCAGCGTCGAGTTCGACATGTGCCCCCAATGCCGGGGCGTGTGGCTGGACCGCGGCGAGCTGGAAAAGCTGATGGCGATGGAGCGCGGCGAGCCCCAGGCCGCGACGCCGCGCCTGCCGGACTATGACCGCCCTCGCGAGCGTTCGGACCATCGCCCCGACCATCGCCCGAATGACTATCGTCACGACGACGAGCGCCGCCATCAGGGCCAGGGCCACTACGGCAAGAAGAAACGCTTCGACCTGTTCGACATCTTCGACTGATCCCCAACTTCGGATCTCAAGTTAGAGCCATGAACCACTTCAAGACCTTCGCCCTGCTGGCCGGCCTGACGGCGCTGTTCGTCGGCGCGGGCTACATGATCGGCGGCCCGACGGGCATGCTGGTCGCCCTGGTGTTCGCCGTGGGCATGAACCTGTTCAGCTACTGGAACGCCGACAAGATCGTGCTGCGGATGTACGGCGCGGTCGAGGTGGACGCGAGCCATCCCGAGCCCCTGGTCCGCGCCTATGTCGCCGACATCGAGGATCTGGCGCGCCGGGCCGGCCTGCCGCGTCCGCGCATCACGGTGATCGACAGTGACCAGCCCAACGCCTTCGCCACCGGCCGCGACCCCGACCACGCCGCCGTCGCCGCCAGCACGGGCCTGCTGGGCCTGCTGGACCGCGACGAAATCCGCGGCGTCATGGCCCACGAGCTGGCCCACGTGAAGAACCGCGACACCCTGACCATGACTGTGACGGCCACGATCGCCGGCGCGATCTCGGCCCTGGCCAATTTTGGCCTGTTCTTCGGCGGTTCGCGCGAGGACGACGAACGGCCGGGCGGGATCATCGGAACCCTCGCCCTGGCCATCCTCGCGCCGATCGCCGCCATGCTGGTGCAGATGGCCATCAGCCGCTCGCGCGAGTACGAGGCCGACCGTGTGGGCGCCGAAATCGCCGGCGACGGTCGGGCCCTGGCCCGGGCGCTGGAGAAGATCGAGGCCCATGCCCGGGGCGGCGCGGTCAATGTCGAGGCCGAGCGCAACCCGGCCACGGCGCACCTGTTCATCATCAACCCGCTGTCGGGAAAGGGCGCCGACAATCTGTTCTCGACCCACCCGGCCACCCGCAATCGCGTCGAGGCCCTGCTGCGGCTGGGCGTCAGCCAGGCCACGCGCGGGCGGGCGGGCACGGCCGTGCCGACGGGCGCGAGTCGCCATCCCGGCCCCTGGAGCTGATCCCAAGGTTGTCGTTCCGCGCGGCGTCGCGCGAAATGACAACCTCCGGGCGGGGTCGAGCGAGCGTGAGCGAACTAGGGACCCGGCCTTAACCATGCGACAAGGCCTGAGCGCTATGCGTTTGAAACGCCTAGGGGAAAACCATGTCGCAAGATCAAGTCTCGTCCGCCAACATCACCGGCCTTCTGGAGGCCCTGTCGGCCGAGATGTCGATCGCCGCGGTGTCGTGCGGCCACCTGGACAGCGCGCTCGGCCAGATCCTCGAGGAAGTGCCCATGGAGGCGCGGATGAAGGTGATGCAGGAGCTGCACATGGTCGACCTGCTGGCCCAGCACATCACCGCCATCACCGACTTCACCGCCGGCCTGGCCGCGTCGATCGCCGCCGATGGCGCGCCCGACATCGACGGCGCCCTGTCGCGCATCACCCTTGGGGATGTGGCGGCGCGCCTGCGCGAGACCCTGGCGGCGAAGGCGGCCTAGGAGCAACAAGCTCCTCCCTAAAGCCGGAGGCCTGTGCGGGCCCGCCCTCGTCCTTCGACAAGCTCAGGATGAGGGCTACTGTGCGGACTCGGCATTCGAATTCCTCATCCTGAGCTTGTCGAAGGACGAGGAATTCGTTCGCGCAAGCTTGCTGTTCGCAGAGCCCTAAGGCGCTTTCACCGGCAGCACCGGGTTGTATTCCCACGTCCACGGCATGCCCACGTCGCCCAGCGCCGCCTTGACCAGCGGCGGGAAGAGCCGCGCCCCGACGCCGCTGTTGGTCAGCAGCACGACGCACCGCTCGCCGCGTTCGACGCAGATCAACTGGGTGTCGGTGATGTCGTTGTGGCCGCCCTTGTAGAAGCCGTGACCCTGGGGCCCGTCGAACACCACCACGCCCAGCCCCGCCGCCAGGCCGATCCTGGTGTTGTCGGGATTGTCGACGATCAGGAACGGCGGGAACTGGTTCTTGCTGACGATCGGGAAGCTGGCCTTGGTCCGCTCGGCCCGCGCCTTGGCCGACAGGCCCCGGCCCGAGACCATGGCGGCGGCCAACTGGGCCAGGTCGTGGATCGAGGTGTCCAGCGAACCGGCCGCCTTGACGCTGCCGCGCGCGTCATGCGCCTCGAACGACCCGTCGGCCTTGTAGCCGTCCGCCAGGTTGCCCGCGAAGTCGTCGCGCCAGATCATGCTGCTGCGGGTCATGCCCAGCGGAACGAAGATCCGCCGGTTCATCTCGTCGCCGACTTTCAGGCCCAGGCCCTGCTCGATCACGAACTGCAGCAGGTTGATGCCCTCGCCCGAATAGGCGTAGCGCGTGCCGGGCTCCAGATTGAACCGCAGCTTGTTGTCGGGGTCGTAGAACCGCTGATCGGCCAGGCCCGAGGTGTGGGTCAGCAGCCGGCGCGGGGTGATGGTCTCCCAGCGCGCATCGCCGGCCAGGTCGGCGTAGCGCGGATAGTCGGGCAGGGGCCTCTGCAGATAGGCCTTGATCGGGGTGTCGAGGTCGATCTTGCCGTCGTCGACCAGCATCAGCACGTACTGGGCGAAGGCCGCCTTGCTGATCGAGGCCGCGTACATGATCGTGTCGGGCGTCAGGGGCAGCTTCTTCTCGACATTGCGAAAGCCCTGGGCGGAGATGTGGACCACCTTGCCATGATCGATCACCGCGAAGGCCAGGCCGGGGATCTTGCCCTGGGTCATCAGCGCGGCGGCCTCGGCGTCGAGCGCCTTGTAGTCGGCGGGCTTGGCGAAGGCCGGAGAGGCGGTCAGCAACACGGCGGCCGCGGCGAACAAAGCGAATTTACGGAGCACTGGGGTCCTCGTCGGTTGCGCCGGGCCAAGCCGTGGGCAAACTAGGGCTCAGTTTTCCATTCTTGCCAAGGTTGTGCATGAGCCTGGATCGACGCGGACTGCTGGCGACCGGACTGCTGCTGGTGCTGGGCGGCTGCGCGACGTCCCGAGGCGTGACGCTGGTGGCTGGGGCGAGCGGCGAGACGGCGGAGCTGGAGGCCTTGAAGGCGGCCGTGGCCGGTCTCGACGGGCTGAAGCTGCGCGTGGTCTCCCACGGCTGCACCCGCAAGGAAGACTTCGCCTTCTACGTCGATCACGCCGCCACGCCGCCGACCGTGGCCTTCGCTCGCAAGCGGGTCGACGCATGCCATGGCGTGTCGAACTTGGTCGAGGTCGGCTTTAGCTACGACGAGCTGGGTCTAGCGGGGGCGGGGACAGTCCGGCTTTTAAACCCTGTGAACTAAGCTTCCTACCGCCGCTCATCCCGGCGAATGCCGGGATCCAGATCCCGTAGCGGTGTGTCCGGCTGGAAGAGCTCAGAGTCCTTGGCGTCAGCCTCAAAGCCATCCCATCTGGGTCCCGGCATTCGCCGGGATGAGCGGATCTATTAGGGATGGAAGAGGGCCCTCACCCCTTGGGCGTGAACCGCTCGACCATCCAGGGCGGCACCCGCGCGGGGCGCTTGGCGGCGATGTCGATCAGCACCCAGTCGGTGCGGCACTGGGCGCACATCTCGCCGTCGGGGCCGTCGATGCGGATGTAGCGCTCGAAGCGCGGACCCTTCAGCTCGCCCACCCAGGTGTAGCCGGTGGCCACTTCGTCGGGGAGAAGTTCGCGGCGGTAGTCGATCTCGTGGCGGCGGGCCACCCAGCTCCATCCGGCGCGCTCTTCAGGCGTGGCCCAGGCGTCCCAATGAGCGATGGCCAGGTCCTGGGCCCAGGCCAGATAGACCACGTTGTTGACGTGGCCGTTGGCGTCGATCTCCGACGCCTTCGGAATGAAGGTCAGTTGGAAGGCGTCGCCCGGTGGGGCGAAGGCGCGGCTCAAGCTTCGATCAGGCCTTGCTCGGCCAGCAGGGTCTTCAGTTCGCCCGACTGGAACATCTCGCGGACGATGTCGCTGCCGCCGATGAACTCGCCCTTGACGTAGAGCTGAGGGATCGTCGGCCAGTCGGTGTAGGTCTTCACGCCCTGGCGCAGCTCTTCGTCCTGCAGCACGTCGACGCCGATGAACGAGACGCCCAGGTGGTCGAGGATCTGGACGGTGATCGACGAGAAGCCGCAGCGCGGCTGGTCCGGCACGCCCTTCATGAACAGGACCACGGGGTTTTCGGCCACGGTCTTGGCGATGAAGTCGAGGGCGGGGGAGGGGGCGACGTCGGTCATGGCAGAAGTTCCTTGGCGTAGGCTCTCAGCTAGGCGCCGGGGCGGTCCGGGTCAAGTGCGGCGGGCTGGCGCTAGGCTCG
>Ga0307515_10025246_pt1 | contig 10293 bp, 12 predicted proteins | sample 17_EM_MG_FD_194513 | JGI IMG/M metagenome (GOLD analysis project Ga0307515, IMG submission 194513) | Populus trichocarpa ectomycorrhiza microbial communities from riparian zone in the Pacific Northwest, United States - 17_EM | ecosystem: Host-associated > Plants > Roots > Unclassified | place...
GACGGATGTGGATAACCGTGTTTCTGTTTTTGTTCGCTGCTTTGTTATCTCCTGGTCGGTCTGTGGTTTGATTGGACGGTTCACTAACCTTGTTACCCTGACGTCGTTCTCGTCGGGGCGTGCAGAACGTGATCACCATCAACCGACCACCGTTACCAATCTATCAATCGGTCATCGAGAAGACCCGCGGGTTAGCATTCCGAACGCAGGCGATCGGGGCCGCGTTGTCGAGGGCGTCGCAACAGCAACAGCAACAAAACCAGCAACAGCACCAGCAACGAGAGCAGCAGCAACAGCAGCAACAGCAAGCTTCCCAGCCACCCACCACGGGTGTTGCCGGCAACAGCGTTGGAGGGCAGACAACACAAGGAGAACTTCCGGCGGTGGTGGAGGGAGTCCGGTGATTTTCGTTCGCCCGTAAGGTCGCTAACTCCGTTGTGACCGTGATGTGCCCTTGATGTGCTGGTGTATGGTAGCGTGCCACTTATTATAGATAATTTCACACATTCCAGGGGGAAGGTACGGAGAAGATTTGTATGTATCAGGCCGTTTCATCGGACTCGGAGACGGGTCGTGAGGGAGGGGGGGGACTAGAGCATTCGACGTTCAATGTGGCCTTACCAAACTGTTTCCGATGTGATGGCAGATGTCTCGGGTTAGACAGCGATCGAGGACGCGTGGGGTGCCAGATCAGGGGATCCCAGAGAGCGGAAGCGACCGTGGTTGGTCGCGGTTTCACGCGGACACGGCGTGGTGGGCGACCCGACGGAGGAGTGTGAGAGTTGATAAGAAAGAATACAATCCGGTAGACGTAGTTCTCCCGGGTTGGCAGGACCACCTTCGCTTCGGATTTGCGCCCGAGGGGGGGGGGGCGAACGAAGAGAACGGTCGCGACCCTCAGTCGCCGGTCTCGGACGAATTCATCACCGCACATATGACTCTACCGGGGATGGCTGTATATGCCGTATAATTGCCTGCACGCTTTTCATTTTACATTCTGTGAACGCAAGGGCGGGAATGATATCATCGTGTTCTCTTTTTCAGTTCTTTGCTATAGACCATTCAAGATTTTTTTGTACAACCGTTTGGAAATTGAAAATCCCACCTGGTTCCTGGGTTCCGCCCTCCACACCGCCTTGGGGATCGCAGCACCCCATCCCGTCGTGAGAGCGGCCATTGTGCCACACCGGGAGCCGTCGCCGAAATCCCGACGAAAAACCAGAGAGAGAGAACCTTCCTTGCAGGGGAACAAACCCGCTTGCTGGCTGGCACGTAAACATTGCAATACATTGACTCGCGCTGGAGATGGTGGCAGAGCAAAAGGGGGACAACTGATGATTGTTGCACGTAGTAGCCAATGGCAAAGACGGAACAGAGGAGACACCTAACCGTAATGCGCGCGCGACCAATCATCCGAATTAACCGCGTTCAATGTCGGAAGCACTGATAGAAAGGTTGTGCCGTCATGATCCCTGCTGCATCACGTCCACTACCTGTCGTGGTCTTGCTGAACGCTCCCAACCCACAGTCCCCCAAAGGCCCGGGATTCCGAGCCCGAGGCGCACGTTCGCGTAAAGGTTCCGTGGTACATATGGTTCTTGTGATCGTGGGGTTCCTTCGGGATACGGCTCGGGATCGCCTGCTGGAGGGTCTGAGTCTTGATGGACGTCAACTGGGCTGGGCCACGGGCCGCGTTTGTCAGGGCGGGGGCCGGATGGTTTCGGGGAACTTGGAACTTTCACAGTGGCGAGGGTGACGTGCATATCATTCACGGCGAGGATCATTGAAAAACATGATTGTACATTAGGCGTGAGTGTGATACAGAGTTCTTTGGCTTGGCTATCGAGGTAAAGGGAACGAAATAAAATGTCTAAACGTGTGCTCATGCAGCAGACTGTTTTGGGTCACCAGGGAGTGCTCGGAGGTACCGGCTCCGGACGGGAGCTAATGCAAATTTGGGTGGATCAGAGGAGAAAAGGAAAAGATGGGTATGATGTCGTCGATGGTCGCTTGATAAGCGGGCGGGAACCAAACCGGGGTGAGTGAACATCAGAACTGACGGTTGGGAGGGGGAGGGGAGGTAAAAATAGACACAAGAAGCGGAAAAAGGTTTGAGAAAAACGATCGTGAAAACAGGGGATGAGAGCTGTCAAACATGTGGAGAGCAAGGAAATCAAATAATTATAAGGAGGAACGGTGACGAGAGGTCGAGAGCGGAGGGGACGAGAAGGGTTGCGGGTGTGGGTGTATGCAGGTTGACTGATTGAATGGACGGGGTCGTGAATTGTGGTCGTAATGGTGGTGGGTATTGGTCAATCTGGAGAAATAGATAAGGAAAGGACTGAATTGAGAGCGATAAGGAAGTAATGACCTCAGAGACCAGTCGACTCGGACGAGCGGCTTTTGACATTATGAGGTTCCAGAACTCGCTAAAAACCTCCGAAACAGCCATCATCGGCCAGGAGGTTGTTGCTTCTTAGCGAACAGTCTGAGAACGAGGACCGGCTACTCGTGTGACTGAGAGGGGTCGATGGTTGTTTGTGGTGACGTCTGACAGTACGCTTCCTGTGTTTCGAGTCGGGCGAGTGAAAGGGTGGGGGTAGTGGCGCCAGTCCGTCACTGCTCTCATCCGAGGAGGAAGAGGTGTCCTGAATCAAAGGTGGCGGAACCAGACTGTCCGTCGACTCGTCACCAAAGAGCGTTCTCAACCCGCCAAACTCATTCGAATAGTGTCCGTTTCGATCAAGGGTGTAGGTCCTACCCGGGCAGCCTCTCTCAGGAAGGGCGCACGAGTTCGGGACGACCACGATGGGAGAACGGTCGTAGGTGGAGGGCGAGTGAGCCATGAAGGTTTTTGAGATGATTGGGGAGGGGGGGAAGTGTACGACGGCCTGTTTGCGTTCCCTGTCCGCGGTGGAAGGGTTCCGCTTGAGAATGGGCCGGGGCGAGGAGGGTGGGGGAGGGCTGGAGGTAGAGAACATGAGTGAGGATGAGGGAGGCTGAGGGAGGATGAGAGGTGGGGGGACTGGCTTGTCGGGAGGGGAGGAGGAGGGGGAGCGACCCGGGTTATAAAAGGGAACGCATTATTTCTTGCGGAGAGAGGTTAGAGACGAGGTGAAAGAAGGGATAGGCCAGTCGCCTACTCATTTCAATCGGATTAATCCGTCCCGATCCGGCAAAAAGAAAAAAGAAAAGAAAAAAAAACCGAAATTCGAATAAATCTTGTTTTCCCAACAATTATGTCCGCAGATCCTCGTCCGACCGCCTCCCAATCCTTGGCAGATTTCCGTCTCGACTTCTCTCCGTCCTACGTCCTCGTCGGTGTGTATAGGCTCTCGACAGACGCCTCTATCCGTGTGCCCGTCTGGGAAAAGTGCAAGCACGGGTTCGTCAGGGGCGTGCTCGTTGGTTTCGCATGGGTAAGCAAGCGCACACAGCGGCCGACAGCGACCCGCACAGCCAACCGTTTTCCAGGCGTTTTTCACGTTCGGAATTCAAAAGAGCTTCATCCAACTCTTTCTGTCAAAGTGCGTCCACTACCCACGATCCATGATGGCGTTCATTCCCACCCCCATGCCAGATCCGCGCGTGTAACCGGTCTATCCGACCACTCCTTCTTTGGCCATACCGTCCCCTTTGAGCTCACGACCTGTATGCGCCCCCTTCCCATTTCGATTCTCACTCTCCAATTCATTCGCCTTCCCAGTCGCTGCTCTTCTCGCCCTCGGAGATCAAGTAAACATCATCCTCAACTTCTTTCTCCGAAGGAATATAGCCACTGCCAAGAAAAGGGTATGGGATCAAACCGTTGCCTCGCGCGGCAAAGGCCCATCCTTCTGGAAACCTTATGTTGAGGAACGGGATTGCCCTCCGGTCATCGCCAAACCCGGTTGGGACGCATGGCTTACTGGCTCCGTTGCCCGGTTCGCTATCCGTACAAGTGAGTGACAGTCATCCGACCGATCCCCCTTCAATGGGTCCGTCTTGCTCCACCCGGCAACCTGATCCGCTCTTTCGACCCAGTACTCTTGTACCCGTTCCAGATTTATCCCCTCATCGGCATCTTCGTATCTGCGTATCTCAAGGCGCTCGGAACCGGTACTTATCTTCACAAACCTGTTCGTCATCATCGCCTTCAGTATCACTCCGTACCTATCTTTGTCGACTCAAACGCTTGCAGTACTTCGAGGCCAAGAGGATGACGAATCTCGAGATCGCAACATTCGTCGAAGAACGCAAATGGCACTACAGGGGTGCGTGTCCGTGTTAAGCGTTCCGCATGCTCCTTCGTTCTTGGCTCACCCGATCATGATGGTGTCGTCTCAGCCTTTGGCTTCTGCGCAGCTCTCTTGGAGGGTCTCCCTGTCGTTGGAGTTTTCTTCTCCGTGTCGAATCGCATCGTAAGTGGAATGTTCTCCGTTCACTCACATCACCCCTGTACCTGGTGTGAACGTGCGTTCCGCCCAAAGAATCTTACGGCATCCCATCGCCTCTCCCGATATCGAATTTTGATCGACCTGTTTGGTCTGGCTTGTCTCTCGTTGGATTCTGCTGGCTGACAGCTCTCTTTCTATCCCATCTCCTTCTCCATCCCCATCTGCATACCACCGGAAAAATTTCCAGGGGGCCGCGATGTGGGCTCATGATCTCGAGAAGCGGCAACACATCGTCGCACAGCAAAAAGGCCTCAAACTTGATTAATCAGATATCTTTCTAAAAAACCTCTCGACCACATTGGAACCTCAATCGGGAATCAGGGCTATCTTTGCCGCATGTGCTGACACAGGCGCGCGGCTATGGCTGGTTTCGTGTTCCTCTCCTCCGTTCATCTCGCTAGTTTAGCACTCTCCTATATTTCTGGCGTCCCGGCTTTACCGCAGCGCCCCCCTCACTTTCACGGGCTCCGCGGACGCGATCCAGCCAACTCCACTGCATCCCAGTTCCTTTCCGTCCGTACTTGTAACCGCAGACGTCCATGACGCATCGTCCTGTGTATTTCTACACTGCCTCCTCCAATTTTAGAATTGAATCCGTGTCCCGTCGTCCGTTCACGTGGGAAACCGGTTCCCCCGGTTCCTAATTCACTGTATATTATCAATGCTCGATCAGCTTGGTCATACGATGGTATGCGCCAGACGTCCGGTACACAAAAGCTCAAGCTTCAAGGAGAGCCAAAGCGCGTACGATGCGGGCCGCGTCGAGAGGTGGCAGGTCTGGACTCGCAAAAACTCGGACATTAACTACCGCCTGACCGGCATTTGCCAGATGGATTGAGTTCGATGCCAAGCGGATACCTCCCTACGGCGCAGCTGTCGGTTGAATGTTAAATCTCTCTGACAGAGACGGTAGAATCCGAGCGTGACGGCGAAAATCGCCGGTGTCTATCATGTGCCGAGTTGTGTATTGACCTGTATATGTCGTGTGGTATCACCCTCCTAGCGCTGAGAAAGCGGATATGAAAATTGTTTTGCGCACCGATCCGAGGGTGCTGTCCGCGATCCCGACGTGTTTGAACCTTGTGGCGTGTCCCACTTATTATATATACATGACGAGGGAAACGTCGAGGTCAGATGAGATGAAGTACACCGTTTCACCTGGTGGCTGTTGGCACCGCGCCCCGATGTAATACGTACAGTAACATCAGTCCTGAGCACATGGGTGCCATCCGAGCAGCCATCTCTGCCTGTGCGATTGTGTAAATGTGTACGTGGGTGATGGATTCGATTGGAGGTCGTTCCCGTGTATGTACGCCTCCTGGCCGTTCTCGAGGATCAGCGCTTCGATGCATGAGGGACGAAGGTATACGCGGGCGAATCTTATATGCACTTGACAACAACGCGGGTCATCTTGTCGCGAGGTTGGCAGTTGCGCTTGGCACGAGAGAGAGAGGGGCGTCGCATTTAGGGTCCGTCTTCGCCTTGAATTCACAATTCGAGCGACTTCGGGCCAAGGAGAATTTCGCCTCGAAAGCGGAGTGTACAGGGAAGATCCTTCTTCATTAACCGTTTCGGGACCGTCGAGAGAGTCACTTGACTCTCATGTCCATTCAGATAGCGCGAGAAAAGCATGACTCTCCCTCCGCCTCCTCCTCCCAGGCTCATAATCAATTCATAGACTCTTAGTCGACCATCAGTCCGAAATCCGGGGATCCCTATTTCCCCACAAGAAAAACACCCTAGGGAGATACCGGAACCGGTCATGCGACATCTGTGGAACGTTGGACGCCGAACGCTGAACCGTTATCGTCTCGTAAGTCTTGTGGTCTGAGCCGGTGAGAGTTTGTATGCCACCCAGCTCCTATTGAAATTCAACCTCACGAGTGCTCACGTAACACCCCTGTGTGAATTATAGCAGGGCGCACATCCCGCACCGAGCCTACCGAGCTGGATTGATTTGGCTCCCAGGTACTCACCACGGTACCCTTCGTCTTCCCGACACTGTCACCAGCTTTCAGGGGTCAGCTGGGGAAGTTTGTGAAAATGTGCCAGCACCATCAAGGCACGCTCTTCTAATCCCATGCCGCATACGATTATATTCCCGCCAAAGCCCAAGTCCCACGACCCTGATGCGTTGCGTCCTATTTACGAGAACCGTTCCTTCTTCCTGTCGCGTCGGAGCCCTTCGCTCCCCTCTCTCCTCACTTTATGTCGTGATCATCAGCGCGTTTTACGACCTGGATTCTCAAGCTAAAAGTCGGTCGGGCTCACGTTCTTTCCCACCTGACCGCACCATAGCGCGAAACGTGGTAACGTGCGTCGCCTATGCCCGGCGACCCACTGAAGGCCGGCGCGCCACAGATAGGTCAGAGCCTTCACGCTAGTATCTCTCTGAGCCCGGTTGCACGTCAAACTTATGTCTGTCAATGTGGAGCCAGGGTTATATTCCCACCGTGGTCATTGCTATTTTTACATCCCTTCCTACGCTCATTTATGCTCGTAGGCTTTTTTTTTTGGGGTCAGAACGGGTTATCAATCATCCCCTATGCCCTCCTGTCGGCCGGTGGATGTTACCACTCCGTCAAGTTTTCAATTCGTTCTTCGAATTCTCGCGGATTCCTCGGGGCGTCGGGGCGAATCTCATACTACTCCACACGATTACAATATTGAGCCAAAGCCATTCAGTTCACGACAGCTCGACCAGCTCTGCGCCCCAACGGTTGGGCCCCACCGTTTCAGCTAGAAACCGCCTCAAACGTCCCGGACTTCAATTGGATTCTCATGTTCGTGACACTGGCGATCTCCGCGCTCGGGATCGCGTGTCTCGTGGTACTCACGCCTGCGCGCCAAAATCACCTTCCCACCTGGCTTCGACCGACTATCGACGGAACATAAGATCCAGTCGGCGTGCAAGGACGTAGGGCACGGCCCGGGTCCTCGTGTGAGCGGGACGGTAGAGTGATGTACAACAAACAGTACGTTTTTCCGTTTGAAAATAGACTAACGTTAGGCAACAAGCTCAACATAATCCGGAACATGGACAGGCTAACTGCGACAAATTCGACAATACAACACGGAAGGACCCTAATCCTTCCTCTTCCTCTCCTTCTCTCTCTTTTTTTTTGCGCTACCAAGTTCTACCTCTATTGTCCACTAGGCACCTTCCGGCTGGCGAGAAAATTTCCGTCTGCATCTTGAGATCAGGGAACCAAACACCATCTCGTATACTCCGTAATGAAAAGGCTCCGCCGGTGATCCACTTCCCACAGGAACTTTCTCAAAGCTCGATTTGAATCGTCCCCTAGCTCTATGCAATATAGGTTCATTCCGGTCGATTTGGGGCCCATCCCTCGATTTTGCTCTTGCATCCACAGGTTCCGCATTCAAGATCCATGAAAACTTTCATGCTCCCACCACCATAACACGTTTTGGACGCCCGATCTATGGCACTTTGGGCAGGAGAACATGGAGATCAGCGGTTCTCTGGCGTTTGGAGCGGAAGCAATTCGTGAGTTCGGAACGATCGCTCCTCCATGTCCAAGGGGCCTGATTGAGCGGTTGGCTCAAGGTTTTCTGCCTCGCAGCGGACTGACGTATCCACCTTTGGTCCCTTTCAGCGTCGGATTCTCAGACTCTTCTGGTTTTCTTTTTTGAAGCGTGATTTCGTTCACGAATGATCCTCCTTGGCCAATGTGGAAGTGAGGTTTGTGGCGTCTAGTTCATCGATCGCCCGGTGTCTGTTTCCCTGGTCACCAGTCAGACTACTGAAACATTCAAACCTAGTATCGGAAAACGAACGGCGCATCTCGGCTCTTCGAGTTCCACAGGAACATACACTCAACCATTCCGAACCTCATCGTCAATACGTGCGGCCCGAGGAGCCACGAGACACTTTCCCTTCCATTTTTTCTCCACCCGAAATTAACATCTTCACCACCATTCCCGGCCTTCCCATCCGTTCATCCGCACCTTAAAATTGGAGCGGTCTCGCTCGCATTGACGTGTCATCGTGCGGGGTTTCCAACTCTGGATTCAAACTCCTCGAGATCTAATGATAAGATAGACCCCCGTCACGACACCAAATCACGACTGAACCTGCCAAAGCCGATGTCCTCCCACAGGCACGCACCAATGCTGAACGTCTGTCAATTCATTGGCATCTAGTCCTTCAGCGTCGCTCTCCCCACCCGGACCCCCCGATCTCCCTTCGCACATCTCCGCCCGTGGCCGGCGTTTTCCTTATTGGGGTTCGGAGTGCGGAACGGCTTCGGAATCGATTCTCGCGGGTGGGGGATAAACGCTAACGGTATGGGACACGCATTTTTATGTTTGTATTGAATGATGAGGACTGGCTTCATCAGAAACGCTGGGTCGGCGAGGGGGTACTTGCTCACACACAATTTTTGGCCCCCCCTTCGGATGTCCGACGTGCACCACATCTGCGGTGCGGTCCGTACGGCCTGGGCGGTCAAGCATTCCTGATTCTTACCCACCCACCTCTGCCTCTCCCCGCTAGGTCACGATCTCAGGTCCAATTTAGGTCCAATCCAACTAGTTCAGGGATCAGACTGCTTACACCCTACCAACGCTAAGTTGAATGGGGCACTCCTGGCGGGATGGTCGAGGCCTTCCGTGGATTCCCCGTCCAGCTTCTGCGCTACCCATCTGCTACCGACGCTCATTTAGAATATAAGATCGGCGTTTCATACTTTCGCGACCCAATCAGACCTCTACCTTTACAAAGGTGAATGTGTCTAGGATTCTGCTTCCTAATGGCTGGGTTGGGGGCAGCGATGTCTGTTCTGTTTGGGACGTCTCATGCTATTCGCATGTCTTCTGGTCAGTACTAGGGCGGAAACGCGGATCCCCTCAGATACATTCCACCATTCTGCTCTGTCGTGACAGTGGGCGGTCCCGATCCCAAAGCAATAACCGTCTTTGGGTAGTTTCTGATGGAAGGAAACATTGTGTCTGCACGGGAAAGAGCACACGGCGCTGCGCCTGGGGAAGTGGTTTCATGCCACGTAGTTGTGGCACCTCCCTCGTGAACCCATTCCCTCATGTCGCGTCTATCGCGTCCGGTTTTGGATAAACTCGAGATAAGACGCGAGGTACCAGTCAGAGCAGGTTACCAAGAATTCAGCCCCAACGCTTGGCATTCGATGTTCGGTGCGTCCCGGGGCTGCTGCGAGTGGTCATCGTTACTTGCGATCTCCCTTTGCCCTAGAATTCTTCGTTTCTATGATGCTTCCATCTCGGGTTGAGCCGTTTCGAGCACAGAGAAAGGGAATGCGGACGTATGTTGCCCATGGTAATGCCAAGACATCTCGCTTTTGGACGTTGGACAATTGAGAAGACGACGGTCGACTCTTCCGTCTCCGCTTTCGTAATCATTCAACGACGCTCCACCTCCACTGGTTGTACAGTGCTCGTGATGCCTTGCATGCTGAGACCGCAGCCATCTCCAATTACATCGCCTTCCTTCCTGCTCTACGAATCGAAGTCCTTGGAGTCCTTGGCATCGATATTTCAGCGATGCCACGCAGACGGTTGAAACATGTAGTACTGTACTTGGCTCGTCCCACTTTTTTCCTGCCTGAATGTTTTCAGGGTCCTAGCGTAGAATGTGGAAGGCGAAAGTTTGGGTGAATTGGGTTGGCAACTTTCCACCCTTGCCTTCTGGTGTCTCAACGTGGCTCGTGTTTTAAGGGCACGTGGTGTAGTTGGTTATCACGCTCGCTTAGCACCTTTACTGGAGGTTTGCGAGAGGGGTCCGGTTCAATCCCGGACGTGTCCATTTTTCTTCCCTTTTAAAATCCAGCTGTTATAGACCGCGTCGCCACGGGAGTTGGGTCGG
>Ga0307515_10025248_pt1 | contig 10293 bp, 5 predicted proteins | sample 17_EM_MG_FD_194513 | JGI IMG/M metagenome (GOLD analysis project Ga0307515, IMG submission 194513) | Populus trichocarpa ectomycorrhiza microbial communities from riparian zone in the Pacific Northwest, United States - 17_EM | ecosystem: Host-associated > Plants > Roots > Unclassified | place...
CAGGAGCTTGTCGGTAGACATGATGGTGCGATAGAAAGAATGTTAGAGGAATCTCCAGCGGTAGCTGCTAAGCGTGAGAAGCTGAATGTGAGCATCAAGTTGTTGAGGGAGTCCAACAATGTCCTGGCAAACATCATGGACAAAATTGCTTCAAATGTCTAGTTTGAGACTGTCTATCTATCTATACCTATGTATGCCCGTTTGGCTTTTCTTTTCTTGTTTCTAAGATTGATGGCATGAAGGAGTTTGTGTTAATCTATCTTGTTTTCCCTATGTTTTAATACTAGTACGAAGATGTTTGCTATTATGATTCTGGTTTGCTAAATTCCCAGCAGCTATCTTTCACTAGTTCCGGTGTCCGTGCCACCCTCCTTGCCTGATCAAAAATCAATTCAATTACTTTGAAAGCGTGATTGATGTGTTCAATAAAATTTATTATTTCTCACTATATGCATTAATAAATATGAAAAAAAATTAACGATAAACAAAGATTGAACTTGGATGCCAAGTGATTGATATACAAAAAAAAATCAAGCAACATCAACATGATATGTTATTTAACATTTTTATTTAATTATGTGTCAATATGTTTGAAAAGAAAAAATTGAATCTAAACAAAATAATTTGTTAGCATAGTTTTTTTTTTTATTTATCTATAAAGATAAACATAGACTGAATTGGGATGCTATATACATAAAGAAATATGATCTTGCGACACGACATGCTATTTAACATTTTTATTTAATTATGTGTCAGTATGTTTGAAAAGAAAAAATTGAATCTAAACAAAATAATTTGTTAGCATAGCTTTTTTTTTTGTTTTTTTATTTATCTATAAAGATAAACAAAGACTGAATTGGGATGCTATATACATAAAGAAATATGATCTTGTGACACGACATGCTATTTAACATCTTTATTTAATTATGTGTCATTATGTTTGATAAAAGAAAAACAAGAAAATCGACTTGATACAAAATAACTTGTTAGCATACATAGTTCTTTTGTTTTTGTTTTATTATCTAACATCGTCCTATGTGTGGTCCCTTGCATGACCTGGGTTACAAATTCAACTATGTTAGAGTTGGCTCGGTATGATCCCTTCAACCAAGCATGTCCAAATGTGACTTGGTTGCCATGTTGGAAATCCAATTTGACTTCAAAAGTTTTTTCTAGTCATTGTTATTTTAACTTTTCACTAACCTGATTAGACTAAAATATAAATCAACAAAATGTTTATAGAGTGAAACGAAAATACGATGCCATATGGATTGACCCTAGTCAACCTACAAAATTCATGACTCAATCATGAACACAACCACAATGAGTTAACGTAGTTTGGTCATCTATCTGTTTCATTTCTATATATTCCCTTAATTTACCCCTTGTTGTGCCTTTTTTAGGATTGGGTGGGATGAAATATGGGACTAAATTGAAGGTCTATCAAACAATGAGGGACTAAATTGAAGAGATATCAAAATTTAGAGACCAAATAAAAACATTAAAGAGTTATCAAAGAATCAGGGATTAAATATAAAAAATTATCTTATCAAAGACCAAATTAAAAAAATAGTAGGCAGATGCAAGCATGTAAAGAAACCTGTCATAGCTAAGCAATGTATACGGCTTCCTCTGACCTCCTATGGTGGCTTTCATTGATGGATGTCAATTGTTTATGAATTTACATTGACAACAAACTAATCTAACTAAATCCATATATTATAAATCAGTAACACAATTTTCCTTTAATATCACACATATACTCTAATTCACAATATACTAGCAAAATCAATTAAATTTTTGTAAAGTAATTTAACCCATTTCTAATCATTATTGTCATAACACACATGTTAATTTCATACAATTTCTAAACAATTTATTTCTTGTTAATTCAAGGTTTTTTTTTTTGTAATCTCACTTAAACCCTTGTTGGTTTATAATTTAATCATACCAACTAATTTAACCTTTCAAGTCAAAATATTTCCAAGCTTGTATGTAAAATTTCCCTATTCTTTTCCATTTTAAACTAACTCCTATTTAATACATTCTTACCTTCATAATAAAATTATTAGACCCTTTTTATGTCATCTAGCATTTTAATCCCTTTCCAAATTCATCATCTTACATACTAACAAATTTGATTGGTATAATCAACACTAATAAAACTCTAACCTTCCTATGTACAACTTCAGCATCACATTTCAACCATGTAACAATCCATACCCACACATAATTTCCTAACATTTCCATATATCACTCCTATTAAATCTTACATTAAACCAACATGAGTTCAACCATAAAAATACTTAATCTATCACTATTAAAGCTTTTCTATTTATTTAAATTACTTGTAACATTACAAGTATTTAACTTAAAGTCCATATTCTTGCCAAGTTCACAAGTTAACAGCTTTACCTAGACTTTAAAACATTTGTTTTTTCTTTTGTAACACATGCAAGCTCCTAATACATAACCTTCACAAAATATAATTTTTCTCGTGTAATTTTATTAATTTATTTATAATTTCACATCATTTAAATAAAATAATTCATCCTTCAATTTCTTTTCCCATGGCCGAACCTTAGGCCCTTCTTTTTTACATGATTTAACTCAATTTCCTTCATGAAATTATATGTAGAAGAATAATGTGAACAACCTAGAAGAAGGGTACAAGAGTAAAAAAGTAAACTACCGTAACCTCCAAACACATACCTCTCAAGTTATCGGTCTTTTGCCTATAATCAAACCAATCAAGCAAATAACCAGAACTACTATCTAAGACAAAACACTAGAAACACCTTAGAACAACTACCACCTCTACCAATCCATTTGAAAGATTTGTGATACGATACGGGCAACGAAAAAACAATCAAATTCGGATTCTGACGTAAAATGCGCAACTATCCAGTTTTACGACAATAGTCATAATTTTCAATCCGACTGTTGGATTGGGTGAAACCTTTATGTGCAGTCTCCTAACATGATTTCCTACATTGGATTAAACTTTCAGGTCAATCGGAGTTCGGGAAGACATTGTAATACAGGTCCACAAAGGCTGTATGAATTTTGTTATTTATTTTCTTTTGACTTGTGGACTTTCTATTTGGCAAGGATCCTTTTCCTACAAGGATGTAGGAGCTTGTTTTGGGAATTTTCTAGTTCCACAAGGATTTTTAATGAGCTGCAATATAATCTCAAAGTATGGCAAGGATTCTTTAATGTTTCAGAATTTTTTTCTTATAAGGATTCCTTATCCATCCTAGCTACACAAGGAAATAAGGGTTGGTGGTATTTAATGACAAGTCAATCATTATAATTATTTTCTTTCATGTTTGGGCTTAATTAGAACTTTGTTTTGAGTTAGGATCCAAGGCTTGTTTGAATCAGGTTATGGGCTTTTCAATTTAGGGTTTTTGGGTCAGTTTTGTATGTGGGTTAGTTCATCCCACAAGGATAGATCCATTAGGGTTACTTTTAAGAACTATTTAAACATAAGTAACCTCAATTTTGGCAGCCTTTGATGATTATTACTTCTGAATTTTTCAGTTTTAACGTGTGAGAGTGATTCTTGCATTTTTCAGTTCTTGAACGAACTGAATCTGACTTATCGAAGATTAACTGGCTTCGTGGTGTCATCCTACTCATTCCAATAGTGTTGGTGCCTTGGGGCAGGTTTCCATTGTGTCACACTCCTATCAGACTTATTTCAGCTTTCCATGATCAGATCTCAATCTTGATTGTGGGTTGCGTGACCATGTGATCACGAGGTTCGCATCAATTTGTATGTTAAATTGTTAAGTATTCGGCATGTAGCTCCTTCCTGTACAACCAATGCACCCATCATTTCCTGTCTGGTATAAGCCAAATCTAACTTGTCAATACCATGCTGACAATCTCGTCTATGGTATTAAAACTAGCTGTGCCTTTAAGAAAAAGTTGTAGGAGCTTATTAAAATAGGATAGGTAACTTTTGAGGATTCAATGTTGATTATCTATCAAGTGAAAATGGAATGGAAAACCAAGGAAGAAAAGTTGAGACCTTACCAAGAATATCTGTCCAAACTAATAGAAGAGTTTGAAGAGATAGAGTTCACCCATCTAGAAAGGGAAGGGAACCATTTTGCAGATGTTTTGGTCACACTGGCTTGTATAGGCAAAATTGATTTTAGATATAAGGTACAACCGTTACACATTGATATAAAAAATTTCTCAGCTTAATATTGCTCAGTTGGATGAGAGATAGATGGAAACCTTTCATACTACGATACCAAGAATCTTAAGCAAAACCAAGAATATCCCGTGGGAGCCTTCAAAACAAATAGGAAAACCTTGAGAAGATTACAATGGATTTGTACTTAAACAAAGATATGTTGTACAAAAAATCATTCAACGAAACCTTGCTAAGATGTTTAAATGAGGCTAAGAAGAAGTCCACGAAGGGTTCTGCTTAACTCATACTAATGGGCACATGATGACAAGGAAAATACATACGGTTGGTTATTTTTGGATGACATTAGAAAGAGTCTGCATTAATTATTTTAGAAAATATCATAAGTGTCAGATGTATAGTGATAAGATCAATGCACCTCGGATTCCTTTATTTAATATAACATCTCTATGGCAATTTGTAATATGGGGAATTGATTTGATAGGGCATATTAACCTAAAAGCCACCAATGAGTATAAATTCATCCTCGTGGCTATTGACTACTTCACAAAATGGATAAAAGCCAATTCATATGCTCATGTAACATAAAAAGTGGTGAAACTTTTTATAGAAAATGACTTAATTTGCCGATATGGTCCACCAAGAAAGATAGTGACTGACAATGCTTAGAACTTCAATGACAAGATGATAGTAGTGTTTTGTGCTAAATGGAAAATCAAGCATTCCAATTTCTCATCGTACAGACCAAAGATGAACAACGTTGTAGAAGCTGCCAACAAGAATGTCATGAAGATTATTTACAAAATGGTGATCACTTATAAAACTTAGCATGAGATGTTGTCATTTGCTCTTCACGCATATCACAATGCAGTCAGAACTTCAATGGGAGCTACCCCATATTCCTTGATATATGGAATAGAGGCGGTGATGCCTTTGGAAGTAGAAATACCCTTTTTGAGAGTATTGATAGATTCTAAATTAGAAGAAGCAGAGTAGGCTAAAATGAGATATGAATAGCTAAATCTAATCAGTGGGAAAATGATAGCTATAATTTGTCATCACCAACTTTACCAAAAAAGGATGGCAAAAGAATATGACAAGAAGGTTAAACCTTAAATGTTTCAGAAAGGAGATTTGCTACTAAAAAAATACTATCTTTACCAGGAGAGGATTAGAGCAAATGGATGCCAAACTATAATGGTCCTTATGTAGTGAAGAGGGCTTTCTCAAGAGGCACTTTAAGGTCGTCTAGAATGGATGGAGAAGATCTAGCTAGATCGGTGAATTTCAATTTTATAAAGAGATATTTGTATAATATATTCATTTCCTCCTAAATCAATAAAAATAAAGTTTGGTCATGAGTTTTTCATGTAAAGAACCTTTTCATTTTTAATTTGCATGATCTCATAATATTTGAAATCCTTTTCCTAAAAAAAAGACTTAAAAGAATTGGTTTTGTGCATAAGTACGGGAATTGGATCATAAAAGCATTCAAGATAAGTTTTTAAGCAATTCTCGATTAAAAGGTGACCAAACAAAACAAACTAAAGCCCATTATGAGATATAACCCTGTCTATGAATAGTATTTTGAATTGCATGGATGAATGGTTGGTAGTCACTCTACAATCACCCAAAAATTCTTTTAGAAAAGGACAAGGTTTATAAATACTAACGATGTGTATTTGAAATGAGAAAATATCATCTTTGCTATCCCCTCACTTTCTAAAAAATATGTATCCCATGTGGTTCCCATTTAAGCCTAAATAAATCTTTTTTCACAAAAACCCTGACTAGGATCACACCCTACACTAGGGGCAAAAGAAAATGTGAGCAGAATTTCAGAATACACGCATGGATCTATGAAAGTCTGAACCTAACACTAGGGGGCATCATCATAAAAGAGAAGGGCAAGAAGAAGGAAACAAAAAATATCTATAAGAAAAGAAGGAAAGGAAGAAGTAAAGGAAAGGAAAAGAAAAGAAAATGATGGTTTGATAATGCTTTAAGACTAAGGCAAAGATTCCAAAGTAGGACTCTTCATTAAGAAAGAGAGTTTATCCAAACAAAGTCCATAAGACTATTTCACAAATAAAAATAGACATAAGAAAAGTGATCCTAAGTCTTTTAACTCTCAAACACCTTTTAACCTTAAAAAAACATCCATTTCATTTTTAACTCATAACAATAGCCTACGTTAATTAAGCTCACACAACCTGGGCTGATAAATGACTATCATATTGTTCACATGACGTGATAAATGAGTAGCGACCCGTTTTTTTATCTATGCAAGGAAAAATTCTATTCTACATAGATTTTTCAAGTAGATACTTGAAACCTTTTCGAGAAAATTAAAGCAGCTCTTTCATGTGTTCACACTTAAAAACTTCAAAAGGATTCTTATCAAAGGGTTTAAAACCTTTCTCTTAAGATCAAAAGGTCAGAAACACTTCACCTTGGCCTCTAAGTTTATTACAAAACAACCTAAATCTAAAATCATTGATCCAAGGGTGAAACCAGCCTAGTTTTGGTTTGTTAGAACCCTAACAATCTCATCTAGAAGCTTTGAATCCGCCTATAAAATAAGAGGTAATTAGAGGAGGAAATGGGAGAAATAAAGGAGAGAGATTAAAGGAAAATAAATTTTTATTAAGGTTCAAGTGATTCAATCAAGTTCATGATCTCAGGAAAAGAATTCAACTTGCTTTTACTGAGTTTGGAGAAAAGAAAGAAGAAAGCAGTATAAAAACTTCATTCATATTTGAATATTTCAAGCTTAGAAGGTATATTCTTTCAAGCCTTGAAAATGGAGTACATGAGGCTTGCTGGATTGATTTTTATTGTTTAAATGCAATGTTTTAAATGTGTTGATATGTTGATGATTGCTTTAATACGTTATGTTTGTATCTAAATGTGATTTAGAATTTTCCAAATATGTTAGCAAGGTTATGATGTTCTTCTATTAGTTCTTACATGTTTCTCGGTTGCTGGGTTTTATTTGGTTCTGGATGAGTGTTTTAGAAGACATTTTGAATTCAAATTGCATAAAAATATAGCTTGTTTTAGGTTGATAATTTTGGAACTTGGATTTTTTTACATGTTTATAAAGATTTGTTGTTTTTATTTGTTTTTTTTATTGAAGTATGTTTGGTTATGGTAATGTGGGTTGCTGAGCCTAAAAGAGTCTAGTTTGGAAGCTTAAAACGTGTTTTCCAGGTTTAGCAGCATGTTGGGTTTTCTAGGCAGTTCTGGGTTCATGTTCATCCGATGAACATTGTTTTAGGTGCTAGTTTTAAGTTTTTTTTTTAATTCTTGTTTCTATAAGTTCACATATCATTATTAGTAAATAATCTAGGGCTTTCAGTCCTTGATAACATGTTTTTATGGATCTAATTTTAATAAAATCATGATGTTTGAGAATAATCGAAGCAAACTGACATTTGATTCTCGATCTATGCTTGGTTGCGAGTAAAACCTTTCCTTTTATTGCTTGAAATCTGACCTGGTTTGATGTTCATGTTGCTAGGTTTATGTTTGAGTGTTCTAGGTGTTCTTCATTCTTTTTGTGTTTGACTCGTTTTTCTTAAGAAAATTTTAAAGTTTTTATGTTTTTCTTATGTTGAATTTGTTTCAATTTTTTTGGGTCTTTATTTTTGTTTGTTTTTGGTCAACCCGATAAGTTGAAACCGATTAAGTCCTTAAACCCTGTTTGGTTTGCTATTTTTTTTGTTAAGGTTTTTTTTGTTTAAAAATGTGTTTGGCAAACACCCTTTATGCTTGTTTTGGGTAGTTTTATTTCAAGGAAAATTGCTTTTTTTTGGCCAAATATGGCCTTACAAAAAAAAAAAACAAAAAAATGTATTTTTGTGTGTTGCATATGACTAAGTTTTTTTAAAATACAAAAATCATATTTAGTTTAAATAATAAAAGACATTGTATGTTTTAAATATCAGGAGTTAATCATAAAATTTTTAGAATTATTCTAAATATTCAACAATTTTAATTGGAAGTATTTTTCACCACAGCACAAGAGTTGTGGAAAACTCTTCCGCTTTTTAAGATAGGTGAACCATGTCAGGGCACTTATATGGATCCTTTCCATAAGAATTATGGAAAACAGCCTGTACTCTTGTTTTGGATAGTTTTATTTCAAGGAAAATTGTTTTTTTTTTCCAGATATGGCCTTACAAAAATACAAAACGAATAAATAAAAATGTATTTTTGCATGTTGCAAATGATCAAGTTTCTTAAAAATAAAAAAATCATATCTAGTTTAAAAAATAAAAGACATTTTATGTTTTAAATATCAGGGGTTCATTGGAAAGTTTTCAAAATTATTCTAAATATTCATCGATTTTAATTGAAAGTATTTTTCACCACAACACACAAGTTGTGGAAAACCCTTCCGCTTTCTAGGATAGATGAACCTTGTCAGGGCACCTATATGGATCCTTTCCATAAGAATTTTTTTGGGCACACTAGCCCATAATGAATTCGAAAAGCTAGATTTATTCACACGAATGAATCTTTACCTTGAGCCATAGATTGACTACCGGTTAGAAACTCATTAAAACCTTTAAACCATATTCAGACCACACAAAGTAGCTTATCTTAGGTAGGGTGTGTTGGGGGTGTTAATATCTTTCCTAGATACAATGAATCCCTTACCCTTGGAATCTATGATAAAACCAGTATACCTGGGTTTTCTAACAACCTTGAACCAAACAACTAGGTGGTGGCTCTCACAACCCCTCGTTGTTGTGCCTCTATGTGTGACAGAATGACGATTCCACTGGGAACAATATTAATATTTTATGTATTTTAATGATAACAATTCAATGAAAATGGACTAATGATATGCTTAAATGAGATTAAGTTTAAACAAGTGTATATGAAGATCACATCAACAAGCATAAGTAATTGAATAGATGCAAAGAAAGTGGAGACTTATTTCTTAAGGATTCATTTTAATGCTTATCATTAAATCTTTATATCTTACTCAATAACAAACTAAAATGAACTTACACATTTTCTGTAACTGTCCGATTGTACGACTCGATCAATGTTAAAAGATTCCAACATATCCTCTTTATTTGAGGGTAATTTTTTTTTTATTTCCAAAAATTTGGCAGAGTTTCGTTTGCATTTAGGACATCCCAAGTTATCGACTACTATCAGTTTACTCAATCAACCCATCATCACAAGGTCCCATAATTCCGGACCTTATATCAAACCTTATAATTCCACACGATATATATATATATATATCCTACGAGTAAGATCAATATGAACATAGTCCAAACATCATATCATAAAATTTAAAAGAAAAGGAATACTAACATGCAAAGAAAGTATTTACAACATAATAAGTGTCCCTAAATGTTTCAAAAGGGTTGATTACAAGATAACTAAAATACTAAATGCTAAGCTGAACTTTTATAAATACATCAAGGTTTACACGAAAGTATACTACATAAACACGTTAATTCCCTTTTATTTAAGTTAAATATTTACATAAGCTTCACAAAGTGGAGTCCTAAACTAATGATCTTCCTGGATGTTTGATGGACCTGTTACATAAATAAACATACCATTATGTTGATAAAGAATATATGTATGCTCATGTAATGAATATGAGTGAAGTATTAACTTTCTATTGAATCCATGAGAATTCTAACAGAGAACTTATATTTTGCTTGTAAATCTTTTAAACCCAATTAACACTCATTTGTATATTCTTAATTGAATAATCTTATTTACTTGCATAAACTGGGTGACCTTGCAAAGTCTAATATTGTAATTCATTTCCCGGCAATCCTATCGCGGATGCCATTAGCCGAAGCTAATCTTGTGAATCATCTCCCGGCAATCTTATCACGGATGCCATTAGTCAAAGCTAATCTTGTAATTCATATCCGGCAATCCTATCGCGGATGCCATTAGCCGAAGCTAATCTTGTAAATCATCTCCCGGCAATCCTATCACAGATACCATTAGCCGAAGCTAATCTTGTATTTACGCTAGACTTTATTTACATTGAACACGACATTTATTGTAATTGCATTCACCAGAAGAATTTTAAATTATATAAGTGCAAATAGGAGGAAAATCACGCACCTGCTTCGCCT
>Ga0307515_10025249_pt1 | contig 10293 bp, 3 predicted proteins | sample 17_EM_MG_FD_194513 | JGI IMG/M metagenome (GOLD analysis project Ga0307515, IMG submission 194513) | Populus trichocarpa ectomycorrhiza microbial communities from riparian zone in the Pacific Northwest, United States - 17_EM | ecosystem: Host-associated > Plants > Roots > Unclassified | place...
TATATGCTATTCCTATACCGTTTAAGCGTACGCTAATTTACTTTATAATAGTTCCGTTAACTACTTTATTTAATTAGCGAAGTTATGCGCGTTAATTAGTTAAATCCTCTTAATTATAGGTCCTATTATATTAATTTTGGGTTATAGTTTAAATCTAAGTTAAGGGTCTTATCCGTAGGTTGCGTAGAACGGCGTTACGCCTATTAATTTGTTTTTTGTATTATTTGTAGTAAACTTAGCTAAAGGTAGCCACTTTTCCCAGTTGTCTTATAGGTAGGAGTAGTATATTTATAGGTATTGTTTTATAATCGGGTTCGCAATTTCGGTTTAACTATCTATCTCTAGATAAAATACAGTTAAGAGTTATGTTTGTATACTTAATTATTTATATAGGGCTTATTAGAAGTCTAAAATAAACTAGCTTTTATAGTTAGATATTATTAAATTAGGAAGTCCGTGTAGCTTAAAAACGTACTTAATAAAACATTCGGCTACTAATATTGCATTAATTAAGTCTATAGGAATTATATATCGCATTTTTATAAAATGGTTAATAACTTAATAAATATATGTTGCGGTGGGAATGCATCCATTTTGGGGGGTGTCTGGCCGCCGCTTTTGGCGGCGTTCCCACCTCGCTTAGGCCCTGTCCTGTCGCCGCTTTAAAGAGGCTCTGCTCGCCTAACATGCAAGCCACCCCATTATCCTGGAGGGGTCAGAAACAGTCCACTGCCTTCAGTAATGCTCGTCGGCGCTTACGCTGAACCAACTATGGCACAGCCCATAAAGTCGTCCAAGGGCCAGTGCCTACTTATAGGAGTGGGCTACTCGCCCTCTCTTTGCTCCAGTCCTCTCGCCAACCTTAAACTCACCCACATTCTCCAGTTATACCTCTTCCGCTATAATGCCACTTGCTCGCCTACCCGTTAGACCAGCACAGCGACATAAAGCCGGCAGTGCTGCGGTAATCCAAATGTCAGCTCCAGTCCGAAGGACAACGAAAGCGCTAGTCACCAGCGCCGTTGATCCGAAGGCCACGTCAAATCGAAACCTGCGCTCACCTCCATATACAAGCCCAGACCCAGACTTAGATTTAGAATTGAACTCTAATTCGGACTACTCAATTTTATACTTTAGATTGGTATTACGCTACTAAAGCTTTATAGAGTAACAATGCCAGTTACACCTAAGCTTGTTATACCGGCACCTTTACTAGCTTATAATAGCATAAATACTCCTCCCTATAGCCTAAGCTAAATACATCTATATTATAAACAGTTAGCGCAGTATCTTATAATTAAAATGCTTGTAGCTGCGTTAAAAATAGTTTAAGTAACCTAAGCGACCTAAGCGACCTAAGCGACCTAAGCTCCTCTACCTCCTCTACCTTTTTTACCTCCTCCTATAAGTTTAGGGATTAAAGAGATACCTAAAGCGAGAGGTTCTAAGGTTAAAGTTAAGGTGTTAAATAAGATATATGCTCGCAAAACCCCTAATATATACTTAGAAATACGCTAATATAGTATCTGCTACAGCTGGGATAAAAAAAGCTGCCAGTATAAGACTATAGAAACTTCATTAAGTGAGCGTGATATGTATAATTAATATATTTATGTCCTTTGGAAGAAATTTAGTCTGTTTCTTAGGTGCCTTTAGATATATCAACTTAGATACTAACTTTAAGCTAAAAATGGATAAGAAAGACTATAGTATATACTTAGGCATAAATTTAGGAGAAGTAAAAGACGCCTTATAGGTGGTACTAGACAACGTACGAGCTATCTCCCTTTAGGAAGACAAGCCTATAGTAAGTTGACCTTTTTATAGATATAGCTTATTCTAATTTAACTTCTAGATTCCTATAAGCATTATATTTAATTTTCTACCCTAGTTAAAAATATACTAGGAGAGTTTTTCTCCTAACTTAATCGGCGCCAAGCACCTTTAGGAGTTACTAAGATTCCTTAAAGACCATTTTGCGCCTATAACTAATAGTCTCCTACCGCTTCTGCACTACGGCGAAATTAATTTTAATCTCCTTTAGGCCTTATTTAAACCAAATACACGCATCCTTACGATTTGCGAAGGCTCGGATTAACTAAGATATCTTATATATAATTTAGGCAACTTTAAAACCCCACCTTTTAGCAAAAAGAGCTTTAAACTTAACTGCTACTATTTCAGCTATAATAGGAAGGCGTTTAGCAAGGTAAAAACCACCCTCTCTATTCCGGAATTCCATTTAACCATAAAGATTACGTCTCTTAAGGTATTTCTACTAGAGCGTTATAAGAGACAAGCCGAGATAAAGTAGGATCTTATTAGCAATAGCCAAAAGTTTGTGTCTTTAAGAGGCATTAACCACCGTAAATATAAAGGGATCGCCTTTTTCCGGACTAATGATAGCCCGTTAAGATTTTCCACAAGCGGCCGCATTATAGTAGACGCGATAGCATTTTATCGTTAAAATCCTAACTATGGCAAGCAGCTAATCGCTATAGATATATACGGAATTAGCGTAAATAATTAATGGACTAATTAGCAAGGTAACGTGAAAAATTAGGGTTTAGTTCCTAAGGAGATAGGAGATAATTAGTACCTAATCTATCTACTAACAACCCTAGCCTTTAGTTTAGCGGATAAAAGATAAGGTTAGGCTTTCTATACTCTTTTTCTTAAGCTAACGAATTATATATACTAATATAAGCACTAGGTAAATTTACCGTCGCCAATATTAAGGAAATTAAATGGAATGCCTTAGCATTTAAGTTACTCGCAATTAAGGAGGAGAAGAAAATAGTGCTTTAAGGACTTATAAAGAGTTACTAGTCTAGGTCTAAAAAATCCAAGTTTAACAATATAATTAAAGGGAAGGGAAAAGGTTTAGTTTTCTTACTATAGTAAGTTTATCTAATAGGGCACTAGCTGTTTTAAAGGCTGACCATTTTAGTAGCCCGCCTAGGGTGGGAAAGACATTAACAGCTAAAGCACTTGCTGAATCTCAAAGGAGACCCCTCTATGTGGTTTATTCCCCTTTATAAGTATATTTTATACTAGTCTAACTATAAGAAGGCTTATATAGGAGATCTTAGTATAAATCTAGCCCGTTTAGAACAAAGCCTGGCTCTAATCATTAAAAACATTTACCGCTAGAGCGCTATCCTTCTTCTAGATAAGGCCGACGTCTTTCTTACAGAAAGAACTTTAAGTAATATCTAACGTAATAGCCTAGTATCCGTCTTCCTGCGACAGCTAGAGTATTTCTAAGGCATTATGTTTCTTACGACAAATAGGATTACTGTATTTAATGCAGCTATACAGAGCAGAATATATCTTATACTTAGATATAACAAACTAAAGGGACTAGTAAGAGAGTGGGTGTGGAAGACCTTTCTAGAGTAAACTAATGCTGCTACCAATATTTCTGAAAAAGATATAAAGAGACTTTTAAATTATAAATTAAACGGAAGACAGATAAGGCAATATTTAAGTGAAAGTTTTAAGCCTAGCGCTAATATACCGTGGTAGATCAAGAACACTATACGGACTAGCTATGGCTTAGCTAAAAGTAGGGGGGAGAAACTTATATATAAGTATTTGAGAATAACTCTTGCGTTAAACCGAGACTTTAAGAGTGACTTTAAAGGTACTAGATCGGTTAATAATTTGAACTCGTATGCGTAGATTTACTTATATATATACAGCATCGGTAAATACGTTTTGTTGGTCTTGTAGCTAATAGTATTAGTATTTATTACTTTGAAATTCTAATTGCGGAAGACTAATGTAGATGGCTTCCACTCCCATAGGGAACACGAGCCTATATGCTTGCTTGCTTCTACGAAATACTAAAGTATATACTCTTTGTATACTTAATATGCTTAATCTAGGTATTATATATATAATTAACAGTGCTAATATCGATTAACCGTACAACGCCCTCACTTTATCGCATGGACTCTATTAGCTCTTTGGTGATCTAGCTATATATTTTAAGCCGGTGGCTAACGCAGCAACCCCATATATATATATTATTTAACTAACAATCTCGTACCTATTCTTTTGTAGACCGAAGCTACCGCCTACCCAAACCCTCTTTATAACTCCTAATCGAACCATTGATCCGCTATCCCCTATCTTCTCGTCATTTACCGGGCCTGCTTATAAATTAGCTTATAATAAAAAGATAATAGATAGGAAGTATAGATAGGCGCTAGTTAATAAGCCTACTAAAGGAATATCGGAATTAAAGAGATCTAAGATAGAGCTTACTGCTAGCGTATACCTAGCAGGGCTATATACCTAGCTAGTTAATATACTAGGGCGCTATTAACGGGCTAATATGTATTTAGTAAATAAAGAACAAGGTTTTTACTCGTATACAGCCTTATCTATAGCCTCGTTTAATTCTAGTAATAGATAATATATTAATCTATTACAATAAGGTATATAGTATTTATAAGGAATAGGCACTAGAACGGTAGCTAGTAAAGGACCGTTACTAGAACTAGACGACCGTTGCTAGAACCAGATAATGACCGTTTAAACGACCAGCTAGCAAACACTACGAATAATTTAATTAATTAATTGATCGAATTAAACTAGAGCTGTAATATTGGCCTATTACCGAATTAAATTAAGGCCTCCTAGGGAGGCACCCTAGACGACTACTATTTAAATATATAGCCAGCAAACGGCTATAAAGAACGATTCGAATTAATTAGAGCCTTTAATTAGGCCGACCTCTTCCCCCCCTAAATTAAACCAGATACTAACGCAGGTAGGTAAATAGATAGGTAGGTAGGTAGGCAGGTAGGTATGTAGGTAGGTAGGTAGGTAGGTAAGTAGGTAGGAGAGAACTGTCGCTAGAACTAGAGACCGTCGCTAGAGCTAGACGATAATCGTTTAAATGACTAGCCAGTAAACACTACAATTAATTTAATCAATTAATTGAATTGAACCAGAGCCTTAATATCATCCTATTACTAAATTAAATCAAATTGAGGCCTTTTATGGAGGCACCCTAGATAACTACTATTTAAATATATAGCTAGCGAACGCCTATAGAGAACGATTTAAATTAATATAATTAATTGCAATTGAATTAAGCCTTTAATTAGGCCGACCTCTCCCCTAAATTATAGATATAGATAGGTAGATATAGATAAGTAGGTATGATAGGTAGGTATAGACAGGTAGGTATAGATAGGTAGGCATAAATAGGTAGGACGGTTAGATAGGTAGGATAGATAGAATAGGATAGGCAGGCTAGTGATATAACTGGTCTGGTTAGTTATAAATTTAACCTCTATAACTAACCGATAGCCTATTTAAAGCTCTAAACTGGTTCGCGAACCGGTCTAACCGGTTTAACTAGATAATATTTAATATATTGTAAGGCTTGGCATGGTGTTAAGTTGCGATTAATTATTAACAACGATATATTTAACAGTGTCTTCCTCTTCGCTCTTATCGCCCTTATCGCCCTTATCGTCCTTATCGCCCTACCCTTCTTGCCTAGCCCCTCTTGCCTAGCTCCTTCACCAGCTTCCTAATCTATATTACCTTATATATTAGAATCCTTTTTAGCAGCGGCTTTAGCAGCAGCTTTAGCAGTAGCCTCTTCCTTATACAAATCGTCAATATTAGGATCGACGCCTTGCTTAAAGGCCTTCGGCTTTAGGCGCCTATACTAAGATTTTAAGCACTCGTTTGCTTTAATAATATTAGCTTTAAGCTATAGTAATATCTTAATATACCTTATAATATTATATAGCCAACTAAGCGCTCCCTACTTCCTCTAGATTATCGCAATAGCCTTAAAATCTCGCCGGCCGTATACCAACTCAAGCTCCTCTAAAGTAGTATCCGTAGTCTTACCTAAAAGGAAGGCCTAGGCAGCTAGGTTAACTATATAGCTAAGATATTAATGGCAACAACGTTTCCGCTGTCTCTCTATTATTTAGGGATAGAGAGTTCTTAGAATTAGGTCGATAGCTATATTATTACTTAACGCGTTATTAAGTATAAAATACCCAATTTAACTTCTAATTTTATACTTACTAACTATATTAAAAACTACCTGGGCTATATTAGCGTCGCTGTACTCTCCCTTAAGCTACCGTAAGGCAAGAAGCTTTATCTAGTGAGCTCTGTCGCAATTAATATAATAGGCGACTATCGCGATAATAGCGAAGTAATTTGGTAACGTCCATAAGTTAAAGGATAGGTGTATATTTGAACAAGCTTCTTATAAGTCTTCTTGTAGTAACCCCTTCTACTTCTTAAACTCTCTTATTACCCACTTACGTACTATATTTTATAAAGGAAGTAACCTTATAAGGCCTTTATTTAGATACTAAATTATTTTAATAAAGTAGACGTTTTTAATTTAGTAAAATGCGATATAGCAGTATATAAGCTACTAAATTAGTAAAAGCTTAAAGGCTTTATACTAAGCCTTCTAAATATAATCCTACTACAAAATAAAGCGGTAAATTAGGCCTTTAGCCGGAATTACTTTACCGTTTTTATTAAGTCGATAAGCTCGTCTCTAGTGGCCTAATACTATCGAATTACTATTAAGCGCTATTTCTAAATTAGTTAGTATTTATATAAGAGAGCAGGGCAACTTACTAAGAGGTTTATACTTTGGATCCTTCTTCTAATCTAGGTAGTAGCAGCAGTAGTAATATTAAACGCCTATAGCCTCGTGAATAATTGTATATCCTTTTCCTTTACCCTATATATACAACGACTTTATATAGGCCTTCCCCTTCTATACAATATTATTACTACGCCTATACCACTGGCCGTAGATCTTAATTCTAGTTTATATAGAAGCCTACCTTAGTAGAGGCTCCGGATCTAAGCTAGACTTAACTTTATAATAGGTAAGAGGCTCTGCCGGAGCTTTATACGGCTTTGTCTTTAAGCGCTTTTTTCGTTAACTACCAGAGCCCTAGCTAGCGCGCTTTTAAGAGGCGGTAGGAGCCTTACCCGTAGAACGACTGCTACTTATAAAGCTACTTCCTCCTCCTCTATATAACGATCGACTGGTTAAAACAAAGGCCTCTATTAAATTGGTAATAGGTAGAAATAAGGGTAATAAAGATAAGGCAGTAAGGCGACGCGAGAAGGAGGCGACGCGAGAAGGAGGCAACGCGTAGAAATGGGCGACGTATAATACTACGCTTAACTCTTAAAATAGTATCCGGAAATAAGGTGGTAGATCTTAACGATTTGGTGGCTTCGGCTCCCCTATATAGCGTACGCTCTTACCCAAATTATTACCGCTAAAGGCCTATACTAACTTTACTGGTTTAGCTGGTTACCCGGTTAATTAGAGAGCTTTAAAACTAACCAGCTGGAAGCCAATTAAAGCTCCGAACCGGTTGCGATTTTTAAAGCATTTCTAACTAACTAACCAATAAGCGAACTAGACTAGTTATATTACTAAGGCAGGTAGGTAGGTACTAGGCCTAGTTAGGAAATCAGTACACGGCCGGTGGATTATTGGGAACACTGCTAGTCGACGGTTTGGAGCCTCTGCGAGAGCCTTACCCCTTATCTCCTTAATCGATTGTATAACGCCTGAGTAGATATAGATATAGGCATAGATATAGGTGGTAGGTAGGAAGGATCGATTTGGATTGTTTAGATTACTTAAATAACTAATTTTTATATTTTAACTGCTATAAATACTAGAGTATTAATATACCTTATTTTAAAATCTAGAATTTTAATTATTTTAATTATCCTAATTATCCTAATAGTCCTAGAGGTCCTAGAGGCCCGTTTAGTCCATTTAGTCCATTTGGTCCGTTTGGTCCGGGCGGCCTCCTAATAGTCTCCTAGAGATCCTAGCGGCCCTAATAGGAGCTATTAGGAGCCTGTTAGTACTATTAGGAGGTATAAACATTTTCCTAATGTCTATAAAGATCTAGTCGATGCGGCTTAGCTACCCTCCCTACTAGTGGGGGCAAGTTTAAAGTATTTTACTCTTCAATTACCTACTATAAATACCGCTAATTACACTGCCGCTAAACCCGTCCTATAATAGGCCGAAGTGTAGGCGTTAGTAGAAGGTAGCCCTATAGTCGAGTACATAGTAAAACTACTTAAACTCTTAGTAGTAAGCTTTATCTAGAATAGTTAAACGCTATACTTAGACGGCTATATAAGGATAGTGTGCTATTATAGCCTACTACAATGTTCTATATAGTAGAGTATCTTATATAGATTGGTTTATCTCTTTAGTCGCCCTAGCTATAACTAAGTACCTCTACTATAGTAAGAAGCGTTAAACTATTAGCAATATTATATATAGATAAAGCCTATATATAGACTATGCCTTATAATTTAAAATTGAATCGATATATACATCGGTTACTTTACTAGATTTCTTAATACGAAGTCGTTTATATAACTCGCACCTTAAACCTCTATCTTACTTTATAGTTACTCTAAATTAACATAACTCCAACACTCTTATACTTGCTATCTATACCAGTTGGCCTAATAACTAATATATAGTACTCCTTAATATCTAATTTATCCCTATCCTTATTAGATTTCTTCCCGGCAACAATATATTATTCCTTAAAAAGATTCTTATCCTTAATATTATAATATATCTATCCTCTTTTTATTCTACCGAAATCTAAGAAAGTATAATGTTTCTTATTTAGTTCCATTATACAATCTTAAAACTTCCCTATATAGGTAATTAGTGCAAGTTCGGGCCTCTTATTAAACTAGAGGCTATTAATCCAATTAACATACTAAAAGGGATATCTATAAATCGAATGCCTCTATTATATACCATCTATAACTATAATAGTACATCCTAATTTTTATATACAATCTGCTCTATCTTATTATTAGACGCCTACTACAGGAGATTCCTATAAAGGTACCGCTTAAAGATACCGTATCTGCTTTAATACCTTAGAGCGCCTATAATATAGCCTTCTAACCTAGATATTATAGCAGCTCTATCGGTCTTCTCTATAAGGTCGCGCTTTAAGTAGTCTTTAAAAAGAAAGTAAATTGTAAGCTTTTATAGTGTATAGGTATTGACTAAGCAACTTAAATTTTAAATATAGCTCTAACAAGTCTCTATATATATAAGGTAAGTAGTAAGAGGCTAACGATAACGCCGATAATAACCGCTATAGATAATGTAATAGAAATAAGTAGTAAGACATGCGATAGTAAAAGGCACGGTAGTAAGTTATAAGGTAATATCTAATATGGTATTAGTAGTCGGTTACATAAATAAATTCTATAGTACGTTAGTAGCCTAACTTAAGGAGCTAGTTTAGGAAGTTTAGATTAAGTATAAAAAACTTCCTTTAAAATAAGCTAAGGAGCAAAATATCTAAATTAGAAAGATATTGGTCTATTAGATATTACTTAAGCTCTTACCTTTTTAGTTTAGTAAGGTTTTTATAGTAAACCCCTTTACTATATTTCTAGTATATCTAATTATTACTAAAATAGATAGTTCGTCGTAATAAAACTCTTTCTTATATTACCTATGCTTACGTATTAAGCTAAGCCTTTTCCATATTATTATTAAAATTATCTATACTAGTACGGGTATAGGTCGCCTACCTAGATAGATAGATAAGTAGGTAGAGAGGTAAGTAGGTAGGTAGGCAGGCAGGTAGGTAGGTAGGTTAGTAGGTAGGTAGTAATAACCCCTAAGCAATGCATATATATACCCGCCTTACCCCCTATATAAATCTTTATATAATATTAATTTTTATACTTTTACTTTATACCTTACTTCGTACTATAATAAGCATATTATAACGTATCCTGCCTCTACGTTGCTATACGGCTAAAAAGATAGAGAGTGCTTGCGAACTTATTATAAGCGCGGTGGGATCTAATATATATACTCTTATACATATATTACTAATACTAGTAGTATATTTAATATATTTAGAGTATTTAAAGCATTTAGAATATTTAGAGTATTTAAAGTATTTAGAGTATTTGGAGTATTTAGAGCATTTAGAGCATTTAGCTGCACTATGCCTAAGACTATCCCTTATATAGATAGGGTCGTATAAAATGTAGACCGTGTACTCTAGCTGCGAGATATTGTCAGTGCTAGCACTGATAAAATCTTATCTAATACGAACTAATAAAATATTAGTATTACTAATATTACTTAGTATATTAAAATTTTATATTATACCTAATGGTTATCTTCTAAATTTTAAATTATCTCTTATTTTTAATACTATTAGTAGGGGGGGAGGGGGAGTAAGGGGGGTAGGC
>Ga0307515_10025250_pt1 | contig 10292 bp, 2 predicted proteins | sample 17_EM_MG_FD_194513 | JGI IMG/M metagenome (GOLD analysis project Ga0307515, IMG submission 194513) | Populus trichocarpa ectomycorrhiza microbial communities from riparian zone in the Pacific Northwest, United States - 17_EM | ecosystem: Host-associated > Plants > Roots > Unclassified | place...
TAATATTCGTAATATCCGCAATATCTATAATATCTACAATATCTGCAATATCCGTAATATCTGCAATATCCGCAATATCCGCAATATCTGCAATATCCATAATATCTATAATATCCGCAATATCTACTAAATTCTGCCTAGTTAGGGTGGGGAAGCTCTATATAGGGCACTTTTATCCTTATTAATTGCGATATTTATGTATATTCTATTAGATAAAGGATATTTTATACTCGCTTATTTACATTATCTAAAACCACCCTAGGTAATAAATATTATATTGTAAGACTTTTGCCTATATACCTCCCGCTCCTCTCCTAACTATAGCATATACTTAAGCTTGTCTTAGAAATCACGTCCTACTAGCTGTTTTAGAACTTGCCTACACTATATCTCCTGCTAATACGCGCCCTAACAAACCGGTATTAATATATTAGGATAGTTACTAAGATATAGAATGCTTTACTATAAGAGCTTAACTAATAACGTAAGGCACTATACGCCGCAGCAATAAGGACAATACTATTTTTGTCCCGCTATATCGCTATAGGAGCTACCATAAATTGTATCTCCTCTACTTTGTCTAAAATAGCGGAAATAGGAATTAAGAATAGTAAACTATTTTCTACTAGGGCTTAAGACTAATAGGGGCTTAAAACGGGAATCTAAAATCGAGAAATAGGAATTAAGGGCTATTTTCTCCGCAGGTCCCTGTCCGGAATAAGAACTTCTCTTTAACAGCCTAGTTATTAAGGGCGCGGCGAAGGTTAGGCTAGTAGGTATACTCCGTACTATTAATAGGTATAAGGTGCTTATTTATAGCGAGGAGGTAGGAAAGTAATAACTTAGTTATATTGTGTTATATTAGCGTAGTAGAAGTCCAGGTATATAATTCTTTTACCCTAGATCTTTATGCTGCTTACTTTATTACCTAGTCCTTTTATCTATAGTGCCTTATAGTGCTTTATAACCCGCGGTGACTACATAATAACATTTTACGATTAATACTATATCTTTGGCAACTTATACGTAAATAGGCTATTTTCTAAACTTTAGTAACTTTAATAACTTTAGCGCGGTATCTATAGCGTATATATTGGGTGGTGGCGGCTATGTAGAGATGTTGAAAATTTGGTATTAAGTGATCGCTAGGCGGTAAAGCACGGTATTCTGCCGTAAATTTACCACCCTTAGCGCGCTAATTAGCTTAGGCGCCTAGCCACGCCTAACTTTTTACTAGCCTGTATATTATTATCCTAGTAATATTACGCTTTGTTTACTACTTCTCTTTATCTCTAACGAAGCTTTCTTACTACTTTTTATCTTATATTAAAGTCCTAACCCTATATTGTCTACTAGTTAACCTTTATACCTTCTCTTTCTACTCCCTATCCCTTTACCACTACTTTTATACCTACTTTATATACCTATAAGCACACTCCGTCTCTTTTTTCCACTTTACTTATTATATATATTAGCCACGCCGTCCTATTGACCGCTATAGCCACCCTACTAGAATATAACCCTAAGCCGGCCAGCTATATAAAGCCCCTAACGAAATAGAGTGTGGATAAGCTAATTGCGTAGATTAAGTAGGATTAAAATATCCTACTTAATAAGGACGAGCGCGCGAAACTAAGAGCGGCGCGTGTTACTAGGCTTGCTTTCTTAAGCTATAATAGTAACTAGCGCTTTTTTAGGGATTATGGGCTATCTTATAGGATAGCTATAGTACTTGCAAAACTGTCAATAGAGCCTATAAAAGGGGAGAGTAAGTTACTATCTTATTATATGATTAATACCACATAGGAATTAAGCTAATAGCATTATAGGGTCTGCTAGTATAATAAGTAAGTTTACTATCTTTATCTAAGTATATTAAGTATATTGCAAGCTAATAAGATTATAGGAAGTATATAATAGGCTAGAGATGTAAACGTGTTTAATAGCACTTTTAAGAAGCTGCGTCTTAAGAGCGATTAATAGCTTGCCGAAAGTGCTTGTTAGTAAAGGGAGCTTATCTAGTAGAAAATTAAAAAGCTCTACTAGTTATCCGTTGATTTACCTTTTAAAGGCGTCATTCCGCCTTCTAATTTTGTTAAGCAGTTTCCCAAACCCGCCTTTGGCGCTAAATTACCCTTTTTGTTTATAATTAAGGTATATCTAGATAGATTTAGTGTTAGTTCTAAAGATACTAAAAGAAATTGGCTATATATAGGGCGAGAGAAATTTAGGACACTTATATATAAGGTTAAGTACCTCTATAAAGATAATAGCAAAACTTGTCTTATTGTCTATAGAACTAGAGGCTATAGAAAGTCTTATCTTCTGGCTACCCTTATCTGTTTATTAGTAGCTAGGAAAATATACGTTATATATATCCCTAATTGTTAGAAATTAATAAAAAGGCAAGTTAGATATATAAAAGCCGTAATGCTTTTTATTTAGGTGGGCGATATAAGTAAGTAACAGGCTATCTTAATGCTAGATAACCTAAAAGCAATAGATAAATTCCTTAAAGAGCAATCAGTAATATTAAATGTTGTTTTTGTTATTAATTAACTCAACGCTCTAGAGATAGAGAAGGATAATAACTAAGACACTATTAGCGTGAAGTTAGAATTACGTTAATAGTTAGATGGTTTACTGTTACTAAAAAAAAAAGGAATCCTTAGCTTATTAGCGAATAACTATAGGATTCTTGGTAGGTTAAATAGGCAGGATAATTATAAAATAATGTATGCCTATGGAGGCTTAACTAAAGTAAGTAATAGGAGTAGTAACCTGTTTATAATAGAGATGGTTCTAACTATAATTTAGAAAGAATTAGCGTGTTAGTAAAAGTGGGAAGAAAAGGTAAAACGAGCAGATGGTAAGAAGTTTAAAGACGATAAGAGGTTTAAAGTTAAAGATTTCACTAGCTATATCCTATTGCTTTTAAATAAGTATATTATAAAAGGTAAGATTAATCTAAACTCTCTATACTTTGAGGCCATTGGCGGAGATGCTTTAAGGTTTAAGTTAGAAATCTAAAATAAAAGTTCTAAGCCGGATTTAGAGACGTATAATATACTTATTCTACTTATATACCTTTACTAACATGTTTAGGCACTACCACTATATAAAGGCTTATATTTATGGCCAGCCTGTTTAGGATCTATTAATTAATATACTAAAACTTATTAACCTCTAGTATTTTTATAACGAATATAATAATAAACTAGAGGAATCCGTAGGGTATTATTTATATAGTATAGCCCGCAATGCTATAGGTGGGGTACTATTTAAGAAGAGATTAGATTACTATAATACGGAGTTCTTAAACGCGTTGCCGGAGTATATTAACAATCCATCTATTACTGGGTTTATAATTAAGCATACTATCTTAGTATTAATTGCAATATATGGTCTCTTCTATTTGCCCTATAGTCCAAGCTTAATTAAAACGTCATTTTTTAAAGGCGAGATCCTACCTTTTAATACCTTTAAGGATAAAACTGTGCTATATATACCCCAACGTTACAATTTCCCAACTATTAATGGGATAATAGTCCGAACCGAAGAAATAGAAGTTAAAACTAAAGGGAAAAACCCCTAATAAACCTAAGAAGAAGAAGAAACTAAGCCGAAATTGTTTATATATCCTATTTAGATCACGCTAAACCTAAAGATATACTTAGATTCTCGAATAAACTTCTTTAATAAGTGGAAGATATGGACTTAAAATCTTAGCTAGTTTAAAGTACTGCTAGAGTTCTAGTAGATATCCCTAGAAGAGGCTTAGGAAAAGCCTTATACTAAAAACAAAAACAATATACCTAATTATGTTAAACGGAATATTCTAATTAGCTTTGTTAGTAAGTAGATCTAGGCGTTATATAAGGAAGCGGAAAAATAAGGGAAATTTTAGTATAAGAATTCTAAGACCGATTTTCCTAGAATAGAACTAAAGGAATTAGGTGGATAAGAGGGGTTAGGCGAATAAGAAGAGCTAGGGAATAAGGATGGCCTAAGAATAAGAGGCGCTGGAGGAAGAGGCGCTAGGGAAGGAAGGGGCGCTAAAGAAAGAGGTGCTGTAATTATAAAAAGATATAAGAAGAAGTAAGGGGCTATTAAAGAAGCTTAGACAGACCTAGTGTAAGCCTAGGACTATATTATATAACCAATTATTTAGTTAGACTATTTTAAGGTTTGCCTATAATTGAGCTTAATATATAACACATATATATATAATATAATTACTTATTATTAATCTAAAACGGATATCCTTATTACTACCTTGCTACTTTAATCTTCTAATTTATAATATATTCCACCCTACCTATCTAATTGTGGATAAGGAGAATACTAATAGGGCTTTTTTTATGTGCGGGCTTTAGTACCTAACCTAGCTAGCTTTAATAGAATGCGACCGTATAAGGTATTGTATAAAATTTGCACTAATATAGTAGTCGCCGTGTTTAATATAGAGGGCTACGCTAAGGGGACGTAATATTTTTAAATATTAAGGTAGGATGTCTAGTAAAGCTTTACTTAGGGATAGCGTTGTAGAGAAACCTTTTATGGCGCTTTTATATATTATTGGCAGGTAAATTGCATTGCGCTTTTATATCCCCTCTTAACGAAACTAGCGGTATAATTATTACTAATACGCCCCTAGAACACGATGCCGGTAATAGGAATAATATACTTTTCCCTACTCCTGTGCCTATAATAATAACAACTAGACTATTTTAATATATAATTGCCTTTACTGCCACCCGCTAGACTTTTTTAAATTCCGCTCCCTCTCTAATTAATATTTCTACCTGTTTTTAAATATTAACCTAATATATATAGATATACAAGCTTTCTACTCTATTAAATATTAAGCTTCTTTTTACTTATAACTTCCCTTAATTATCTATTTTAATAGTATTTATCTTAATACTTATCTTAACACTTATCTTAATATTTATCTTAATACTTATCTCAACACTTATTTATATTAATTATTATCCATTTTCGCAATAATTATATTTTAATATATTATTAGGGAATTAAAGTGGCATTAGTAAAAAAAATTAGTTTAGTATATTAATATGCCGAAACTAAGTCACGAGTTATTAAGGAAACCGCTCCGACTTTTTTATAATATAGCCTATTTACAAAACATTCCACCCCACCTATCTTAGCTAAACTTCCTCTACGTCCTCTTTGGACTCCGCCTCTTACTCTATAATACGATATTTAATTAAATAGAATGAAAATGCTACTATTACTAGTTGTATTACGGCTTACCGTTCTACTTTTGTTAGATTTTAATTGTATATTTTAGTTCCTGTTAACCCTATTATCCTTATTACTTCTTTACCTACTTCCTTTTTTACTACTAAAGTTTTCCTTATTCTAAGCATTACCACTTTCATCCCAGCTCTATTCTACTATTAGCTCCTCTAGCTCTTTAAGGCTCTTATTCTTAATTTGCTCTAGTATTAAAAGCTTTAGCGGCTACGACCGCTCCTATAGTAGTGAAAATCCTTTTAGTTTAATACTCTTCTTTTCTACTACCTAGTACTCCTTACTTTCCTTAAGCCCGTATATCCGTAGCCCTTACTCTCTATATGCTTTAATAAGCTAATATATACCCCATTCTTGCTAATTTTGTTTATTTCCTAACGTCTATTAATGTGTAGCCTAGAGTATATTAAAAAGCGTATAAGGTATTAAACGGACTAGAAGCTCTACTTTCTTTAGGTTTATATATACTGTTAAGAACTACATTATTCGTCGCCTTAGTCCTTAACTACGGCTTATCTTTATTAATGAAATAAGAGTAGTATTAGACGGGTATAGAAGGATTTAATGCGTTAAGCGGATAAGATGGAGGAATTTATTTAATTACCTTTTTACTTTCCTATATCCTAGTCGCCTCTTAACTAACTTAAAGCTTTTTTGCAAAATTGCTTAATACGGTTTACTACCCTAGCCCGTCCGCTTCTTTTCGTTATCCTATAGAAATAAGAAGTTAAGTAGATCTGCTACTTTCTTAAACCGTATCTTATTTCCTATTACAAAGTGCGGTAGTTCTATTACCCCGTTAGTAAAAAACATCTCCTTTATACCTTAGTAGCAGAATCAAAATTCGCCCTTTTGCTGCATTGCCGCTAGTGCTAATTCTGCTAAGCCTTTATTAATCTTAAGTATTGCCTTCCGGATATTAATATTAAATTGCTTAAGGTTAAGGACGTGGAGGTATTTAAGCCATTTTCTTAATAGTGATGGATTTCTTTAAACATTGTAGCGGTTATATTATAACTTAGCCTAATTAAAGCGGATAAAGATATCCTAGAGATCCTTAACCGCTTTCTACCTCCGCTTATACTCTTTATACATTAGCATATTTTTAACTAGGATATTCTCGCTATATAGTGGTGCTAGCCGCTATATAGCCTAATTAAACTTTGGTAGAAACTAGCTAAAACTATAACGCTCTATACTATTACGTATACTAAGCCCTTCTTTAACCATGATTTTATAATTACATTCTTGCTCCTAGCGATCTTTATATAAAAGTGATTCCCGTTATAGAAGATTGCTGCTATAGTAGAACTAGAGTGCTTATAGGGCAATAACTATAACTATTATCTCCGGCAAGGAATATATTATGGCGGTATGTGTATAAATATGCTTAAAGAGGAAGCAGTACTTATTAATCTGGGCGTATAGAAAACTAAGGGTCTCTTAAGTTGGGATGATATAATAAGGAAGGGCGTACTAGCTGTAATCAATCTCATTATTATTATATAAGTCCCACTTACGCCACTGCTTATAAATCTCACTTACCATTGTAAGAGAAATATAGTGCTCTTCCCTAATCCTATATAATTTCTACTAATTGTTAATTAGATTGCTATAAGCTTGCCTCTTTCTATAAAGGTAACCAAACTTGTAAATAGCCTTAGAAAACGTAATGCTTTTGCCTTCTTGCTATAGTGACCGAATATACCTAGGGTCCAACGCAAGATTCTTAAGAGATTTATTATTAAAGATATATATCTTTAATATATTAAATGGACCCTTTATTAGTAAATAAAATTGGGAATAAATTAGTCTATCCGTACTCTCCTTTCCACGTAGTGTAGTAAATATAGTCTGGCTTATTGAATCTCGCATTATTACCTAGGAGTATTTAGTGCGCTTAAGATTGCCCCTAGCTTGGCTTTTATTGGCATTAAGGACTTCCTAAGTCTAAGAATACGCTTTAAGGTAGTAACTCCTCTATAGATATACTTCTACCTTATAGCTATCTGGTATTTAATTATACGGCAAAGTACTATCTTCTAAGGTTACCTACTTTGCGAGGTCTATAAAAATCCGATCCTTGTTATAGAATTAGGGGTCGGTTGCCTCGGACTAGTAATTTTCCTATTTTATATATGCTCCCGTTAAACTAGGGTCCATATATTTAAGTTTTGTATTTTTTCCGTTTATAAAGAGGGTTGTACCTTAGAACCGCTAGAAGCTAGGATTATCTTTAATAGTCTTAAGTATATAGGTCTAAAGAGGATTAAGATATTAAGGCTGTAGTATATATCTTAAAAGCTAGTTCTTAGCATATTCTTTTTAAGTAAGAGACTCTGCGGCTACTTTAGCCGAATCTGCATTGGCAATATGGGCGGAAGTAGGATAATACTGTAAAATATTTAAGTATTTAATTATCTTGGTTAAAGCAGGACTAAGAACCGCATTATATTAAAGCTATTAATCTTCCTTACTAAAGTACGTAGAGTGCTTATAGTCGCTTTCTAGATAGAGTGCTAGAAAAAAGATAAATATAAAGAGTGTCTCTATACCAATAATAGTGCTAAAATAGTAGTGAGGTATTTTATAAAGTGGGACGTACTTCTTAGATAATGCTCCTCTACTATTATATATAGGTACTTTTAGGCTAAAGTGTATATTTGTAATAATATTGAGAATAGGATAGGCTTTAGGAAACCAATTAATCCTATAATAAGCAATTCCTAAGCTGCTAGGAAAGTAGCAGATGCTATTAATATTAAACGTTACTTCGGCATAGCGATTCTTGTTACTAGTAGAGTAGTGTTATAATAGGCATAGGTTTTTAGGTAGGTTCTTATTATAAGTTTTAATATCTTTAGGGGTAGTAAAGCAACTTATGCCTTTAAAAGCCCCCTAGCAGTTAACATTGCGGAGGTCCACTAGCTTTATTATTTTAGTGCTACTTAGCATATCTAGAAGTGGCGTTCCTCCATTATACTGCCCGCGAATAATAGTAGTAATCTGCTATAAAGAAGAACACTTAGAATGTACATCGGGGCGTTAGTGGTGCTATTGGTATAATTAATCTGCCTCTCTATGCTGTTTATAGGTGCAGCCTTAAAAACTCTAAAGTTATTTAGTAAGCTTAAAAGCCGTCCGCTCTATTGGTTTTAGGGGTACTATTATAGCTAAAGTTAGGGCTGTAATAGGCGGAGCGGTAGTATATATGGGAGAGACTATAGGCGGGATAGAAGCCGTCGGTAGTGTTCCTTAACTTGTGGGTTAGGTAGGTGTAGGCAGGACTATTTCTTCGGCTGGATAAAGATATAAAGATAAAGCAGTGCTTAGAAATCTTTAGATAACTAGTAAGGTTAGTATATTGCACGTAAGTGCTCTTACTAGTAAAGATTTTATTTAGAATAAGAGATTATTAATTTAAGCTAGGAACGACTTGCTTTATTTAGCAAGACTTCTATTTAATAATTATAGGGAAGGTAAGCTGCGCTAGTTTAGTGTCTGCGATAGGGTTCTTACTTTTTATAATTTTTGGGTATTTACTAATTTGTTTAAAGCACGTAAAGCACTAACGCTGTTATTATCTAATAATATTGGTTTATCTATAGAAGTAGCTTTTAAAAAAGAACGCCGTAACCCTCTTTCGCTAGCCCTTTTTGCTCCGGCGGTAATTTCTAACCCTTCTATTGCCTATAAGCCTAATATTGCCAAATTACTAGGTGTGCTAGCTTTATTTATATTATCTAGTTGCGGTATAATTTTGGCGGTTATTACATGCATTTTATTTAGCTGTTAGGAAACTTCCGCCTTATATTCTTCCCGTTTAGCATTATATTTCTCCTTATCTATTTATACCTACTAGATCTACCTAGTAAGGTTAGTATCTAATTCGCTCTCGCTTTCGCTCTCGCTTAGTTGTATATAGTTTAGTTATAGGGATTAGGGAATATCGCCTTGTTAAGTATCGCCTTATTAAGTATTACTATTTTAAGGAATTTAAATATTAAGGCTTATTTAAAGGCCGGTTTAGGGGGTTTCTACTAGAACATTTTAATAGAGTGGAGGTTTATATGCGATGAAATCTGCTAGTCCCTAAGGTTAAAGGTTTCGTTAATATCGTTGTTAATTACTCTACTTTTTAGCTTTTACTGCGTTTTAAAAAGTTAGGTATTTCTTTAGCCTACCACTAAGCTTTTTTAAATAATTTTAGGGATTTATTATAAAATAGTTTGCAGTAATACTGTAGCGGTAGTTCGTAGCTAGTCCGACTAGTATTTTAAAAAAACCCTAAACTGGTTAGTATAATAAGGCCGCCTACCTATAGATATAATAGAGTTTGTTTAGGTCGGCAGAATTTAGCAGAATTTAATTTAAGCGTTGGATTTTATCTAAGAATAATATCTTATATTAAGTTCTTACTATAGTAGTAGTTTATAGCTGGCCTAACTAGTATTCTAAAAAAACCCTAAACTGGTTAGCGTAATAAGGCCGCCTACCTATAAATACAATAGAGTTTGTTTAGGTTGGCAGAATTTAGCAGAATTTAATTAAAGCGCGGATTTTATCTAAGAATGACATCTTATATTAAGTTCTTACTGTAGTAGCACTGTAGCAGTGGTTCGTAGCTAGCCCGACTGGTATTACGGCACTAGTAGAATTTGGTAAAATGTAGTAAAACTTTATAGATAGCAGAACTGTTACAGTACTAGTAGATTGCTGTAAATTACAGTTACGTAACTTTGGCATATTAACATGCTAAAAAAGCCAATTATTACGGGCTGATAGAAAAATAGTAGATTGCGGCAGATATACAATTAGATTATATAATTAGAGGATTATATAAAATCTCTACTTTAAGCAGCATTGTTATTCTTCTCCTTTCCTTTCTATAGCTTTAGATCCTCATTTATAGACAATTTAATTATATTTTTTTTTTTTTTTTTTTTTTTTAATCCATTGTATTATACTACGTACAATACTACGCATGCAGCCTTAGGCTATGGCGCTATAGTTCT
>Ga0307515_10025251_pt1 | contig 10292 bp, 9 predicted proteins | sample 17_EM_MG_FD_194513 | JGI IMG/M metagenome (GOLD analysis project Ga0307515, IMG submission 194513) | Populus trichocarpa ectomycorrhiza microbial communities from riparian zone in the Pacific Northwest, United States - 17_EM | ecosystem: Host-associated > Plants > Roots > Unclassified | place...
GTGACCGAAACCGCGTTGCCCCACTTGTCGACGATCGAGTAGTGCGTGGTGTTGCTGCCTTCATGCGGCGAGACGCCGGGTTTGATGTCTTTCGAGACGCCGGCCTTGGCCGGGTCGATCACCGCGCGGATCTTCGCGGCGTAGTCTTTCGAGAGCAGCCGGTCGAGCGGGTTCTTCACGAAATCGGGGTCGCCGAGGTAGCTGTTGCGGTCGACGTACGAGTGGCGCATGGCCTCGATCTGGTAGTGCACCGATTGCGCCGATCTGAAGCCCAAATCTTTCAGCGGATAGCCTTCGAGGATGTTGAGAATCTCGCAGATCACCACGCCGCCCGAGCTCGGCGGCGGCGCCGAGACGATGCCGTAGCCACGGTAGTTGCACTCGACCGGCTTCATCTCGCGGGTCTTGTACTGGTCGAGATCGGCCTGCGTGATGATGCCCTTGCCGGCCTGGCTGCTCGCGACCAGCGCGGCGCCGACCGGGCCTTTGTAGAAGCCGTCTTCGCCCTTGTCGCTGATCGCGCGCAAGGTCTTCGCCAGATCGGCTTGCACGATCTTCTGGCCGACCTGGAACGGCTCGCCCTTGTTCAGAAAGATCGCGGCGGTGGCCGGGTCTTTCCTGAAATCGTCGGTCGCGGTCAGGAACATGTCGATGTCGCCCTGATCAAGCACAAAGCCATCGGCCGCGTACTTGATCGCGGGTGCGATCACCGCCTGGCGCTTCATCGTGCCGTACTTCTGCAGCGCGTACTCCATGCCCGAGACGGTGCCCGGCACGCCGACCGCGAGGTGGCCGTAGGTGCTGGCGCCCTTGATGACGTTGCCGCTCGCGTCGAGGTACATGTTGGCGGTGGCGGCCAGCGGCGCCTTCTCGCGGAAGTCGAGAAAGGTCTTGCGGCCGTCGGCGAGCTGGATCGTCATGAAGCCACCACCGCCGATGTTGCCGGCGGCGGGGTAGACGACCGCGAGCGCGTAGCCGACCGCGACAGCCGCGTCGACCGCGTTGCCGCCGTCCTTCAGCACGTCGACACCGACGCGCGTGGCGAGGTGCTGGGCCGTGACGACCATGCCGTTCTCGGCCGCGACCGGCGGCTGCGACGCGGCTTGCGCGTTGAAGTAACAAAGTGCGAGCGCGGCGGCGAGCAACGAGCGGGCGGGCGAATCGAATTTCATGGTGTGAGTCTCGAAAGCTGGAAGGGAAGTCGGCGCGGCCGACGCTCGACTATAGAAGCGGGCCGCAGACTTTCACGCTGGCGTTTTCACCGCCCCACATGCAGCGCCGCGATCGTGTCGACGATCAGCCGCTCGAAGCCGGCCTGGTCGTTGTACTTCGTGTGCGCACGTGCCATGCGCACGATCACGAGTTGCTCCGACGGGATCACCGCGATGCGCTGGCCGAGGTTGCCGAACGCGAAAAACGCGTCGGCCGGGATGCCGAGTCGGCGCCGGTGCCGCACCGCTTCGTCGTCGCCGCGGTTCGTCCACCAGCCGGCGCCGTATTGCGTGCCGAGCGTCGGCGATGACGACCACGCGGCCCAGCCGGCGGGCAGGACGCGCTGGCCGCCGACGACGCCATCGTTCAGGTACAGGCTGCCGAAGCGCGCCCAGTCGCGTGCGCTCGCGAACAGGTAGTGCGCGCCGATCGGCGTGCCGGTGGCATCCGTCTCGAAGGTCACGTGGCGCATGCCGAGGCGGTCGAACAATTCGTTGAACGCGAAGCGCTGTGTCGGGGCCGCATCACCGCCGACCGCGTCGCGCACGATGCGCGAGACCAGGTGCGTGCTCGCGCTGCTGTAGGCCCAGCGCGTCGCGGGCGGCGCGACCGTTTGCGCGCGCTGCGCGTAGCCGGCCATGTCGGGCTCGTCGTAGAACATCAGGTTCGAGGGGTCGAAGCCGCTGCCGGTCTCGTCGAGTGCGAGGCCGCTGTCCATGCGCATCAGTTGCTCCAGCGTGATCGCGCGGCGCGGGTCGGTAGCGCCCTGCCATGAAGCGATCGGCGCGGGCGCATCGACCTTCAGCCGACCCTGCTGCACGAGTATGCCGACCAGCGCGTTCGTCACCGACTTGGTCATCGAGAAGCCGAGGATCGGCGTGGTGATGCCATAGCCCGGTGCGTAGCGCTCGGCGATGACTTGCCCGTCGTGCACGATCACGGCGGCCTTGACCTGGCGGTGCGGCGGCTGATCGGTTTCGACGAAGACGGCGTCGAGTGCGGCTTTCAGCTTCGGATCGGTGGGCTCGACAATGGCCTCGCCGGCAATCCCGGGCAGCAGCGCCGCGGTGTGCGGCATCGCCGCGAGCGACAGGCTCGCGATCGCCTCGTCGCCATGCACGAGCACGCAGCCGAGCCCCTCGCGAAACAGCGCGCGCTTCGGCCATGCACCGAGCAAGGATGCGCGCACTTCGCGGTGCGCGCGATCGACGCTGTAGCGCATGCCGCCCGCGATCCAGCGGTATCCCGGGCGCGGCTTCAAGCTCTCGGCGAAGGTCTGGTCGGGGTCGAGCCCCGAAACGAAGGTCTCCGAGCACAGGTCGTGCGCGGTCGTGCCGATCGCCACCTTGAGCGCGCGGTCAGGGCGGAACCAGACGCACGCGCCGATCACGACCACGGCGATGAGCAATCGCCGGATCACCCGCAGCTTCATTTGCTCAGCCGAACGGCGATGCGTCGAATTCTCCGGCCAATGCGCGCCACACACGCGGCGGCGTCAGCGGCATCTGGATCAGTTCGGCATTGCGGCCCTGCCCCGCGTGGTCGAGCGCATCGATCACCGCATTGACGACGGCCGGCGTTGCACCGATCGTGCCGAGTTCGCCGACGCCCTTTACGCCGAGCAGGTTCGTCACGCACGGGATCGACGTGTCGAACTCCGTCTTGAACATCTGACTCGCGATGTCGGCACGCGGCATCGCGTAGTCCTGGTAGCTCGCGGTGAGAATCTGGCCCGATTCCGGGTCGTAGACGATCTGCTCGGTCAGCGCCTGCCCGATGCCCTGCACCGCGCCGCCCTCGATCTGGCCCGCGACGATGGTCGGGCTGATGACGCGGCCGATGTCGTTGACCGACGCGTACGCAACAACGTCGACATGCCCCGTGCCCGGGTCGATCTCGACCTCGCACACATGGCAGCCGTTCGGCCAGGTCGGCCCGCCGACCGCGCTGGTCGAGTCGACGACGATGAGCTGCTCGGGCTGCTTCGCCGCGAGCTCGAACAGGTCGATACCGACATCGGTGCCGACGACCTTGAAGCGGCCTTCGAGGTATTCGATGTCGGCGGGCGCGACTTCGAGCACATCACCGGCGAGCTCTTTGCTCTTGTCGATCGTGCGCTCGGAAGCGACGCGCACGGCCGAGCCGCCCGTGAACAGCGAACGCGAGCCGGCGCTGCCGAAGCCGTTGGCGCGATCGGTGTCGCCCTGCACGATGCGGATGCGGGAGGCATCCACGCCGAACGTGTCGACCGCGAGCTGCACGTAGCTGGTCGCAATGCCCTGCCCCATCGCCTGCGTGGCCGAGACGATCTCGATGAAGCCGTCGGCCGAGACGGTGACGGTCACGCGTTCTTCGAACACGTTGCCGCCGGTCCATTCGAGAAAGCTCGCGAGGCCGCGGCCGCGCAGCAGGCCTTTCGCTTCGCTCGTTGCGCGACGTGCTGCGAATCCGTTCCAGTCGGCGAGCGCAAGACCTTTGTCGAGGATCTGCTCGAAGCGGCCGCTGTCATAGGTCTGCGCCATCGCGTTCTTGTAGGGCATCGCCTCGGGGGCGATCAGGTTGCGGCGGCGCAGCTCGGCCGGGTCGAGTTTCATTTCGCGCGCGGCGGCGTCGAACAGGCGCTCGGTGATGTAGATCGCCTCGGGCCGGCCCGCACCGCGGTACGCGCCGGTCGGCGTGGTGTTGGTCATCACCGCGATGAAGTGCAGGTCGATGGTCTGGATGTCGTAGATGCTGGTCGAGACCCACGGGCCGATCAGCAGCTGGATCGCCACGCCGACACCCATCGCGTACGCGCCCACGTTCGCGAGCGAGCGCACACGCATCGCGAGCACGCGGCCGTTCACATCGAGCGCCATCTCGGCGCGGCTGACAACGTCGCGGCCATGCACGGCCGACAGGAACTCTTCAACGCGCTCGGCCTGCCAGCGCACCGCGCGCTTCAGGTCTTTCGCGGCGAACGCGACGACGAGGTCTTCGGGGTGGATACCGGTCTTCATGCCGAAGCCGCCGCCCACATCGCCGACGACGACGCGCGTGTTCTCCGCCGTCAGCCCGGGGATCGCGTCGACGAAGGAGTTGCGCGAACCGGTCGGCATCTGGCTGCTGAGCCGCACGGTCAGGTGATCAGCCCCGGCATCGAACCTTGCCACGATGCTGCGCGGCTCCATCGGGCTCGGTGCGAGGCGCTGGTTGACGAGGTCGAGCGAGACGGTGTGGGCGGCCCTGGCGAACGCGGCTTCGGTGTCTTTGGCGCTGCCATGACGCAGCTCGGCCGCGATGTTGTCGGGTGCCTCCGGGCACAGCACCGGCGCGCCGGGTGCGGTCGCGCAAACCGGGTCCACGACCGCGGGCAGCTCCTCGTAGTCGACCATCACAGCCTCGGCTGCATCCTTGGCGGCCTCGCGTGATTCGGCGACGACCGCAGCGACCGCTTCGCCGACGAAGCGCACCGTATCGAGTGCGAGCGCGTACCTCAAGGCTGTCGCCGGCGGCTGGCCGTTCGCGCGCGGAAAGCCTGCGAGCTTCGGCATCGGCTTGACGCCGGCCGCGACCAGTTGCGCGCCGGTGTAGACCGCGATCACACCGGGCATGGCGGCCGCGGCGGCAGTGTCGATCGAGGCAATCTTCGCGTGCGCGTAAGGCGAGCGCAGGAACGCCATGTGCGTCGCGCCCTCGATGGGCACGTTGTCGGTGAACTGGCCCTTGCCGACAAGCAGGCTGGCGTCCTCGACGCGTTTGACGGCCTGGCCGCTGCCGAAGCGGGCGGCGATGGGAGTGGAGCTACTCATCCGTGAGTTCCTTGCATGACGGTTCGGTCGGTGCGCAAAGGCTACAGCAACTTCAGGATTGCCATCGCCATCAGGCTCAGCACGACGCTGCTCGCGAACGGAACGAACCATTCGCGGCCGAACAGGCGGAAGCGGAAGTCACCGGGCAGCTTGCCGAGGCCGAACTTCTCGAGCCATGGGCGCAAGCCGCTGAACAGGATCAGCGCGAGGAAGACCACGAGGAGCCAGCGGATCACAGCGTGTGCGTCCGGTCGCCGCCGCTGAAGCCGAGCGGCTCGGCGTTGAACGCGGCGTCGCAGCCCTTCGCGAAGCCAATCACCTTGAACAGCTCGCCCATCTCGTGCTCGGTCAGCAGCTTCTGCGCGTTCGCGACCGTGTGCAGGTCGGACCCCTCGAACATCAACATCACGCCGCAGTTGATCAGGAAGTGCGCCTGTGTCGTGTAGCCGAGCACGTCGAGGCCGGCGTTCTGCGCGGCCAGCGCGATGCCGGTGAAGTTGACGTGTGCGGTGATGTCCTTGAGCCCGATGTCGACCAGCGGGTCGGTGTCGGCCATGTGCGCCTTGTGGCACATCAGCGTGCCGCCGTCGCGCTGCGGGTGGTAATACTCGGCCTCGGGAAAGCCGTAGTCGATGAAGAAGGCAGCGCCGCGGGTCAGGCGCTCGGCGAGCGTCGCGATGAAGGCTTCGGCCTGCGGGTGGATCTCGGTCACGGTGCCTGACGCGAACATGCCATCGAACGGCGGCTTCAACGCGGTCGGGCGATCGCTCCACGCGAATCCTTCACCTTGCGCGACGACGCCGCGCTCGAACCACTGCGTGCCGTCGAAGTGCAGCAACTGCACCGGCATCGCGTCGAGCACTTCGTTGCCGACGATCACGCCGGCGATCTGCTCGGGCAATTCGTCGACCCAGCGCACACGGTCGCCGAACGCGGCGAGCCGCTCGCGCTGGCGCTCACGAAGCGTGCCCGACAGATCCACGATCGTGTAGCGCTCGACCGCCTTCCCGAGAGCCGCCAGCGCATCGAGCAGTTGCGCCGCGAGCGCGCCCGAGCCGGCGCCGAACTCCCAGACCTCGCGCGTACCGCTGGCCTGCAGCGCCTGCGCGAGCTGCCGCGCGAGCGCGCGCCCGAACAGCGGCGAGAGCTCCGGCGCGGTCACGAAATCACTGCCCCATTGCGGCAGCGTGCCGAACTTGCGACCATGACTCGCGTAGTAGCCCAGGCCCGGAGCGTACAGCGCCATCGCCATGAAGCGGTCGAACGGCAGCCAGCCGCCGTCGCGCGCGATTGCGCTGTGGATCAGTCGGGAGAGTGCCGCCGATACACTGGCGGATTGATTCGATTCCATCCGGCATTGTAGAAACCATGAACGCGACCCCACGCCCACGCGCACGCCCTGTCGTGCTCGTCACCGGCGCCGCCCGGCGGCTCGGCCGCGCGATGGCGCTCGACCTGGCCGCGCATGGCTTCGATGTGGCGGTGCACTACCGCGGCTCCGAGGCAGATGCGCAGACCACGGTCGGCGAGTTGCAGGCGCTAGGCGCGCAGGCGCATGCGTTCCAGGCCGATCTGTCGAATGAAGCCGCCTGCCGCGCGCTCGTGCCGTCGGTCGCCGCGCATTTCAAACGGCTCGACGCGATCGTCAACAGCGCGTCGACCTTCGAGTACGACGACCCGGCCAGCTTCACGGTCGCGTCGATGGAGAAACACTGGCGCGCCAACACGGCGCCGGCGATCCTTCTTGCGCAGGCGCTGCACGCGCACCTCGAAGGCTGTTCCGAGACGGGCTGCGTCGTCAACATCATCGACCAGAAGCTCTGGAACCCGAACCCCGACTACTTCTCGTACACGCTGTCGAAAGCCGCGCTGCAGAGCGCGACCGTGATGCTCGCGCAGGCGCTGGCGCCGCGCGTGCGCGTGTGCGGCGTCGCACCGGGCGTCACGCTGGTATCGGGCCCGATGAACGCCGACGAGTTCGCGGCGGCGCACAGGATGACGCCGCTGGAACGCTCGTCGACACCCGAAGACATCGCACGCGCGGTGCGCTTCCTGATCGAATCGCCGGCGATCACCGGCACCACGCTGCTGGTCGACGGCGGCCAGCACCTTGGCCGCCAGCCGCGCGACGTGCTCTACCTTGCCCAGAAGAACACCTGAGAACACCCTCATGCACAGCCTGCTCAGCCACCCCAGCCTGATGGATTGCCGGCGCCTGTTTCTGCGCGACTACGAGGTCTTCATCAACATCGGCGTGCACGCGTTCGAGAAGACGCGCGAGCAGCGCGTGCTGATCAACGTCGACCTGTACATCCCGCTCGCGCTCTCGACGCCGAAGGCCGACGAGCTCGACGAGGTGGTCGACTACGACTTCATGCGCCGCAGCATCGGCGAGCGCATCGGTCAGGGCCACATCCACCTGCAGGAGACGCTGGTCGACGATCTGCTCGAACGCATGCTCGCGCACCCGAAGGTGCGCGCTGCGCGCGTCTCGACCGAGAAGCCCGATGTGTACCCCGATTGCGAATCGGTCGGCTGTGAGGTGTTCGGCATGAAGGAGAAGACATGAGCGCGGTCCTCGACAACCCTGCCGTCAACGGAGCCCCGAAAGAGAGGTTGTCGGTCGAGCTGACCAAGCTCAGCAAGCGCCTGCACCGCCAGGTCGGCCAGGCGATCGTCGACTTCAACATGATCGAGGAAGGCGACAAGGTCATGGTCTGCGTCTCGGGCGGCAAGGACAGCTACGCGCTGCTCGACGTCCTGATCGGCCTGCGCGAGCGCGCGCCGATCGACTTCGAGATCGTCGCGGTCAACCTCGATCAGAAGCAGCCGGGCTTCCCCGACCACGTGCTGCCCGAGTACCTCGCGAAGCTCGGCATCCCGTTCCACATCGAGAACCAGGACACCTACTCGATCGTCAAGCGCGTGATCCCCGAGGGCAAGACGATGTGCAGCCTGTGCTCGCGACTGCGGCGCGGCATTCTTTACAGAGTTGCCGGGGAACTCGGCGCGACCAAGATTGCACTCGGTCACCATCGTGACGACATGTTGCAGACGCTCTTCATGAACATGTTCTTCGGCGCCAAGCTGAAAGGAATGCCGGCCAAGCTCGTCAGCGATGACGGCAGGAACATCGTGATCCGCCCGCTCGCCTATGTGAACGAGCTCGATCTGGAGCGCTGGGCGCAGCACCGGCAGTTTCCGATCATCCCGTGCACGCTCTGCGGCAGCCAGGAGAACCTGCAGCGCGTGCAGACCCGGCAGATGCTGCGCGACTGGGATCGGCGCTTCCCCGGCCGTATCGACAACATGTTCAACGCAATGGCGAACGTCGTGCCCTCGCACCTGATGGACCGGAACCTCTACCCTTTCGCAACACTCCAAGCGTCCGGTGTGGCCGATTCCACCGGTGACCGCGCTTTCGACGATGACGAGGGTTGCCAGACGCCGACACTGCCGGAACCGTCGGCCACGATACCGATTCGCGCGGAAACCTGAACCCGCGCTGAACCCGCGCCAGAGGAGACACAAGATGCTCAGATTCATTTCCGCCGCCTGTATCGCCCTGGTGCTGAGCGGCTGCGCTGCCTTCAACAACCTGAACAACCAGGTCTCGACCTTCGGCCCGTGGCCGACAGATCGCAAACCGGCGAGCTTCGTGTTCGAGCGGCTGCCTTCGCAGCAGGCGCACCCCGAACGCCAGGTGCAGCTCGAAACCGCGGCACGCGGCGCGCTCGAAGCGGCCGGATTTCGCGCTGCCGCCGACACGAACAGCGCCGACTACCTGGTGCAGATCGGTGCACGCGTCACCAGCAACGACCCGTGGATCTACAACGACCCGCTGTTCTGGCGCGGCAGCTTTCGCTATGGCTACGGCCGCTGGGGGCGCGGTTGGGGTCCCGGCTGGGGCTACAACGGCGGCATCGACTACACGCCGACCTTCGAGCGCGAGATCGCGCTGCTGATCCGGGATCGCAAGACCGGCCAGTTGCTGTACGAAGCGCGCGCCAGCAACACCGGGCCCGGCACCTCGATCGACTACATGATGCCGGCGATGTTCGAAGCCGCGCTGAAAGACTTCCCGAACGCGGGGCCGAACCCGCGCACGGTGACGACGCAGATCTCAAAGAAGTAAGGCAAGTCAGTTGCCTTCGGAGACAGGCGCTGCGGCGATCGCGCGCAGGTCGGCCTCCCAGCCCGCCAGCTTCTGCGCCGCCGTGCGGCGCTGCACCGCAGTCGTCGCGTTGTGCAGGCTGGCACCGAGTGCGCAATTGAACTCGGCCAGGCGCTCGCTGTAGCGCCGGTAAGGCTCGCGCGGCGAGCGCTCCAGCCGCTCGACATACCCTTTCAGTTCCGCCAGCGCCTGCTCGCGGCTCGCCTTCTCGGCCGCCAGCTTGCGCAGCATCTGCAGCACGTCGAGCTGGCGCTGGCGGCGCTCGGCGAACCACAGGTCGGCATCGAAGGGTGAGCGCGCAAGGCCCTCGGCGATGCGCGCACGCTGCGCGTCGTCGAGCCGGCCGTAGAGCGTCTCGGCGCGATCGACGGTACGTTTGACGTTCTCTTCAGCGCGCTTGCGTGGCTCGGGCTGCAGGTAGTCGTCGCGAAACTGGGCGTTGAACTTCGCGTAGCGCTGATCGAGGTACCTGATCTGCTCGGGCGTGATCGTCAGCATCAGATCGGCCGCCGCCGGCGCGATGCGGTCGAACGCCGTGTGCGCGCGCTTCACGACCTCGGCCTGCCATTCGCAAACGCGCGCCGATGTGGTATCGGCCAGCACCTCGGCTTGTGCCCGCGCGAGCTGTGCAGCGTAATCGGGCAACTGCGTCCGACGGTGCCAGGCGAACCACTGTTTGATCGCTTCGCGAACGCGTGGGGTCTGCGCGTCGTTGAAATCGACATAGCCGTCGAGCCACCAGTAGACCAGGTCGGGCGCAGTGCCGTAGCCGATGCGCAGCGCGCTGCAGCCCCCGAGCAGCGCGAGCACGGCCCCGATAATCAACGACCGCAAACCGAACGTTCGAAAGACAGACAACATGGCGCTCGACATCGTGATCATGGCCGCGGGCAAAGGCACCCGCATGAAATCGGCCCTGCCGAAAGTGCTGCACAAACTGGCGGGGCGCAGCCTATTGCAGCATGTTCTTCAAACCGCTGCCGATCTGGGGGCGGACGGCATCGTCGCGATCACCGGCCACGGCGCCGATCAGGTCGAGGCCGTGGTGGCCGCGCCGCACCTGCAGTTCGTGCGCCAGGTGCCGCAGCTCGGCACCGGCCACGCGGTGCAGCAGG
>Ga0307515_10025252_pt1 | contig 10291 bp, 12 predicted proteins | sample 17_EM_MG_FD_194513 | JGI IMG/M metagenome (GOLD analysis project Ga0307515, IMG submission 194513) | Populus trichocarpa ectomycorrhiza microbial communities from riparian zone in the Pacific Northwest, United States - 17_EM | ecosystem: Host-associated > Plants > Roots > Unclassified | place...
TGATGGGATTAGATAGAATACCAGAGGACATTTGTAGAAACCTGATTGAGAGTATGCCCAGGAGGATGCAGGCAATGGTAAGGGCCAAAGAAGGGAAAACTGGCTACCAGCACAAAAACTGGTTCATCGAGTGGTGGTCATTGTAAAGCCTGTATTAAATCAATACATGAAGCTAATGTTTTGATATTTGGTACAAACAAGGCCAAGATACTTTGCTTTGTTACGAAAAATTCCCACGAGTTTAGCTTTGTTATCTGAGCCACAATTGGCCTTGCAAGGAAAAAATTGCCAAATGTGAACCAGTTTTTGGAGTCACTGTAATATCCCCCCCCTTCGGCATCTGCTCCCTACACCCAGATGAGTGGCACCCCTCCCCATGGTACCCTCTCCTCACCTTGAGGAGAGTGGAGAAAGGCTCTGTCCGGCCCAATAGACAATATCCCAAACCTGACCAGCTGCTCTCTATGTCTCGCCCACTCCAGGAGTGGGCGATCGGCTTGTTTTTCTGGTTTATCTGGAAACTTCGTATGAAAGAACTCTATGCCAAACCCAGCTTTACTTTTTGGCCTCACCAACACATCACACAGCTGCGAGCTCTGCTCAAGCTGCCCACCCTGGCATAGTCGCCACAGCTCCCTGACATCTTCTCGGATGGTGACTCCCCGCTCTGGCCTTGAGGGTGTGATCATGGGGGGGGCCACAGGGGGTTTCTAATAGTCAGGGCCTGGCTGTAGTAGTCCTCCCTAAATGGTAGGGAGTGTGGCCAAGTGTGGAAATACTGCTGAGGTGCCTTGATACTGTCGGTGCCTGTGATGGGCGAGCCTAGGTGCCCTCTGGCTGGGGATGTATTGCATAAAGTGTTCCCTGAAGCCCCTTGGGGCCGCTCTCAGCTTGCTGGGTCTGGGTTGTGACTGCGGTCAGTGTAAATCCTGAGGGTCACTGTAAGTCCCTGATGGCGCCTGGTAGTAAGTCCCCACCCTGTGCACTGGCAGTCATCGTTCCTGACCTCCCTCCATGGCGATGGGCCTGTGGAGTTGGGGACCCCCAGGTTTGTTTGGAGGCCCTAAGATGGCTAAAGCCGGCAGAACACTCGGGTGCCCCGAGAGTACCGATTTTCTGCACAGTCATGATGGGAAAACCCCTGCCTCCCCCTGTGCACTCCCCCATGTTTTGCCTGATGATATCTCACCTAGAGCGGGCCAGAGTGGGGGATTTAACTCTCCCTTTGTAAGACTCCCACCCTATTTGGATCTTCCCCTGGCTCCCACGGTCCCTGTCGTCTCCTTAACTGCGCCTCCCTCCCATAGAGGCAGGGTCAACTCCCCAGCACAGAAGCTTGCTCGTGTCAGGGTACTCCCTGCTGCAAGAGGGGGGTGGGCTTCACTGTTGGGAGCATCCCTTCGTGGCTCTGTCTCCTTCTGGTGAAGTCTCCAGGGGGATGTAAACCATTTTAGGGGCGGTCCGGTACGGCGTCTCTCCCTACTCAAGGGGTTAGACCACCTTGCCAATGTTGGACAGGAGGCCTCCTGGTGGTTTAGTGGGTATTCCCTGGGGACACGACCCCAGTGGCAACCCCCACACTCCCGACCACTGAACTCCTTACTGTGTGACAGGAGTGTATTGGTGCCTCCAACAGGCAATGGGGTCTTAAACTAGATTCCATCAGCATAATGGAGGGAGAGCTCTAGAGAGCTGTCGTGTTCCCTGGATGATGTGGGGCGCTTGTTGTCTTAGCTCCTTCCCTCGGGATTGTGCAGGCACAAGTAGCAGAGCCGGCGCCCTGCCCCGAAAAAAAAATCAAAAAAATCAAAAAAATCAGATAATGCAGGTTGGACCCGACCACAACTGCCCCGAAGTTCTGACTGGGCAACGCTACCCACAGCTGGGAGCGGCTGATGGTGTGTCAATGTAACACGTATGTACATCGTCGAGGGGCTGGCATCCACTGCTGGGCTAACAGTATCCCTTCCGCAAGCTGAGTGCTGTGGTTGTACCCCCTCTGATCTCGCCGATTGGTTGTACCATTCCCCCTCTATTCTGTATTTATGTCACCTCCCTCCTTTCCTTAGTAGTTAGTTGCCCTTCGTTCATGTACATAGCGCCTTCCTGGCTGCCACGTAAGTGCAGTGCATAAGCCCAAAGGTAGGAAACTGAGGTGTGGGTTGTGCCCCCACATCTTTGAGACTCTCCTTAATCCGTAGAATAGAGGTACCCAGGCTGGGCGGTCCTGAAAGGGCGCTGCCCCACCCCCTGGGGACTGAGAACACAGTCGGCCTGCCCCCTCGCGACTCCCTTGGCTGCCTATGGGCAGGATCCCTTAGCCGCTACAGCCGCTCTGGGGTCACCAGGGGTTAACATGGGGGCTTGCTGAATTTTCCGGATGTTTTGGTGGACGTCGTGGTTCCCCCATGGCCTCCATGCATGGCACATGCAGTCCTCGGCCTCTGAACTCCATGGTGTGGGAGGCGGATTTGGCATAAGCCCTGCCTGTGGTGGAGTGTATTGGTGCTCCTTTAGAGCAATGAGGAAGTTGCATGTGCATGATGGTCTTGACTGCTTTGGGCAGGGTGATGAGCAGGGCGCTGCAAGCCGTCACTCTGCCTCTCCTTCCCGGCCCACGCCCCTCCCGGCATGCGCTATCTTCCCAGCTGGAAAAGGGGTGTGACATAATGTGCCCTGACCAGCAATGTAACCCGGCCGTCCAGGGCCATTGTATGCGCCTAAGGCGATGAGCACAAGCCCGCTCTGACGTTGCGCCCTCCCAGCCTTTAGGGTATGAGGGTGTGATTGTCCTGGGTGCGCAGGGAAGGTCTCTAATGGCTGTGGCAAAAGGCGAGGCAAGGTAAGAGTAAGTACTTAAGTCACACAAGTGTTTGGGGAGCTAACACAAAGTGAGGAATCCAGGTTCCTCACCGCACTGTATATATAGTATAAGATAAGTGCTGACTAAGCATACATGATTAGTAAGGCGCAAGAAACTAGTATAGAGTCAAGAGCGCAAGAGAGTGGCAAGAAAGAGAAAGACAGAAGTCCCAACAGGGTTCTGGAGAGTGTGGCTCAGAGTGGGAACAAGAAGTGCGTCCCTGACAGGAGCCCAGGAGTGTGACAAAAGAGAAGGTGTGGAGTGGGAGTAAGAAGCGCAGTGCCATGACAGGAGCTCAAGAGAGCGACAAGGTTTGAATGGTGTACCAGGCACAAGGGTATGCTTCTTGTAAGGAGCGAAGGAGAACAACATGGTTAAGGGACGGAAGGCTATTTGTAAGAGCCTGACACGTGATTAGATGAGCCTGACTTATGAGGCTGGAAGAGCCTGACATGAGCCTGACCGTAATGTGGTGAATGTCATGTGATGACAAAGGAAGACGATATGGGGCTCAAAATGATCGGAAAAAAAAGGGGAAAAATGGTGGTTTTGTTACAATGGCTGGGGTCTGGCTCTGAGGGCCCTCCCTAACTGTGGCATATGGCGAGAGTAGGGAGCGAGTGGGTGGTGCTTGGAGCAAACTGCCTATAGTGGGCCAGCCTAGGTGTTGCCACTGGGGATGTATAGTGTAAAGTGTCCCATGGCGTCTGGGTGGGCCTAGTGTCTGTAAGAATCCTGACCATGGTCGCTGTAAGTCTCCGGAATGGTCTTCGGGATGGGTGGTTGCATTGGGGGTGTATCACGTAAAGTGGACCTTCAGAGAGGTGAGTCCCTCTGCAGCATTGGGCCTATGTTGGCCTTTCGGGTATGAGGCCTTCCTGCCCATCTATGGGTGGTGTATGTAAGTCCGAGCATTGTAAACAAATGTTGGTTTGGGGCCCAGCCTAGAGCTGATATAAAGTCCAGGGGGAGCAGGCTTTGGCTGTAAGGCTTGTCCGTCCGTGTCTTCAGCTCTCCAGGTTGTCGTAAGCCCCTGTGTTCTTTCTGGGGATGTATACCATAAAGTGTTCCTCTGGTTAAGGCGCTTAGCCCAGGCCTGGCAAGGTCTCCACACTCCTTAGGTTGGCGTAAGTCTCCCGCCTCTACCCTACCCTGAAGATTCGGCCCTGATGATGGCTAAATGTGCTCTCCCACCTGAGAGCCCCAAGGGTAACCATTTTTGCTGCAGTCATGATGGGAAAACCCCCAGTCTCCTCCTGGGAGCCCCAGGATGTTTTGCCCAGTGATGCTACACCTGACGGGTTTGGTTCTTGGGAGTGACGAATTAGCGGTGCCTTGTGATAAGGGGGTGGTGTGCCTTGTGCGGCCGCCGCCCTCCCGGAACAGGATTTGTCTCCTGAACCACACTGCCCTCACATAGAGGTGGGGTTACTCCCTGGCGCAGAAGCTTGCTTGTGTCGGGGTCACTCCCTGCTGCAAGAGGGTGGTGGGCTGCATCAGAAGGACATCCCTGCAAGGGGCTCTGATCTGACTGGTGTGGCTTCCGGGGGGACATTAAACAATTTAAGGGCAGTCCAGTATGGTGTCCCTCCCTGCCTGTGGGGTTGGACCACCTTGCCTATGTTGGACTAGAGGCCCCCTGGAGGTTTAGTGGGTATTCCCCGGGAAAACGAACCCAGTGGTGACCCCCACACTCCCAGCCACTGAAGCTCTGTGGTCTGGGCTGTCAGGTTGCGGAATCGTTGCTGTATTGGCGCCTCCAACAGGCAACGGGGTCTTAAACCAGATTCCTGCAGCGTCACAGAGGGAGAGCTCTAGAGAGCTGCATGGTTCCCTGGATGATGTGGGGCGCCTTTGTTGTTCCTTGACGTTGCTAGGGGCTGGGAGACCATTTCCCCTCACAGGTCCTGGACACACTGGTAGCAGAGCCGGCGCCTTGCCCTGAAAAAATAAAAAAATAAAAAACAGATAATGCATAGGTTTGGGTGTCGATGGAGTTCGTTCCTATCTAAATTGACCATTTTTGCATAACAAATACTGCATGGCTTTTTGGTGTATTTATGCATTATCAGATTTTGAAACAAAGGGAAGCTGCACTCACTGATTGGCTGAGATGAGGAAGATTTGCATCTAAATCACACAAAAGTTGGGTATAAATTGCATAGGAGTGAGCTTATGTACTTTTTTGCATTGCCTTGAGATTGAACTGGGCAGTTTGATTTCCTCCATCATGTGATCGCCATGCCAAAGGACAAATGGAAGCACAAATGCCAGAAGGAGCCCATCAAAGGCTCTAAATGAGGTCCTAAACCTTTGCCAGGTCCATTGAAAGAGACCCCACAGAGTTCTGCAAGACCGATTGGGGAGATGGCATGCAAAAACCTTACCCTCTTTGATTGGATGACTGTTTATGCATATGTGGATACTCTCCCTCAACCAATCAAGCAGGTGGATGTGGTAAAATACTTTGCCACAAGGCCCGAGGGTCAATTAATCTTCACTCAATCCACACTGTCGCACAAACTACAACACCACTCAGAGATGGAAGCACATGTGTACTCAAATCCCAATGCATTATCAAGCAAACCACATTTTTGGCCAGCCCTGCACCCTTAACGAGCTTTTGGATCCAGCAGAGGAGCGAGAGATCAGGGAGAAACTCTATTCGTTTGAAGGTGGAGATGCTGATATTATAGAGATGGTACAAGAAGAGATTGGCTTGGGAAGAGGGGATGTTGAGGAGATTGACTCCAATGATGAACCCGAAGCAGTGCCCCCACCTCTCAAGGAGGTAATAAAAATCTGTCATATTCTTGAGGAGCACAGTATGGCTGTATGTACAATGGGTGCATTCAAGTTCATAAAGGCTTTGCACAAATTCCAAGGCCATCTTCAAGAGATGAGCTGGGGGGGGAGAAAAGCAGACCACTCTTGATACCTTTTTGGGCTTGTAGTCAACTTGAGACCATCAATTTCATGTAATATGTACCATATCTAATACTGCATATCTTTGATAATGCATAGATTTTGGTGTCAACGGACCATATGCATTATAGAAATTTCAACTGTATATAGTATAAGATAAGTGCTGAGTCAGCATACATGATTAGTAAGTCAATAGAAGTACAATAGAGTCAAAGAGTGTAAGAGTGTGTCTACTGAATGAGTGGGCTAACAATTGAGAGGATCTCTGACAGAAGAGTGGAGCTACTAACAAGAGCTCAGGAGAGTGACAGTTGTCTGATTCATGTGAGGACAAAGGAAGACAATATTGGTATCAAAATTTAATGACCAGAGGAATTGTGGGAAAAAGGTGGTTTCATTACAGTCTGGTGGCTGCATGTTTGTAATTTAGGCTTTGTATGTAAGCCCAGACTTGATGAGGCATGTTCCTCACTCAATGTCTCAATTATAGATGTTTGATATTGTGCACCCTGCTTAGCTTGCTTAGAATCCCAATTTGCTGGTTGGACTTCCACCCCTCAAGCCCATGGTTCATTTCCCTGCCCTCACATGCTAACTCCCACCCATAGCTGTGATAGTATCACCTTTTTCCTCCTTTTCCTCCTCACTCTGATGATCTCCACTCTCTCTGATCACTCCAACATTTCTGACCAACCACTGTCCCTTGTTTGTCACTTCCCACTCCCTCTCATTTGCATTGCTCCTCTGATCCTGATCCCACTCCTGACCCAATCCCAACCCCCTGATCCCTCATCCCACTTTCCCTGACTTGTGACTTGTGATATAGGCTTGGCCCAATGGTCTCTGTTTGTATTCTGTGTTTCCATATGTTTGTACTGCTTTCTGCATGCTACTGGGCTCATTCCTATGGTGTAGACCCACCTCCACCTCATGCCCCTCCACTAATGTCACCTTGCTATCCCTCCTGTGCCACCATGCTCACATAGCCTCCACCTCATTGCCTGTGTGTAGTTCCCACTTCCACACCACCCCTGCCTCTGCTTCTATCCCACTTCCACTTTGCTATGCCTCCCACACACTGCCCTCCACTCCACTGCCTCCTGCAGTCTGGTAGCTGCATGTTTGTAATTTAGACTTTGTATTTAAGCCCAGACTCAATGAGGAATGTACCTCACTTGACATCTTGATTATAGACATTTGTTATTGTGCACCCTGCTTCACTCAATTAAGAATCCAAACCTGCTTGCTTGCTCACTTGCCCTTTGTTGGACTTCACCCTCAAGACCATGTGGCTCATTCCCCCACCCTCACATGCTAACTCCCACCTGTAGCACTGCTGGGCTAGCCAGCCAGACTGAACCCCCACTTCAGTCAGCCCCTTCAGAGTTGTACCTAGTTGGAGCACATAGCTGCCAAGACAGATTGGGCACCCATTGTGCTTTTGGGCAGTTGCTTGGGAATTAGGTCTGACAAGCCCATAAGTCATCATACCCGCATTCCCCCTCTCCTGGAGATTCCTTTCCTGCCAGTGTGCATGGACAAGAGGAGAATCCCTATTCCATCAGCATACTGTAACATCAGTAATTACAGCAATGTGTCACATCATGCACACAGGTTTTGTTTCTTCCAGACATGAAATGTCATGTCACATTGTACCTCTGTGGTTTCTTGTGCTGAGTTTTGTGATGTATGGCTTTGCTCCCCAGAAATAGGCCAATAAAGTGTTTATATTGCAATTTCAGATGGAAAATCCAGAATCAGAGATTGCATCAACATCGATCATATCAATATCCTCAATATCTGAGCTGCAATCATAACTTTCATCACTCACATTGGCTGCAGCCTGGGTTTAGAAATGGTAGAAGCAACAGAAATAGTAGAAGCAGCAAATAAAGGCATACCTGCTGCCTTGAGTCATGCACAATATTCATGAGAATGATGTGCATTATCACTGCATTGTTTTTCAATAGTAAGGATGGCCTTTTGTTCTGTTGTGACATTCTGAAGTGCTGGCATCACTTGGTTATGGTTATGCAGCTTTGCCCATGCCAATTGGTTCTGTTGAGCAATTTGCTTGGGCATTGCAACAGTAAAAAAGTCATTTATAGATGATTGGGGCATACTATGTTGTACAAGTTGTGTCCCAATATTTTTTGCACTATTTTATAGACAAGGTTCAGTTGTGCCATAGGCCAAGGTTTGCAACAAGGCATCAATTCCTAAACCCTCAAGAATGTTGCAAAGCCAGAAACTGGCACAAACTACTATAAAAGAGCTTTGACACTTTGCTGTAAACTGTCCCATTTTTGGTTTCTTCCCCCTCTGTTTCCTCCATCACGCATCACAACCCCTCCTGTTTCCATTTCTTACTGGTTTGACCATCACATCATGCCACCCTCCCATTGCTGTAATTACCAATGTTACAGTACAGACAAGCCTCAAACCTGACTCTGTTTCCTTTGTCTTCTGATTGTTGGTTCCTATAGGGAACCTTCAGAATTGACTGATTCCATCACAATAGCACTGCAGGTCTAGCCAGCCAGACCCAGGCTCTGCTTCAGTCAGCCCCTTCAGTGTTGCTCCTAGTTGGAGCACTTTGCTGCTGAGACAGATTGGGCACCCATTGCACAGTTGGGCAGTTGCTCAGGTACAGTGATTAAAAAAACTGGTTCACATTTGGCAAAAATTTTCTTGCAAGGTCAATTGTGGCTCAGAAAACAAAGCTAAACTCATGGGAATTTCCTGACAAAGGAAAGTATTATGTCCTTGTTTGTACCAAGTCAAAACATTAGCTCCATCCATTGATTTAATACAAGATTTACAATCACCCAAACTCAATGAACCAGTTTTTGTGCTCATCCAATCTTTTGGCTTTGTCACAGATATCACATGACTAAACCTTCAATATCATGTAAATATGTCTTAATAACATATATAGAACCCACTGGCATCATCACCCCCCCAACAAGGATGTCCAATGTCTCCAACCAAAATATCATTACTCTGCTCCAAAATGGCTACTCCTGTCATAAAGTGGCTGCCCAAATACATACCAGCCACTCTACAGTCAGGAGACTATACTCTGCCATCAGTTATACCCTCCCCAGGCAGTGTGCTGGGTGCCCAGCCAAGCTTTCTCTGCAAGGCCAAAAGCCCCTTGTTCACACCTGGAGCAGCCCATACTGCCACTAAACTCAAGGAAACTCTAGACCTGGGTGTTTGTGTCCAGACCATCAGGGACACATTGACATGGGTTAGTGATCACAGTTGAGGTAAAACCACCTGTTCTTTCCAAGTCTTGTTACAGTGAAGGTTAGAGTATGCTCTAGAGTATTGGAATTGGGCTCTGTATGACTGGAGGAGGGTCACCTGGTCACATGAGATCAACAACAACAGAGTAGGATCATATCTGAGGGTTTGGGGGTGGAAAAAACCTGCCTCTGAGCAGCTGGCCCATGGTACAAAGTGAAGGGTAGATTCCTTATGGTCTGGGGCTGCAACCCTGCTCCAGGAGTGAGACATATGTATGCTCACAAGGGGTAGTAGAATGGATGTTGAACTGCACACCAGCATTCTTCAAGTTGAATTGCTGGCTACTGAGGAGTTCAATGGGTCAGACAGGCCTTGGTTCACCTTTCAATAGGAAAATGACCTCAAACACACCTTCAAGAAGGCTTCAAAATGGTTCCAACAGAACAAGGTCATTGTTTTGAAGTGGCCTGCAGTCACTCAGCCTCAACCCTTTTGAATATTGGTGGCAACACCTCAAGTGGTAGCCCAATGTCTATGGGCACCTCCTGCTGGTGTGGATGAGCCTTGGGGGCAAGTGCAGGTGGAATGGGATAGAACATCAAAGGAGGTTTGTAGAAACCCAATTTAGGGCATGCCCAGGAGGATACAGGCAGTGATAAAGGCCAAAGGAGGGAAAATTAGGGACCAGCACAAAAACTGGTTCATTGAGTGTGGGTGATTGTAAATCCTGTATTAAGTCAATACATGGAGCTAATACTTTGACATTTGGTACAAACAAAGATGTGATACTTTCCTTTGTTACAATAAATTCCCATGAGTCTAGCTTTGTTTTCTGAGCCACCATTGACCTTGGAAAGAATGAGAAGCATCAAGTGACCCTTATGATGGTATCAACTGCATCAGGTCATCTCCTGAAGAGTCAAGTCATCATTCCAGGCAAAACAACCTGGTCACTCCCACCCACTGACAAGCTTCAACCACTTGCTAAATACAGTACTATTGATTTGGACTCAGATTCAGACTTGGTCAGTGATAATTTTGACTAGAATTATTTTATATAATTTCTTTTTGGGTATTTGGACAAATGTCACAAAATCAGCCTTGAGGAACACCTGAATGCTGAATGTGACATGATGTTCCATGTCCAGAAGAAACAAGAAGGCTGAGTGTGATGTGATGCATTGCTGCAATTTTTGGCATTACAGTATAAGGGCTCAGCCATGGATACCAATCCACATCTTGTCTTTCTAG
>Ga0307515_10025254_pt1 | contig 10291 bp, 7 predicted proteins | sample 17_EM_MG_FD_194513 | JGI IMG/M metagenome (GOLD analysis project Ga0307515, IMG submission 194513) | Populus trichocarpa ectomycorrhiza microbial communities from riparian zone in the Pacific Northwest, United States - 17_EM | ecosystem: Host-associated > Plants > Roots > Unclassified | place...
GGCAATACCTCTGGTATTTCCGAGATTAGGATTATTGTGAAAGAGCAGTGTTTTTGTGGCATGTTGGAATTAGTTCGGGAGATGAGGGCCAAGGAAATTATCTGTATCCGGAGTCCCACGGTGGCTAAAAGTCCAATCAATCATGCTTTAGCTCCTCCATAGCAGCTACCGCTGACCGCTCTCTTCTCTTGATCTGAATATCCGCTCGTCCACTTGCTACAAGGAATGGGACACTGGGGCTGAGCCGCTTGGCGGGTGTCAGTGATGACTCTGCATGACTCCCGGGGGATCCTATGCCCACACTGTATTGGTAGAGGAATGTTTTTGTGAGTGATTTGACATCACTTCTTACCACAAAGTATTCAGAGTATTGGATGGGTGGTGAGTATTTTCACATAGATGTTTTATAAAATCTCCTTTCCACCACGTCGGATGTCCTTTGCCCTTTCAGTACAAGAACGCTCGGACCAACAAACCTCCCACCGTAGGCATTTTCTACCCTAAAAGATCGGCTCGCCCACGTCACTCACAAACCCACCTCCGAGAAAAGATCGATCTTGACACTGGGCCTGCAGCGTCAAGCATCTGTCGTGAAGACTATCTCAAGGATCGAGATCTTGAAGCGTCATCAACCGCCAAAATGAGTGATGCCCAAGCCAACGAGGCTGAGAAGAACATCGAGATCTGGAAGGTGAAAAAGCTCATCAAGCGCTTGGAAGCTGCTCGAGGAAATGGAACCTCCATGATCTCCCTCATCATTCGTAGGTACTTGAATATGCCTGCATGAACATGTGCTAACATAGAGTCTGTAGCGCCAAAGGATCAGGTGTCCCGGGCTGCGAAGATGTTAGCAGAAGAATATGTATGCTCTACTCACTCTTGCCTCGTGATACGTTGCTGATATCTTCACAGGGTACTGCGTCGAACATCAAGTCCCGAGTCAATCGACAATCTGTCCTATCCGCTATTACATCTACCCAGCAGCGGTTGAAGCTTTATAACAAGGTTCCCCCGAATGGCTTGGTCGTTTATTGTGGTGAAATCTTGACTTCTGAAGGCAAGGAGAGAAAGGTCAATATCGATTTCGAACCCTTCAAGCCTATCAATACCTCCCTATACCTTTGCGACAACAAGTTTCATACCGAGGCTCTTGCCGAACTCTTGGAATCTGACCAGAAGTTTGGCTTTATTATCATGGATGGTAATGGAGCGCTTTTCGGAACTTTGAGTGGCAACACAAGAGATGTGGTTCACAAATTTTCTGTTGATCTTCCCAAGAAGCATGGTCGTGGTGGACAATCTGCCCTTCGTTTTGCCCGTCTTCGTGAAGAGAAGCGGCACAACTATGTCCGCAAGGTTGCCGAATTGGCCGTCCAAAACTTTATCACTGCCGACAAAGTCAACGTCGCTGGCATTATCTTGGCTGGCTCCGCAGATTTCAAGAACGATTTAAACCAGTCAGATCTTTTTGACAACCGCCTGCAAACCAAAGTCATCAAGGTCGTTGATGTTTCATATGGTGGCGAGAACGGTTTCAATCAAGCTATTGAGCTTTCTGCCGAAACCCTCAGCAATGTCAAGTTCATTCAAGAGAAGAAATTGATTGGAAAGTACTTTGAGGAGATCAGTCAAGACTCTGGACGTGTTTGCTATGGTGTTGAGGATACGTTGAAAGCACTGGAGCTCGGTGCTGTTGAGACTTTGATTGTCTTTGAGAACCTGGAAATTAATCGATGGGTGCTCAAGGATGTTAATGGGGTCCAGATCGTTTTGCACACCACCAAACAATCAGAGGCCGCCAATCGTGAGCAATTCATGGATAAGGAAACCGGCCAGGAGATGGAAGTTGTCCAACAGGAGTCTTTCTTGGAATGGATTGCTGAGAAATACAAGGACTTTGGTGCTACTTTGGAGTTCGTCTCTGATCGCTCCTCGGAGGGCAACCAGTTCGTTAAAGGCTTCGGTGGTATTGGTGGACTTCTCCGCTACAAGGTCAACTTTGAGCAATTAGCTGAAGTTGATGACGATGATGACTACTATGACGGTATGTACCCTCACGTTATTTCTGTAGTACGGCTCTGGAGACTGACTCTGTTGCAGATTGACAGTTTGATGACCTCGCATTGAGCGAGGAACCAACTCCAGTTGTACCATCAAGTCAGAATCTGTCACCCCGCCCTCGTGCCGTGCAGCAGATCAGACAGCCTGCAATCAATGGCTCCCGCCGGAGTGCTGTCGCCCGGCCAAGCCCTCTCCGGTCCGTCACGATGGCTTCTTAAGTTGAACACTCACATGTCAGGTATGTGATCTTGCATTCCCTGATGTGTTCCCCTGCTGACTGACCTTGCAGAATAGAAGAACTCAAAATCCGTTGGGTGCACTTTATATCCGCTGATGGAAAAGGTGTAGAGGATGTGCGCCCTGGCGAAAATGCTTATTATAAAAGTCGACTGCTTTGAGGATAGCTAGATACACATCTCAGATTCGGGGTACTCCAGACGGATCAAGTTCTAGTAGGCAAATTCAAAGTCTTGTTGACCCAACTAGGCCCCAGCGCCCATCTGCAAGAAAGTAGAACGGTTCAGTAGTTTGAGTTGGAATCAGACTCCTTATATGGAGCTGATCCGGGTGACCGATGAGCCTTCACTATATAGGTGTTGCACTGGTGCTTCCCAGCTGACCCTTAAAGCCGTGATGAAATGGAATTGTGAAGCCGTCAATACAAGCCCTTAGGCATTATATATTTTCATCTGTGTTTTCAAGGACTAGGTATCTTTACCAGGAAGCAGCGCTCTCGTTCTCTGGCTTTTGTAATGTGTATCTGACTTCTCATGTGGATCGGGACCCAATCCGGAGTACGTACGTTCGTAGGACCTGTGCCCAAGTGCTAGCGAGATTCCGCAGTGTGGGGTGGTGGGGTATAATTTTTTATCGTTGGAACTTCTTCGAGAGATACGACTCGCATGCCCCGGAATGTTCACCACGGCAAGGTGGTGCGGGTTCGGGCATTCACAACATTTCTTTGATATGGCATAGATTTGTGGTTCACTTTTCTTACAATATACCGCACAACCACCCCCTCTGTTGCTGAGCATCAACCATGGATCCCCGCAGCAAGCTCAGTAACAGTGACGACACCCGTACCCCAATTGTCTCATTTCTGGGCCCTGTTTCTTCATACACTCATCAGGTACTTACTCTTGCACATTTTGATCGCCCAGCATGGTCCATTGGACTGACAGATTTCGACCTCGCCCAGGCGGCCCTCGGATGCTTTGAAGCAGATCGCTATGACTACAAAGCAAGGATTTGACTCAGTTCTGCCTTCTAACCACACTCCCTCTTAGATGTCTTCGAAGCCGTCCAGTCTGGAGGATCAGAATTTGGTGTCGTTCCATTCGAGAATTCAACTAATGGAGCTGTGGTCTTCACACTAGAACTCTTTGCGGATCGCCATCATCGGTACCCAGATATCACTGTCTGCGGCGAAGCTTACCTCGATGTCAGTCACTGCCTTCTTGGCAAGAAGGGTGTAAAGTCCAGTACCGACTCTCCTGTCATGTCCGGCGCTTGCACTCCTACAATGTCGAGTCCAGACCCTCTGAAGCCTAGGACAAGTCCTCTATACAGCCTCGATCACGTCAAGCGAATCCTCAGCCATCCGCAGGCATTTGGGCAATGTGAAACCTTCCTCGGCGCATACTTGAAGGGAGTTGAGCGGATCGACGTCAGTTCAACGAGCAGAGCTGCAGAGATGGTGAAGGAAGACACGACTGGCACAAGCGCGGCAATCGCAAGCAAGCTCGCAGCAAATATCCACGACCTTGATACTCTTGCGCAGGGTATCGAAGACCGGGAGGACAATACGACGAGATTCTTCATTCTTAGAAAGAGGACCAACGGTTCTGCCTGCAAAACCTCCAAGACCAAGACTCTCATCACGTTCACTGTTGATCATCGAACCCCAGGCGCTCTTGCATCTGTGCTTCAGTGCTTTCAAGCTAACTGCCTCAATCTGACAAGCATAAACAGCAGGCCGACCAGGGTTGTACCCTTCCAGTACATTTTCTTTGTGGAGTTCGAGGGCAGCAAGCTGAACGATCAGTCGGGCAGGGTAAACAAGGCATTGAGCGCTTTGGGTGAATATGTACAGGATTGGAGGTGGATTGGAAGCTGGGATGATAGATTGGGAGGATAGAATATCGAGGATGTGAGAAAGGAGACAAGTGCTAGGTGGTTGAATATTTGAAGGAGTGAGGCGTGGCTAAATATTTGGAAGGCCGGAAAAAGTTGATGGCGAACTTATCGATAAGAGACCCCTGTCAGGAATTTCCCAGCCTTGCCAAGAGAACAGGCACGCTGTTGATGCTTGGAACATCGACTGCAGAGTCCGTAACCACGAATCAATGACATGAGGTCAACCACGGTCTTTAATAATTCAAGAATATGCCTTTGTGCAGGTCGACCGATCTGTGGCCCACGCCGTCTGGTTCGCCATTTTTCAGCAGAGCCCTTTCCGCTCGCAAATCTCGAAGCATCTCTTCGTGAGGAGCTCACCTCCCGCCCAGCAAACCAAATTCTCGAATACCTAACCAATACAAACTCACATCTTCTCAATATAACCCTCGCCGACTTCCTTCCTCCACCATGTTATCCTGCCGAATTCTCCAAAACGGATCTGCAAACCCCAAGAAACAAATTTAAGCCGGGTGCTATTGTCCACCAAGCAGGATTTTTACCTCTTGGCCACCATCTGGTTCACTTCCCACCACAAGTCCTGAATTCTGATCTCCTTCCAGATGGCACAGATAATCTACATTGGCCGGGCCCCCCCTTCACCCGGCGTTTATGGACGGGAGGATCTCTATCTTTCAATCGGAACGCCATGTTCGGACTTCATACCAACAACATGTCTGCAATGTGCAAAGAGGAAATCACTGACGTTTGGACAAAGGGGAAGGATGGTGATGAGAAGGTCTTCGTAGCCATTCGACGTCGAATTGGTGGTTTTGGGAAATTCTACGAGCCTCCTCAATGGAGGGGGAGAGCAAAGCCTGAATGGGGCACTCTTGATGGCAACTCAGATCAATGGGGAAAGAGGTCGAAGATGGGGAAGTTGGCTTTGGTCGAGACGAGGAATCTGGTTTTTATGAAGAAGAAACCTGAAAGTCATGCACGGCGAGACTCACAGCTAGTTTCATCTGCGATGAAGCGTCTCATGCGTAAGGGGAATGTATTCTTCCTCACTCTGACACATCACTGACTTTAGTAGCCGCACATACACCTGACTTCAGCGTATCTCTCCGGCCAACACAAGATTTGCTTTTCCGGTTCTCGGCATTGACATTCAACGCTCACCGTATCCATCTCGAGAAAGAGTATTGCACCAAGGTCGAGGGGCATCGAAACCTACTAGTGCATGGGCCCTTGAGTTTAGTTTTGATGCTCTCAGTGCTAAGATCACAACTGAAGGAAGGCGAGATGCTGGTGGAGTTTGAGTATAGGAATTTGATTCCTCTCTATGCGGAAGAACAGATGAAAATCTGTGTCCGAAGAGATTCCAAGAAAGATGATAGACTTGATGTTTGGATCGAAGAGCCAGGAGGAGGGTACGCTGTCAAGGGGACTGCCCTGATTGACAAAGACTACGTGCTCGAGACCAAAAGTCTAAGGGACACGCCTGGTGGTGAGTGGTTGGAGGATCAAGCTAGCAATAGCGTAAAGGACGGACTAGATCCTGAGGGAGGAGAGAGTGCCGAAGGGGAATCTCCTTTCAAGGTACGAAGGAAATTCTCGAACTGAGGCACCACAGGAAGTTGAGAGTAATAAATCCGAGAAGTGGGACAAGACAAAGCTCAGACAGACCATAGAGGCACAACATCTCGACAAACAAGAACTTTATTGGCATCTTTTGGCAAGGGAGCACTCCCCTACAAACTGGTGAAACAATTGACCCAATAGAACGGAGCTTTCCCCGAGTGTTCCTGTCACACAGCCTTAGCTGCATGTACTCCTAACCTCTGAAGATAGAGTTCACTGATGTACCAGGACTCGATAAGCCAGAAGAGACCGGAATCGTGCCCACCGCCTTCCAGATGGTTTTGAAGTTTTTTGTGCCTTCGTATTGGAGAACGTGCACGTGAACCACAAGCAGATAAACAGACTTACCTCAGACCACTTTGAGAGAGCACCGCTGGGTGGCACCCTTGATGGGGATTTTTGGCAGGGGTTCTTTTATTTATAGGCACAGCACATCACCAATCAACTGTGTTGCACTGCTGAGCTCAGCCGTGGTGTGCCGTGTGCCGCACATGATTTTCCCATACAAACCCTGTAGACAATCGCTCCATTTGATGCCGCCTCAGATGATGATCTGAATCCGTTCGTTGCCACAACTCTTGCTGATGCTTAATTCCTTGATGTACTTCTAGGGGCAGAAGATTGAGGTGCCAGGTTGACCCATCTGCCAGCCAATTGTTCCTGCGTTAGAGAGTACTCGCTCCCAGCTGGTCAACTAGCTCCGCTCGACGACATCATAACTTTGGACCCTGGCCAATTATGCGGCAGCTTTGCTGAGCCGCCTTCTTTTCTTCACTTCTGGTGTCGTTCCGACTCTCTGGTCCATCGGCTTTGCTTTCTCTGTTCCTGAAATACGGTCGCAGTCCTTCAATTGGCGCTGCGCTGCGCAATATCCGATGCAGCACGTCGACGGATGCTATTGACTTTGCAGGCCCTCTTAATAGCGCGTCTAGCTTCACTTCACATCTGTCTGCTCTATTGCCTTTGAAGACCCTATCTCCAGCACTTGCAAAGCTTCTATCGGTCCCGAGAGCATCCGCAGATCTATTCACCGAATGTATTTCCCAGGAGCCTGAGAACCTGGCTTTGTCTTGGAGACCCGACTTGCAGACATATACAGGACCTCGAGAAATCCAATGGCGCCTCCTACAAAGGGAACCCCGGCACAGGCTCGGCGCAAGAGCTTGAACCTATTCTCGAGGAGCTCCCTTTCGAGCCTTCCACAAATCAATACAAATGTCTCCAATGGGGGAGATGAGGATGGGGAGAGGAAAGAGAAGAAAAAGCTGGGGAAAAGGAGCTCGATCTTTGGATTGGGTTCTGCTGTGAGCTTGGACGGGCATCAGGATGGAGCAATGAGCCCAATAAAGAGCGGGGAGAGATCGGACTCCCCAAAGCTCCGCCCCCGAACCCTTCAGAAGGGACGCCCTTCTTCTCTCTTTGGGTCTCTGGGCAGAAAATCGCTTGGTCAGATGGACGAAGGAGAATCAGAGAATCTGCACACCGGTACACCTGAGTCTCCCTTGGAAGACGGACAGCTGCTGCAGCCTGGTACCTCGGGGAATGGCGGCATGTTATACCATGGCGAGATCCAGACTACGAGTGGCATGTTCAGGAAGAAGAAGGAATATTTGGTGTTGACGGAAACCCATTTGATTCGGTTTAAAAGCCAATCTCGAGCATCTGAGACATTTTCCTCCATTCCACCCTCATACGGCCGATCGACGTCCATACGTCACCCTTCAACCACCTCGGTAGGATCTTTGCAAGAAGTTCAGTCATCAACATCCCACACTTCGACGGATGGTGAAAATAAGATTCCATTGGGCCAAATCGTGACCATATATAAAGTGGAGGATGGGCGCCCTTTCTTTACAACAGAGGTGGTATACTTGGATGAGGATTATCATGGGGCAGGTTCGATCCAGCTCATGCTCCATGACCCAAAAGAAGCCGATCTCTGGCACACTTCGATACGAGGAGCCGCTCAAAAGTCGAGATTGCTTATGGAGGAACCATATCCGAGCAGGGTCATAAGATACCTCGTTTCTGCGGTTGAGGCAGTGGAAGACTATGATGCCGAACATTTTCAGATTTTCCGAGTCGTTCGAAGAACCACTGCTCTTAAGAATGGACGGTCATCTTCAGATGATCTGCAGAAACTTGGAACGTCGTTGTCCTACTTGGTTGTTGGTATTAATCGTGTACATCTGATACCTCTACCTGATTTCACGGATGGGGCGGGACGCCTGCTCCAGCCAAAGACGAGTCGCAGCACTTACGGCATCGTTTCAATCGTCGACATGAGAGTCTCGTATGATGATGACAGATTCGAATTGGCATTTAGAAACCCGTGTCAAGCAACGGACATCCTCGAACTGGCAACCTCTGCACCTACTGACATTGCGGTTGCTCTCATTCGAGCTTGGCAATATCTAAAGCCTCGATGGGAAGATCTCAACTTCAATTTTGCTGGCCCAAGACGATTGCTTCAGAGTCTCGACGACAACCTATCTTCTCCTTCTAAGGAAGAAGACTTGGGATGTTTTGACCGCACGCTTGTTGCATATTGCATGGCCTACAACTGCAATGCTGCCAATATACAATACTCAATTGATTGGGAAGCTGAAGATGCTCCTGAATTCGGCCTGTGGCCTCCGCTTTATTCCAAGAAGTATACGTTCTTTGAATTGCTAGCCATCTTGAGAGCTTTACGCTATAACGAGATATTTGGCTCCATCTCATTCAAGGATATTGATCTCCACAGTTTGCATGGTGTTCTGGATTCCAATGGATCCGAGCATGTGGCAAATGCAACTCGTTCTGGGATATCAATTCAGAAGTATTTCAACCTGAAGCCACAGGAAAAGAGTTTGCTGCACCAAGAAGTCCAGGCCATTGCTCTGAAGTCAAGGAAGTTGCGGAAATTGGATTTCACCAACACACTACCTCGAAGACGACCAAAGGACAACTTCGACTTTGAGGGTGGGGAAGTCGACAAGGACCCAGGGTCTGAGATTGTGGCTGCCATCTTCCCATTATGTCAAGTACAGGCTACCAGTGTGGATAGGATCGTTCTAAGTGGGATTGAGCTGGGAGAAACTGACCTTGATGATCTCATTCCAACCTTCGCCAAGGCAGCCTCAGCGATTAGAGGAATTGATTTTTCTCGATGTGGTTTGAACGACAGAGGTATCATGCAGATGATAACCCATTTGGAGCGGCAAAATATGACTCTAGAATTTCTTAACATCTCCGGGAATCCAGGGCGAATTCACCTTGAGCAATTTCAAGCATCCATGAGCCGCTTTACTAACCTCAGGAGGCTGGACATATCCAGGACAACATGGACGCCAAGCTCCCAGCCCCTCGTTCTCCCCGAGGTGATGTTGACATGGCACCTGGAGGAGCTGATCTTGAACGGTATTCCCGTACGTACAGCATCTAACTTCTTTGCACACCCCACTTACAGAAATACCAGATCAACGAAAGAACCCTTGAATTAATAGCACAGTATGTAGTATGCGATAATTCTATGAGCCTTCGAACCCTGCAAATGGATCAGTGTGGTCTGAATGGCGAACATGTGGCTTTGCTCATGTATGCCATGACGAAGACTCCTGGCGAAGCTCGAAACTTAGAGTTCCATGTAAGCTCGAACAGGCTTGAAAAGGGGATCGGGGAGATTGTCAAAGCGATCGAGACCAACCACGCTCCGTCTCATTTGTTCTTGCGAATGATTGAGTTCAACAAGGAGGAGCATTTTAGAAGACTATTACAGGCTCTTCGGACCAATACCACGATCCACAGTCTGGACATTTCGAAAGCTTCCTTGCCATACGACGCTGAACCGGACACTTGCGAAGCCATGCGTCAGGTCTTCGCTGAGAACACGACTTTGAAAGAGCTCGACATTTCAGGAGAGCAAGCCCATCTTGAAGTAACCAGATTTGGGATTGGTCTGAATCACGCTTTGACCGGGCTCAAAGGTAACACCACCCTCAAAGTTCTTCGAATTGAATACCAGAACCTGGGCTTGGAAGGTGCAAACACACTGTCCACGGTCCTTGAAGAAAACAAAGGTCTCACACACATTTTCTGTGAACACAACGATATCAACCTTCAGGGCTTCACCATTCTAGTGAATGCTCTTGCGAAGAATTACTCCCTGCTGGTGCTGCCGTTCATGCAAGATGACCAGAATCTCTCTATGAAGCGGATGAATAACAGCATGAGGGATTCTCGCCAGGTTGCCAATGCTGCGAGACACGAGAATATGGTGAAAGGATCTGTTCGACGACGATTGACTACACTAGGTGTTACGAAGCCGGCAAAACAAGAGCTTACTCCTCAGGATGTGGACGATGTTGTACGGGTGTTAAATGATCGCTGGGAACATGAGATGAGCCGCTTGACAGCATTCCTTCAACGAAACAATGACATCGCAGCAGGTATCTGTGGCCCCGATGGCGAGGGTGTATTGAGCGAGGAA
>Ga0307515_10025256_pt1 | contig 10290 bp, 9 predicted proteins | sample 17_EM_MG_FD_194513 | JGI IMG/M metagenome (GOLD analysis project Ga0307515, IMG submission 194513) | Populus trichocarpa ectomycorrhiza microbial communities from riparian zone in the Pacific Northwest, United States - 17_EM | ecosystem: Host-associated > Plants > Roots > Unclassified | place...
ACTTCACATAAAGGGATGCAGCCGGAAATCCGGCAAAGGGGGGTTTTAGGGGGTAGGACACAGGGCACTCCCGTCCAAAGGCTTCAGGCCAACTTGGCGAGCCCTGATGGAGTCCTCCACATCCGCGCTCAGGCGCGATGGTGCATGACGCATTCCCTCCCTTTCCCACAAAAAAAAAAAAAAAAAAAAAGTAGATAAAGGCCGAGAACAACAGCCAACCTGTTACACCATCAAAGGAAAATAGTTAAGAAACACCTATAATATTAACCCACCTCTCCACTGATGCGCATGTGCATCAAGTCATAACTTTCCGCCAATACCCATTCCATAATATCAACTGATGTGTCTGATACCTTTGAATCAAGCTACCAAGCCCGCCAATTCTGCTCAGAACTGTCAGGTTCGCTTTGCTCAACCATTCGGCAATGCATTGATCACGAACCAAGGGTCCGGATTCACATAAGAATTTGCGTTAAGCTTTCCTCGCATTGACAGAAGGATGTACACGTTGGTGATGATGAGCTTTTCTCTGTGACTATCTCCTACAATCCAGCGTTTCTTAAGGCGGTTCCGTGTTTGCGTCCTCACGTCACGTAGGTCATCCTTGGGCTCTATCTACTAATTATAAAGGGTAAAGAGTTTGTCGAGGAGCCGAGTGTATCTGAAGTCCGCTGGGACAGTGCTCTGGGAATTTCAATGGGAAGTGCTCAAGAGACATTGGTAAAGACACGCGCAATGTAATTGGCCAGAGTTTGATGAGGATGGAAAACTGCTCTGCTCTCTACTGGTAGAGAGCGCATGGTAGGTGAGTACAAGGATTTATGAACCACTACCATTGGCAAAGGATGCTAACTTGAATTGCACACGATAAGTTTCTTATGCAGTTAGTCCTGTTGATTCCGCGAGTGTCGAGAAACATAAGCGATAGGGGTACGTGTGCTGTTGGACATCCATTTGATATTCGAGATGATATATCCTGCTAGAGCAACCTCGCCTGGTGGAATCATTAGCGAGCCTGTTGGAAGAGGCTTCATCACTGAAATCTATCCGTGTCGGTATTAATTATACACGACTCCGTCCTGTCAAAAGACTCACAGCTTACGCGCGAGTTGACATTGACGCTGCTTGGGGAAGCACGCAAATAGCCTAGTGGAGATTGCAATGAGGATACTTAGTTCAATGACCATTCACCAGCTCAAATGCGTAATTTACCAAGCTATGCTTCATTGCCAGGATCCTGGCTGAGCAGAGTCCTGAATACTTGGATTGGAGATGACTCGTAGAATGACCTAAATTATTTGTCATCAATAAGCTGCATTGCATGGAACTACTCGGGGAACAAAGAAAGTCAGGGGGTTGAGAGTCATGTGACGGTGTTGCAACTAATACAAGTACGTATGGTGTGAAGCTTATTTCCAACAAATGAGTCATCCCCGACTATCATGGCAAAATGGAAATAGAAGGTATCCGCATGAGCGACTTCAGCTAATCAATGTCGTTCCATCTCCGGAGCTCAGCACAAATGATATGTACACATGTCAAGCATGACTGCAACTGTCTGCCAAGTCCAAGCACTGGCTTGCATCATCACCTCCCCTGCGTACGGCGGTATGCGACTAATCAACTTTCTGCCCCTCTTCTCACCTCACGAACGTAAGGTGATCTAATCTGAAGGGTGGACCACTAAGCGACATCGCAGCCCAATCTTCTCGCGGAGAGCATCACCGAGAACCATAATAAATCCGTCGTGAATTGTGGGAGCGGTGATAATATGGAGAGGAGGACAAGTACGTCTTGCTAGCAAATCATGTCTTGACGGGCATTGGCAAATTGAGCGGCAAGACCTAAAATATATGGTTGATGGAACCATGCCCTCCTTAAGTAACGCCAGTACCCTAAAAACCCACTCTTAAATCCTACGGATTGCCCCCTCTACTGATTATTGACCCGGTCTCGGGTACGTTGCCCACTGAGCGAGACAAGCACACAAAGGCACAGGTCACATTTCCCCATAATAACATGACTAAATGACCAATGAAAGCCTATTGAATGCCATTTTCGCGCTATCGCGATGCGGAGGCCGTAGTGAGGCCCAACGATCGGACCATAGAGAGCATCGTAGCGTGAACAAGTAAGAAAGAGGTGTCCTGGGCTTTTTCCGCGAGTAAATATGAACACCACTTGAATGGCGTGACCCCCTTCTTGAAGCAAGCCTTGCATTGCTGTCCGAGCAAATATCCGCACGCGCATTTTTCAGGCAGAAAGGTGACTGACCAATCTCACCAGTTCGACCACAAAATCTGCATACTGAGCTTCATCCATCTTGCTACCACGCCCTTACAACATTTCCGCTTCTGGTACTGCATTCCCTACGCCAAAAATTCGACCTTTGCAGCGCAGCGCACAGTGCAGTGTGACACGCATAATAGCCAGTTCCGGCATTCCTGGTTCAACCCACTGTGCCACAACACTTGTGTCGATACTCGCAGTGACCAATTGCAAAATTCGGAGATGGCAACACCTTCACGTGTTGAGAATTCTGGCTGGTCTATATCTACCAGGGACCACCTGGGACTTGTAAACCATGTTAAGGAAATAAAACTCTATGTGAGTTTGGTCACCGAATACTGAATGGCGGCCACAGCGAGAAAGAATCTTGACAAAACATACTAAGCTTCATCGGACGCCACTGTACATATGACCGGCCCCTCCTGCATGAACGATCACAGGGGTACCCTAGCGCCCTGGGAGTTACTGCAGCCCGTCTCCCAGTCAGTGCTGCAAGCGAGCGAGTCTCTGGGCCATTAACGGCGATCCGATGCATGTTGGCGTGGAGTCCATGTGTTACTGCAAATCCACCATTGCGTAACACATCACCTGAAGGCCTGAGCGTGATTTTCGAGCGGGTTTGGAATTGCTCTGGACAGTCGATACGGCGATGCAGCGACTGGCCTGGGGCTCATACCCCGTCAAAGTAGGGTATTTCACAACTGGAACCCCGCATATAGCAAATACCAGAATATTGCCGGACAAGAGTCAGATCTGGTCGTGTCTGACTCGCATGTTAAAAAATACCCAACAAGGTGGTCGTATATAGTGCAGTATACAGGAAAATACATACCTGGTTCACAGTCGGGAACAAAAGCAATGGTCGAAATGCATATTGACAGCGGTCGAATGCTCCAGTCAAGGAGCCACCCTGTTGTCAAACGAGCTCAGTCTCTGTTGCACCTCACCTCCATTCCACTGAGGGCCGTAAGGTTATCTCGGCCCATCTCGGGAATCATAGACGGCCATTAAGCGCCGGAAATCAATTGGTAAAACTTCTCAAGAGATCACACCGCTCCACACATTTCTTCTTGTCCAAAGTCCTTGAAATAGCGTTCACTGGTACCTTGTCACTACTCCTCCCCCGGACTGTCTAGTGTCCCTTTCAAAACATCTTCCAAGCAATGCCGACTAGTGCACCCCAGTCGTGAGTAATACATAAAGCTCTGAGCCGTGGGTAATACTGAGTTGTATGTCTCTCAGTGGCGAAAAACCTATTAATAATTCCCCCAGCCTACGCGAGTATGCCCCAGTAGACGATAAGAGCATTCCGAACTACAATGATGAAGATAACATCCCGACTATTAAGTAGGTTTCAATAGCGTGGATGATGCACCGGTTCTAACTCGATTGCCTAGCGATGTAGATTCTCTCAAGGGGGGGATCATAAAAACGTCAAAGAACGCGCCATACACTATCCTTGTCCTTGGAGAGACTGGTGTCGGAAAGTCCTTAGTTTTGGAATTCATCGCTAATGTCCTTCACGGTAAAGACATTGACAACTACGACTTCAATACCCTTAACCACACCAATGAACGGGGTGGTTCTGCCAGTCAAAGCCAGACTGATTCTGCCCAATTCTATGAGTTCAAGAGCCGTAATGGTATCTTGGTGAGCGTCAGTACTTTTCTATGTAGGAAATAGGCCTGAGATTTCCCTAAGGTTCGTATTCTTGACACACCTGGGTTACCCGATACCCGTGGTGTTCAGCAAGACGAGCTCCACAGGAAGAACATTACAACTCAGATCGAGAATCACATCAAGTCCGTCAATGCTATTCTTATTCTCGCCAATGGTACCGTTCCACGCATAACTGTTGGTACCGACTATGCACTCTCCACTCTACCCACTATCTTCCATGATACCGTGACCAATAATATTGCCTTCATGTTCACCAATATCTCGAGCCCCCTCTCTTGGAACTTCTCCCAGGACACTATCCCAAAGGAGCTCAAAGCCGCTCCTCAGTTCCTCCTCAACAACCCTGTAGCACTCCAGAGGAGGTACCTCGAGCTCAAGGATGATCCGATCCAGATGGCAGAAATGCGCGAAGTGATGAGGACCAGCGAGCAGAAGGCTTTGGAAATGCTAGTGCTTTTCTTTGACTGGTTGGACGGCCTCAAGCCACAACCGATGACGAAAGGCCAGGATCCCCATGAGAAGCCCATGAATATCAAGCAGGCTGAGCAACCGTACGCGGCTGGTAGTCTCCATAGTGAGGGTGAGATTCCAAATAATGCTGTAAAGTCTTAGCCCGTCCCCAGATCTGACAATGCTTTAACCAGCAGTGCTACCAAGCCGTCCGGAAATTAGAGGGCCAATCAGACAGTGGTGAGGGCGAGCTTCTTCCGACTCCCCTTGAATCCTGTTCCAGTATACCGGTAGCTCCAGTCACCTCAGTCTGTCAATCGCCGACCATAATATCACCAACTAGGAAGCCTCTTCCAGGTCCCATGTCAATGCTAGCCCGGGCCATGCTGTATATATTTGTCCCCTTTCTGGGAACTGATGACGCGACCTGTTAAATATAGGAGAGTAACCATATGAGAATGCTCTTGATGTATTCGTGTCTATATAAATCATTTGCTATCTACAAATGTGTGATGGAATGACACAGAGCTAGCGCCACACAGGACCAGACTGACACAAAGCTAAAGCCGACTGGGTGAACGGGCAACATTTGTATCATACAGACGACGCGGAAGACGAAATGTGATTCCTATCATGCACGACCTCTCATGCATTATGAGAACTCATGAAGCCCTCTGGTGCCTGTAGATCCCTATCGACTTCGATTTGGGGCGTATATTTAATTATTCACCCGATTGCGGGTCCTATTCGAATCATGCGATGTATGGGCGCCTGGGTTGCAGTTTGCACCTAGAATGAATACTAGAAAGGAATGTAGATTGTGTGATGACAACATACAAGGGGTGAAGAGACAGGAAATGGAGTTGTGGAGGGAATGACGGGATCCTTCAGAAACGGTCACACCAATGTGCTCCCGTAGAGAGTCTCTAACTCCATAGTTGTTGTGCTTACTTACAGGTTTTCATGATCCCACTCCTGGATCCACCCGATGAAGCCCTTGGCTCAGGGCAGAAATGAGACTACTTCGATACCGGATGGCAGAGGCTTCTCAATAGATTCAATACCCCAGCCCATTGGTCAATCCAATGAACATTAACACGCAGCCCTTGAAAAGGAAGACGTCTGGATTGGGTTTTGATGAGATTTCCGCGTGAGCAATAATCGGAGCAAAGTATCGTGTTTGTTGCGGCCCGCTACAAAAGATACAACACCTAGGATCGAGACCTTGTATACCCGAAAGCGTTGCATGTGATATTCGACTAACAGCGCACAGATCACACAATCGCCAACAGGTACGGGTGCTCAAATACGGTATTGGGAAGCTCGCGAAGGGCGAGGCGAACACTCAATCCATGGTAGCGCGCGTGCAATTGCCTGCTAGAGAGAACAAAAAATCGGATAGCCCGAACGACATCCTTCAGTTGAGGACTTCACTCCGGATTGCCGTCCAGTGTATTGGGGAAGCAAATGACGAAGGTCAAAAACCACGTCTCTTGAACATCCAGTCCACAATCAGTTGTATACAAGAGCCACAAGGATGCAAGAGTCGATATCACGAGCCACAAGAATGCAATGCAAGACAACGGGATGGAATGAAAGATCTCGGTGCGCAGCGTATTTATCTCCAACAGCAAATAGGGAGAAACCACCAAGGGACCCAACAACACTCTAACAGTGGAATAGGCGAAGAGGGAAGGGGAGCTCGGGTGGCACGGAGCGACTATAGAGTTAGCCACACCATAGTAGTACACACAGCGAGGCCAGAATGATTACAGTGGACCGAATAAAAAATTAAGCGCACCTATTTGTTATCCGATACCTTCGACAAGGCAATCTGTCGATGAAAGAAACGGGAAATGAACCTGTCTTTTCGATCCTACCTGTCCATGTGTTAACCGGCAGTTGGCAGCGACTCAAATGGGCAGAAGCTAAGAGAAAGACCAGATAGAATGGGTCGTTACTAGCGCCTATTGCTCAGTGAGTGAAGGTGCTCGGTTGACCGCCTGTTTACTGTAACTACTTGGAAATCAAAATGCCTTTGTTCTACTCTACGATGAGATTAATATAGTAAACAGTCAGTGAGCAACATACGAAATAAGCGAATCACATATGAAATCGAGCGAGGAAATCGCCCAACATGTGGACACTCGGTCTGTGCAGATGACTGGAGCTCGGTCGTATCGAGCCGTAACAATTAAGGCGAGAAGACTGATATCCCCAGTATTATTATCCCTCAAGAAAAGAGGACCATGTTTGTTGAAACCCTATAAAAACATACAGTGTATAACGTGATCATACATGTAAATCAAACCATAAAACATGTCAGTGTTGTGACCTACGTAAATGCCTTACGCAAACCACGCTGCAGGGTACAAAAGTATTGAGCGTAACAGGTACCACGACTCTCATAACTCCGCTTGACCTTCTAGACCTCCATCTGGCCCGAGCTTCCTGGCCATGATCGAATTGTGTATCTGTCTGATTGAGGATAGTTGAAGCCCGTGGTTCACACCCTGCTCCCACAAGTTTAAGTTTTCGAGCCCCTGGTGTAAGCCAGGTGAACAACTTACGCTAGAGTCCTTAGCCTCGCTCGGGTGTCGGTCTGGGTGCACTAGGACTTCCCTACAACCTCCATCGTCGGTCGTGGTTCGACGCTGTCCAACCAGTCAAAGAGATCGACCAGCATTTCCAAAGCGTTCTCCTCAGCAGCCTTCACTGCATTCCGGAAATCCGCCCTTCCCTTCCTCATATTTGGGTGATCCCTGAGCTTGAGGTACTTCTTCTGGAGCGCGATGGGGTTATTGAGGAGGAAATGAGGAGCCCTTCTGAGACCGTCCGGGAGGGTATCAGGAGAGAAGTTCCAGTGGAGGGGGCTCAGGACATTGGTGAACATGAAGGAAATGTTATGGGCCAGGGTTTCAGGAAAGAGGGCTGATAGAGTGGAGAGTGCATAGTCGGTCCCGACAGTAACACGGGGGACGGTCCCATTAGCAAGGATGAGAACGGCAGTGACGGAGCTAATGTACCGCTCAATCTGAGTGGCAATACTCTTCTTGTGAAGCTCGTCTTGTTGAAAACCCCGGGTGTCGGCCAACCCAGGTGTGTCGAGGACGCGGACCTTTTGAAAATATTAGACACACACATGTTCAAAAACCCAGCACGTACTGTTATCCCGTTCTTGCTCTTAAGCTCGTAAAGGCGAGCCGACTTGGTCTGGCTTTGATTATCAGAACCACCCTGCTCATTGGAGTGGTCGAGGATGTCAGAATCACTGTGATCGATGCCTTTGCCGGTAAGGACATTGGCAATGAGTTCCAAGACCGAGGACTTTCCAACGCCAGTCTCTCCAACAAGAAGAATAGTGATTGCCTTATTCTTTGAATTCTTGATATTCCCTCCCTTGAGAGACTCCACATCGCTAGAAATCAGTTAGAACTAATGCACCGAGAATATTTTTGTAAATTTACTTGAGGGCCCGGGTGTTATCCTCATCGGAGCACTCCGTCGTGCGGGAATGCGCCGACGGAGGCCTAGCAGGGAAGGTATTTTCGCTGGAAGAGCGACCTAAGTCGGTATTGACGACTCAGACCTCTGTGGAAACACTCACGAGCTGGGCTCAGCTTGAGTCGTACGGGGTTCGCTATCAACATAAAAATACGTCAAAAATTGAGGCATCGAAGATAAGGCTGTAATTTACTCGAAATTTGGTGGGCTGTTCTTGGAACGCGCCTTCGAAGACCTTGAGTACCTCTTCCACTCGCTGGTGTGAATCCAGGGGATCCTGTTGCTGGAAAAAAAAATTCAGTGAATAAACAGAACTCCGACTTGAATGGTAGCGAACATCGCCTGGACGATGCGGGACCGCTTGGCGGATATAATCAACTTTGCTGGGGACCATCTGCGCATCGCTTGGGGAGAAGTAGAGCAAGCCGATTAACCAACACGACTTGCTACGGTGGCAGCAAGGCTTACAGTCCAAGGGCGTTGTCCATCGTCCAACAAGGCCCGAATACCTGTCCAACGGAATGCGTTTCTGGCCGGCCCTGGCGGCATATAAACTTCTCTATTGAAGCATGTACATTGCAGCACCCCTGGGCGAGCTGCCAGAGCCCAAAGGGCGTCTGAGCTTGTAGACCGATCTACGGTAAATGACGGCCCGTATGGTGGCGGGCGAGCGTCGTCGCATTAAGACTACAGAAGCAGTGAAAGTAAATGTCCCTCAGCGACCAGAAACTTTGGCCGCGAGGTCAAAGGTGACCATGATCCATGGGAGACCGCGTCCATGGAAGGCCCCATGGACTCAACTTGACATGCTGAAACCAGGAAGAAGCAGCGTGGAGACTGACCGAAGTGTGCGGCCGCTCTCCCCTCTTCTCGAATAAATTGGGTAGAACTTTGTGAATGATCCGTCAAGGAACAGAACCATAAGTGCCCTAATATGGGTTGCCAACATGAGGTTGGACCCACTTGAGGCTGGGCACGTGCAATGAGCCTCGTGGTGAACGCGTTGTTTTCCCGATAATAACCTCGTGGCCTCTTGCCCTTCAATCACGATCGTCGATTCGTATTCGGCTCACCGAGTGCTGAGTGCCGAGTGCTGAAGAGTAACGCCCAATACTCAACAGTCTTGTTTGCGTGTTTGTCGCATGGACTGACGACGGAACTCCTCTTTTCGGCGATTCAACTGAGCATTGGTCCGGTTGAGCTGGCATCTCAGTTCTTCGGGTAATAAACAGTCACGAGGTCGCCATGCACTCACTTCATAGAACCAATGCCGTCACTGTTACCAGCAGGCATGAAACCGCTGAATGAACAGTACGAGGAAGGAAATGAATGTAAGGGCTTGGGAACAAGATCCCCCCACAAGGTGCTGCCGCCAACGGCATGGAAGGAAACGAAACGTCGAGCGCTCCGCTGTTTGGATATTTGGATGTGGACTATTCGCACAGGTGAAAAGTGAGTCTGAGTAGTGGTATATCTTTTTTGCGCGTATCATATAGGTTATGGCTGCTGGTGTGTCGATAATCAAACGCGTTCCTCTTTCGTCTTCGCCTCGGACCCAGTTTGTCTATTATACGTCAAGTATCTGGCTCACGGCTTGTATCGCATGTTGATTTGTATCCCGGCCTCACCCTGCCACGCAGGCTGTTGGCTGTTTGCGAAGTGAGGCGCTTCGAAGGACGTGAATTATGACCACGAAAAGATCGGCCACCAACTAGATCGGTCTTTTACCCAAGCAACGTGGGCAAAGTACGATGGGTAAAACTCGAGTCTGACGTTGCACCCCTTAGCGAGCTGAGGTTGTGAAGACGCTCTCGACAGTCCACGAGATAGAAAGGCGTACGGAGGAAAATGAAGCACGCGGGGACTTTGAGGACAGCGTGCAGGGGTTGTGTGGATGAACCAGCTGTCTTGCTTATAATGCCAGCGGGGGAGACGAGGTTCTGGAGTTTCGGAAGGTGACATACTAGATTGCAGCAGTTGGGATGGAAGTGAAGGTACTGATCCAGAACGCAAGACCAGAGAATACCTTTTGCGTTCTCCGATGTGACTTGCGCTTCGTCACTACGCACATGAGTAGTCTCAGTTGGACTCGCGAGCACCGGGTTGTTACTCTGCTTGGCGATCATGACAACGTCGGCGGAGGCGGAGGCGGAGCACTGGGCTCATCAATGACAAGAATGAGGGTCGCAAAGGTAGTATGCTGGGTACTGAGGGTGTCGTGACCTATGGGTTGATAACAGAGGAAGCGTCGAGATGATCCGGTGGCTCGGCGGAGGGCTCGACGCCTCAAGTCCTCTAAATTTCTCTTCGACAGCAGTACCTTGCGGATGCGCTTTGCTCCCGCAGCGGTGCATTCATTTCTTCTCA
>Ga0307515_10025257_pt1 | contig 10290 bp, 14 predicted proteins | sample 17_EM_MG_FD_194513 | JGI IMG/M metagenome (GOLD analysis project Ga0307515, IMG submission 194513) | Populus trichocarpa ectomycorrhiza microbial communities from riparian zone in the Pacific Northwest, United States - 17_EM | ecosystem: Host-associated > Plants > Roots > Unclassified | place...
CATTCTTTTGGAATACTGCATCTGTGAGCTTCCTAGCATAGATCTTCCAGGCTCTCTCTGAATCTAGCTTTGCCTTCTTTGCTCCACGTGCAGAAATCTTGGCCTCAAGCACATCTAGAGCAATAGATGATACCTTGCATCGCATGGCCAGAGCTATTGCCTCCAAAAATTCTTGGAATGTTGTATCAAGACGGATTGAGAACTCAAATGCACTAAGGTTCTTCTCTGTGCGCTTGTCTGGTCGATTTTAGCCTTTCTTACTGCCCTTCTTGAACCTCCCAGCTGGTGTGGTGGTCGTCTCAATGACTGTAATGATGAGATTATGGTCTTGCAGCGCTTTTTTGTATTGATTTTCATCTGTAAGACGCGCCTTTTTGCGTGGAGGACCTTCACCTTCATCTGGTATTGTGTATATGTCACTTTAGGAGTGCCCGATGCAGCAGTAGCATGGGGTAACCATTTGAAAGTTCAATGTCCTCCGGGACACATTCTTCACGGCTCTGTGTGCAAGATCGGGTGCATACTTGAGACATTGAATGTAATTTTGGTGATATATATAAGGTTTACAGGCGGGCAAGGGTAAAGCAGAACGGCCAACTCAAATTGAATAGAAAGCGTTCATCACCACCAACTTTATTTCCCCGCCCCATTAAAAAAAAAAGCGACGCGGACATTATTTTCGGAAAGGACAATAAGCTCATCATTTTGTCCCAATGCATCCGACGTCATTCGTGGCAGCACAGCAGAATAGTATTTATTTGGATAGACAAACTGCCAGCGAGATGTACGTGGCAGGCACGGAAGAAACGGAGAATAATCCAAGAGTGGAGTTAGGACTTCAGAGACCCACTAGAATGGGGGAGACAAAGACGAGTCATAAAAAGAAAAAGAAAAAGAAAAATTGCACTAGTATTCGAAAGCAGACTTGAAGATCGAAGCGTGAATATTCTTTGAGTATGTACCTAATCAGGAGACGTTCACAACCGATATCAAGAGTGATTGAGATTGAGTGCCACAGGACACGAAGAATGCGCGTCTCTTCTGGGAGGGCTGGGGAAAATTACGCGGTATTCTTTTGGAAGATGGAGGGACAAACGTAAAAGCAGCAACGGGCGGCGCAGTCCAAAGAAAGCGTGGGAGAACGAAACGGAGCGAACGAAAACACACGAAGTCGGTTAGACCATTTAATCGAGAAAACACGGAAAGTAAAAGAGAAGAGCCTTATGTGACAGACTTGGTTTGGGACCAGAGAGACGAGGGTCTTGGAGTGGTAGGGAGAGAGGAAGCAAGTAGGCGTGAACGGTGAGAAGCTGGTTGGTTACTCTTGTTTCAACATGTGGTATTGTGGCCTGGGGAGAGGGAGAGGAAGGTAGACGGTCGTAGGGTTGGGTTGTTGACTCGAGCGCAAGAAGGATAATGTCGAATGTCGAGGCCGCCACAGAGCCCCGCGACTCCCACAGGCGGCCGTTGTTGTGCTAGGGTTTGTTGCGGGTGATATGTACGATAAGGAGTCGGATTCGGATTCGGATTCGGATAGATGTGTATGTGTAGGTGGGCCGGGGGGTTGTATGTCGAGTCGAAGAGGGTTGTGTAAACCGGTATTATACAAACTCGATTTCATCCCCTAATTGCTTAGGTATACGCTCCAGCACAACCAGTCGCTGTAGCAGTCGCAGTCACGCCGGGAGCTCCGCTCGCATCGCTCGTACCTCCACCAACGCGGAAGAAGAACAACACAGGGAGCTGATCAACGCCCGAGGAGTCTTCCGCAGCCGAACGGGGACCACGGGGACCTCCACCTCCACCACTTCCAATCGTACCGTTGCCACGGCCAACGCTGGGGAGGCCATAGAGTGAGTCTCCACGAGGGTTATCGGGCGCAACGGGGAAATGTGGGCTCGCATCGTCGAAATCGAATCCTCCAACACCGAGCGCACCACCAGGCGCGGCACGTCCGTTGCTCATACCCATTCCAAGTCCACACACAGCACCACCAAAGCGGTCCATACCCTCGTGACACGCCAAATCCTCCATAGGCAGCACCACCAGGACGACGACCGAGGGTAAGTCATAACCGCCGCCTCCGCCGCCGTATCCACCTCCGTACGGGGTAGGGGGGACAGAAGGGTTGGAGTGTACCACCGTATCTGGTCGCTGAGAACAGAAGATGGCCCAGACCCAGCCCCGGCCCCAGCAACTCCATATGCGGAATGACCCATCGCCATACCGCCTCCGTAGCCCTGCGCAGGGGCCCACCTGCCTACGACCAAGGAACCATATCCCTCGCCCCCAAGGGGCGAGCACATCCCGCAGTATCCGTTGTGCATGTATCCACCTCCAACGCCGTAGAAATAAGGTGGCCCATAAGCGTTGGGTGATGGCAGGCAGGTCCCACAACTGGCTGGATGGGCCGCAGTTGACGAGTTGCTCCTCTGTTCGGGCTTAGACCACCACCATTGTTGAGAATGATACCCTGAAGGCGTTCAATGACGTGGTTGGCTTGATCGTTGGTCAGGGGTCCTTCAGAGGCTGGAGTGGCGATGGTAGCGGCCCCCGGAAGGTCCGCTATTAGGGTTTTGAGGCGACTGCGGGGTTGCAGACACAGCCGGAGTGGCGGGGTTGGGGCGGAGGAGGAACGATCTAGAAAACATGTGGCGGTCAGGTAAACAGAGGTACCAGTAGTAGTAAAGATACGCACTGCCGGCCCCAGCTCGGGCGGACCTTACCGCCACAATAGCGCGCTCTGCGTCGGCCGTTCGGACGAATTGGACGAAACCGCCCTAGGGAGACGCGTGTATTAGGGACGATAGAGAAACGTACAAGAGATGAGATGAAGCACATACGTAGTGAATTGGACCAAATGGTGCGAAGAAGGATCTCAGGGTGTCCTCGGAAAGGAGTGGCGAGCGTCCACCTAAACGTTGCGGCGGCAGGGGGGCTGATACACTGTTGATCCGAAGGGGCACTCGGGTCTGGAGCCCCACTGAGCAAGGGCTCAAACGAGTGTGGGGGTTTAATTGGTGGGCCCACTATTGAATCTGAGCAGGAGAAGTTCCGGGGGGAGGCAAGATGCCGGGTTTATTCCGATGGGGGCCTTGCGGACGGTGCGGACAGTGCTGGACCATGGTGTTGGACAGCCGCGCGATGCGGGCGACGAGACTCGGGTGCAACTCATTGCGGTAGTTGTTCATTGAGATCTGAGAATCAGCGACTGTGTTTGTGACGTTACGCAGGCGTTGGATTGTCAGGGGCGCGACAACGAGGATATTACCGGCTTTGCCGACTGTGTCGGGGACTCTGTTCTTAGCCGTAGCATGCGACAAGCGCACTGGGATGGGATACCGGAAAGTCAGAGAGGACACATTTTGCAAAACTGATGGGGCGAGGGTTGCAGTAGACGCCTCGCATCTCTGTGAGTGCGCGGATTTGATCGGGGGTGGGGAAATCGTCACGTAGACTGGGATTGGGATTGTGGAAGACATTCATGAGGTCAGCGTTGGTGACATCGCCAGCAAGGTCGCCAACGACGATGTATGCTGTACCCGATGGCGTTATCGACGGGGCTGGGCTCCTTTCCGATGTGGTGGTTAGAATTTGGAAGAAGACTTGGGCGGGGCGAGCAGCATCGAGAACCAATTGGTTTCTGGCAGAATCAGAGTGGCTAGTCCGCGGTTATTTCATGTGCCTGGCTCTGGTATTGAGGCGTCAAGGAGTTATCCGGGTAATTCTATTGGTGTTTCAGGTCCAATTAGAATGTTTCGCCACTACTCTCACTCTGAAGACGAGCAAGGATTTGAAATGCTCAACCAAAGGGCTGTATTTGGGTTGAGGGGCGAAAACATGTATTGCACAGATACAAACAACGAAACGAGAGAGTAGGGCTAAACTTTGTAACGGCGGCCCGTACGAGTGAAGAAGGTTTGAAGGATGTACACCTGCAGCCTGAGGGCGAAGAATTAATCAGAGAGGATATAAGGGAAATCGTGTTACTTACACGGCCATACCAATGATTCCTAGGCATTCAAAGATCGAGTACCAGAAGATGCGGCTGTAAACAAAATCAGTAAAATTAAAGGAAAGTCAGGCGAGATGCGGACTTGAGTGTGGAGTTGACTGTTGAGAACCCTCGGTTCTCGCGTGTGTGGAAGCTGGATATGGGGATCATTAGCACAGCACCTAGGGTCGCTGGTGAAGTACACACTATTTTTGTGTCCGCTCGATGCTCGAGAGCATTCCATTCAACACGAAAATGCTCTCCTCTAGTGGGCTTGTATGTTCAGAGAGCTGAGAGGGCTTGCCTGACGATAATTCACGACGTGGTTCGCTCTCCACCTATCACGCAGCAGAATTAATGTCACCTATTTCCAGGACTAGACCAAGATGAACAGACGTACCATGATGTCAAAATCAACGAGCTTTTCTGTGAGAGTTGACATATCGTTGATGAAGCAGAAAGAGTATTCTCCGACGTGGTTGGCAGTGAGGATATAGTCGCCTTGTCTCTCGCGTGTTCCGTCCAATATTACAACGTCTCGAGGGTCTTTGACTTCAAAGTCTATATCAAAAGAGCCGCCAGATTGCACCTGTAAGCCGAGGTTGAGTGGCCATTGGTTTCCTTGTTACGTGTGTACGGCTTACAGCAAAATAGAACTATTTGCGAAGGACTTGTCAGCACTCATAGAGGAAGAACAGCTGCTACGCCTACGCCAATCTTTTCGCCAGTCTTGTCCACGTCTGCAAAGAAGCAGAGGCGCTGGTTTGCGCTGATTGAAGCTGTGAGGGCTGATGCCCTTATTAGGTGTATTTGGTGTATGAATGTTACGAGAAGTAGCAGCGCCTGTCGTAATATCATCGTCCGTAATATCATCGTCGTGAGGTCAGAGGTCAGGATCAAGCCGCACCTTGGCTCCTTCTTCGTGTTGAGGTCATGGCAATGCCGGGCTGTACAAGATTCGTATTAAATTCCAGGACGATCGTCAGATGCAGCTGGCAGACTACGCTAGGTGGTAGCATTCGTTCGCTCTCTTCGACAAGCGGTCCGTCGAAGTGAGCGTTTGCGCGTCCAACCACGCGAAAGCAATCCACTGATATACGTCTATTCTTGTTTTACGCGTAGATATAAACCTCGAGACCGGTATCTTCTCATTCATGATTTTTTCACTCGTGAAGCATGCGCCTCTCTTCGGCATTCTGCCGTTCAACACAAACTCCTCAAGCTCCCCACCGCAAGCTCCCTGCGATCTATACACACTTCGCTCTATCGTCTAGCAGACGCAAAATCCCCCGCCGATCCTCTAAAGGACGAGTCCCCCGCATCCCCGCATAATGACGAGCCTACGATTGAATCAACTCCTCTGCCACTGAGCTCGGGGAACGAAGAACAGAAGATTAAACCACCAGACACCACATTGCACCCACACCCGTGGGAGAACTATCCCGCTTTCATTCGTCGCTTGTTGAGTGCATCACTTCCTCATGTGCACCGACCAACGAAGGACGAATTGCTGGCCGTTGCGACGGGATGGTGGGAACGGCTGAAAATACGGTTCAAATGGTTGATGATACGGGGCTTCAGAAAATTCAATACGGACGATTTATCCGCTTTTGTGAGTTGGGTCGTTGTAGGAAACGCGATATGGATCGTTATTGGGACGTGGGTGCCTATGACTTCGGTGCAATATATAGCGATCTTACAGTCCTTGATAGGACCACGTTCGCGAGTGTTGTCCTTTTCACAATCAATAGCCTCCAAATGCAAAGTGCGTCTCGAGCCTATGGTGTCCTATATCCACTCACAACCTCTTTGCAGAATTTGTTGCACGGACAGTCAGCGACTACTTGACGCGAGAAACTGGTGTGATGATCGTTTTCGAGTCCGCGATAGTGCCTAAATGGCGGGATGGCAAAATCAGCTTCAAGAAGACATACATCTCCAAGCGCCCGCAAAATGAAACCTTCCTACGCCTTGCTACCAAAAAATCCAAAGCGCATCCAGCACATACCGCGGCCACTCGGATGGATGCACACTATCCAGCGGTACACACTCATGACCACGATCATGACCACGGAGAGGAAGATCTGGATCATGGTGTGACAATCGACGAGCAGGCAACAATGTTTGACCTTGAAATCGACTCTGTGGATGTCGAGTTGAATTTTCGCAGGTGGCTCGACGGAAAGGGACTTGTCCAGAGTGCTACTATCAGAGGAGTTCGTGGGGTAGTCGGTAAGTATAAGTACGTAAACGGAAGTCCGGCCTTTGACCGGTGTTCCTTACAGATCGACGCCGTGTACCAATCAACGATAATCCTATCACTGACTTGGCATCCTTCCGACACATCGCAAAACCTGGGGATTTTGAACTTCAGTCGCTCCAACTTGAAGATGTCCTTGTAACAGTGTACCAGCCTGGTGATTTCCGTCCATATACTGCCAGCATCTTTTCAGCAGACTTCCGCCTATTGCGAAAGCAATGGCTCTTTTACGACATCCTATCTGCAAAGAGCATTGTTGGTCAATTCGACAACTGTCTTTTCAGTTTGCACGAGCCGCAGAGCATTGGACGTACAACGCAGGAGGACCTCAATGACAGCCGATGGAAGAGAATGGTATAGCATCTTTGGCAAAAATATGGTTCAAGAACTTATGTGGCTTTATTCAGTCTCGTTTTCGGATTGATGGGGTGAATATCGACCACCTGCAAGCATCAACTGGAGCCACTGGTGGACCCATTTCCTGGATAACATCCGGTAAAGTGGATGCCGTATTCGATATCAAATTCCCGCGCGAAGCATCGGATGATGTCGACATTCCTGCCTTTCTTTCCGAGATTGCATCCAATGTCGCAGCAGCAGCAGGTGCGGCCACAGAGGGCATAGGAATACCTTCTTTATCCCTCATTGACCGTATACCCGGTCAACACGAATTGGTCAAACCCGCATTACGACCTCCTGATGCTGTGGTCTCCCATGAAGTCGGAGGACACAAGCACCAGGTCGTTATCGATATCGACTTGCGGTTCCGGGATTTGAAGGCAGCTGTTCCTTACTTCCCAAGCGAACTTGGCTATGTCAATAATGCCTTGATTCGACCAATTGTGGCTTTCATAAAGTGCGTCCAATGTCCTTTTTGACTTTGCTTGAGTCTGACTTTCATTCCTAGTGCGAACAGGACGTTAGTTCCGATACATTGTCGAGTAGTCCGGGATTTGAGTGAGTTCGATGGTGCTTGGACTGCGTTTGAGAGTGAGTCATACCCATAATGCACTTTTTGGTTCAATAACGATCGTCGTATCCCTCCAGCCGGCCTAACAGACGCAATCGCCAAACAAATATATGACGCCCTTGCTTATCATGTCATAGTCGCAAACCGGAAGCTACGTATCAAGACTGTCGGCGCCTGGTCACTCCAACAGACTGCTCAAGCCGTTCTCACGGCTGCCCGCCACATTGTCGACCCTATCTCCGCTCATTTACGTGTCTTGTATTCCATGGAAGGCGTCTATTACTAGGAACGTTTCTCAAGATATTAGATGCTACAGTCTCATTCGACGGATTAGTTTTGTATCCTGCTAGCTTAGGCATTGGATACTACGTCTGACCACACAAACTCAACCCAATCTATTACGTTTCCGCGCAGATGTTTGACCATTGCTGTGGACCGATCCCTCAAGAATGGGTCATCAAATCCTTGTACAGCAAGAGGTAGTTCTTCCAAGTCGACCGGAGTGCGGCTGGGTTTTAAACGGAAACCTGACTGTGATGAGCGACCACTCTCAAGCCTCGTGGGAATGGGGCTTGATTCAGAAGGCGATAACGGTGTTTGGAGCCTTTCTTCGACCGCTTTCAGCAACCGTCGAGTGAGCAACTTCCTTACCGGATGCTCTGGTTCATTGATCATACGAATTGCCATCTCGCGGATAGATTTCTCTTTTGTGGTGGATGCTCCCGCTTCTAAGCTGTCTCCGCAAGGGGGATTCCGAAGTTTCCAGAGTTGTACAACTTCCTCAGCGATACTCAACGGATCTTCTGTGCTTGTATCCATGCTGGTGGTAAATGGGTCAACCCCAAGCAGAGTCCAAAGCCGCTGAGAAAATACTTCTTCTGCTTTCGCCGCCGTAGGGTCTCGTGCTTGTAATTGGGCACGGCGAGAGGCAGGGAGCGCTGGAACAAGCGTCCGAAGAGAGGCACAGATGACAACTCCTTGGAACGCGTTTTGCATCTCCATGAGGTCAAGCCTACATAATGCGAGAACGGGCGGGATGTACCCCGGGTGCTCTTCGTGTTGAGTAGTGACCGACTCAAGCTGTGATAATAGTGGGATAAGTCGTTCTAGCCACCACCTTGGTCTAGCTCCCGTATCAGGAACACCAGCCCATTTCCTCCACTGTTCAAGGGTCTTAGTCGGGCCAAATACCCGGCCGATTGCTTCTCTCTCCGCTTCCTTTCCGGACTGTTGGAACATCGATCGTACGCGTCTTTCATCGCCATACTTGGCCATAAAATCGTGGAAATCTTGTTGCATCATCTCTCCGATATCCAGTGCCGACCTGATGCCATCAACATACGCACGAGCGAGTTCTTCTCGGGTAGACGCTACTGATATCTCGGTATCAAGCTTATGTAGTGTTGCATCGATAGTTTCGTCACGGATAGGAGCACAAAGAGCGCGCATAGCAACCAATGAAGCCCGCAGATACCGAACACCTGAGCGAAGCGGATTAGAGGTCGGTGAGAGGGGTGATGAAAGGGCGACAAGTAAGGGGTGGTCTGGTCGAAGGAAAGGGCGGAGTGCATCGTGAAGGTCACCATAAAAAGTCTTCAGGCGAGGAAGGTGAAGTTGAGGTTCGGGTGAAGAAAGTTGATCATAAGCCTGTCGAAGTATTAGAAGAGGCATGGAAAGCAACCGCGATTACTCACCACGTCCCAGAACGCTCGCTTAATTGTATGCGCGACTGCTTGAGCCTGCTTTCTCCTATCTTCGTCACCCTCTTCCGGTTTTCTCATGAAAAGGGACAAGATGCTCTTCCCGGGAGGCAAGAGCCTCTCGGGATACAGTGCCAGCGCGCGCAGCATGAAGGCTTCATTGACCTTCTCGCTGACTTCGAAGTCTAACGGAACACTCTCCAGGGGACCGGGTCTAGATCTCAATCCGTCCAGAGCACCCAAGGCAGTCTCATTAACTTGCTGTCGTTCCTCATTTGGAAGCGGGATGAGGGCGAGGACCTCGTCCGCAAGAGCATCGACAAGGTGACGGTGAATTGTCCCATCAAGCACGAGGCGAGCCAAGTCCTTTGAGGCATCAGCCCATGCACGCTGGATCGCAGGTCGGTCGTCGCCAGCAGCTGCAAGCCTGTCGAGTTCTTGTAAGAGACGTTGCGCTGTAGAATCAATAGTTGCTTTGGAAGTTACTGCTACGCGTATCTTCGCAATCGTGAAGGGGGATATAGGCATTATTCCCTGGACGTGGCTCTGTTCAAGGTGGGGTCATTGCTGATGAAGCAGGGCGGTGTTGCTATAAGTGGCAAAGCTCAGTGTAATCAACGTATTTCTAGAGTACTGGGTTCTGGAAGCATCTCGAGGGCGTGGGGTCATCCGCAAATTGTCAGAACAAAGAAGGACAAGTTTGGCACAAACACAACGATCTCCGGGCTCTTGACGTCGTTGAAAGCGAATGAAATTCAATATAATTACACATGATTAGCACGTGCTGTATAGTACTTGTTTCCCTTATCATTGGTGCTCGCACGGGTAAACTTCAATAGGAACTTTTCTCGCTCCTTCTTGTCGACAGCAATGTCCTCGAGGAATGGTTCCATGTCCTCTGCTTTCCATTTTGGACGTACCAGAAAAAGGTCATTGAATCTGCTTAGCGGATCTGAAGGGAGATCCGTACGAGGAAACCACTGAAGGCTTGATGTCGTGGCTGAGGCTGTTTCAACCACATGTATGAGACAATACCCCTGGCGAGGGTTAAGTATTTGACAGTCCGCTCAGGAGTAAGGTTTCCTTACTCGAAGAAGAGACACATCGACGAGGTCTTCAAAAGCATCTCCAACAGCATGCCTCCAATTCTCAATAAACACACGTTCGTGTATTGCATCGGTTGCATGCTATGTCAAGATTAGGTCGAGTCGCAAATTGCGAGGGAAGCGGACCTTATATTGTGTAAGCATCCCCAGCCCAATGTGCCGGACGACGTCCTCACGATCTATATTCCACTTGTCCAACTTGACTTCCCCGAACCAGCGGATAAGACACCTAGTGACATCTTCTGGTATTTGGTGCTCTT
>Ga0307515_10025258_pt1 | contig 10290 bp, 4 predicted proteins | sample 17_EM_MG_FD_194513 | JGI IMG/M metagenome (GOLD analysis project Ga0307515, IMG submission 194513) | Populus trichocarpa ectomycorrhiza microbial communities from riparian zone in the Pacific Northwest, United States - 17_EM | ecosystem: Host-associated > Plants > Roots > Unclassified | place...
GTGGGGGTTCCTGCTTCTTAAGCCTAGCAGCGTTCATTGGTAACTGTTGCAACACCTAGGGCCGTCCAGTGTTTCGGATAACCGTTGGGTGTAAAGACGTATTGGGCAGTTACGATTAAGAAGACAACGGCAGGTACAGCGCGCGACTATCTTTCTTGCCCTCGTCGTACAGCCGTCGAACAACGATGCGCCAAGTTGGATAATGAGCCTCCTGTATTGATATACAAATGTTCAAGGAAGTCAGTGTCGGAATGTGGGACTTAGGTACAAGCCTCAGCGCTCTGCCCGGGATAACGCCTGCGTTTGCAGCCCAAAGTGGTCGCTGGGTGCAGTGCAAATAGCTGTTCGACTACTCAAAATTGCACGCATTCACTCATAGCGACATAAAAGTCGTCACCAATGTCTTTCCCGGTGATTTCCGATGCATGACCGGGTTTTGACCTCCGCTTCGCCCGACGAACGCAACCCTCCTAGCAACCTGGTCCCTCTACGTACAATAGACACTCACAGAGTGCCCACGACAGACCGTTTCATGTACGAGTTCAACGACCACCTTCACCGACGTCGCTGTACCATCGTCGGGATCCATCACATCCGATTCTCATCGCGGTGGCCACCCAACCAAGGCGCGTAGACACAAACAAGACAACACACCACTCGATTCACAAGACGCCAGATGAGCCCTTGTTGCTCTGCCCATCCACGATAGTCACCTGGCCGTTTCTTGTTACAGCTCCTGATACTGCGGGTGCATTGATGTCGTTCACCACCCAATGCAACAGGTGAAGAAAGCCAGTGAGTCTTTCCAGCTCATTCGCCCCGCCTTGCTTCCACAAGCGCAATTTCCGTCCGCAAGTTCGTCATGCTTACCCTTCAGAGTGGTCCCGCGCTTACTATTGCAGTGCCAGTAGACCTATATCCGCTATTCCATCCTCCGTAGACACAGTCCGCCCAGACAGCTAGAAATCTTCGTCGCTCAGACCGCGCCGCGAACGCTGTATCCTAAGCGCAACGACATTTTCCACAACCCCGCCATTTATCACCCAATGGGTTGTCTTCCTCTCGCCCATCGTCCTACGTCTGCACGTCCACGATGCCCTACATCCAGGTTCGCCCCATGATTCCCTCTACGGCTTCTCAAGAGGCTCATGTTCCCTCGTCTTCGTCTATGATGTGTGAAGGGAGGGCTATGCGCCGGAGATGCCTTGAGTAGATGCATGGTGCGTTTACCTCACTTCTGGATTCACGGCGTTAATCCTGATAGAGATCGTGATAGACATCCAGCTAAGTCGTCGTGGTCGGGGGATTGTCACCACCATTGTCTGAGCATTCCATCCATAATCTCTACAAGAGTAAAATCTCTTCCATGCTAGTGGGCCGCACAAGAGATGCGCATACGAGCGGGCCAACGAGAAGGCAGTACGTGATCGAATCGTGGACGTCGCCGATAAACTCATATCTATGAATCTTTTTATAAGGATTACCCAGGTGTCTACATCACCCGGAGCGATCAGCCAACACACAAGCACGTCTTGATCGAAGGGCCCGCCGGTGCACACTTTTCCATTGTGCGCATTCCTCGCGCAAGGCAGAATCCTTGGCCATGCTATGCACTGCTATATCCGTGCTGAACTCCCAATGCGCGGAAGTAGCTCGCAATTCCGTGGAAGCCTTGGACTAGAACTACTCTTGTTCCTGTTGTGGTTGTTATGGAGGGTGTAGCGGGAAGGGTAGGTCGACGTCGCAGCGTTCGCGTTGTTCTGTGTGTAGACATTCCAGGACGGGTTTCTTGTGAATGAAGTTCGGGCGCGGAGAAGCCCCCATCGCATGGAACTGTATGAAGGCGAGATATCAGGCAACCCCGTGTGCTCGAATGCGCCTTCGCTCACTCCCTTCAGGCCGTAAGTAATGACCAGAAATCTGCGGTGCATGGGACTATGATCCTCGTTAGACTACGTGGCGTGTACTGGGGTTTATTCAGCGATCCGGGCGCCAATCTGTCCAGCTCGCAGGTAGCGAGCCGTCCGTCCGTCATGGGACAGCAACGTACCTGATCGATGTGACCAGCTAGACGACCCACAGATAATCCGCACTATGTAGCAAACTCTGTGCAATGTAAATCATTGGGGCACTGGATGTCATTTCACGCTTCAATGCTGGCTGCCACCATATGAGATTGAGGCGGGCTGCCAGTCCGAGATGAGACGGGGCGTGTGAATGAGTCGGGTAAAGATAACAAATGTCCGGTCCACCTGACAGGAACCTGTCGAGTAAATATGTACGCCGTCCAGTCCAGTCTCTGTCGGAAGACACGGCCGATCGCAGAATTGCCAAGCCATTTGCTGGGCCACATAACGGCTGCATTATATGAATGAGTCCGAGTACCGGTTGTGCACTCCCTCGCTCTTCTCAGCCCCCCTGTCCTCTTGAGCTAGCCTAACTTGCGGAAACTTCTCATACTCTGTCTGTCAATGTCCTCAACGTCTTCAGGTGTGGTTCATCCACTACTACCTCCTGGGAAAGCCGACTCCATTCCAGTGGAAATACTCTCTAAAATATTTCTGCTCGTAATAGACGGTGGGTGGAGGGAAATGACCGAGAGCTTGGAGCTTGTATGCCAACGCTGGTATGCCATTGCGATTTCAACGCCAGGCATCGCGTCTCGACTATGGATTCGAAGGGCAACAAAGAAGGAAGCAGTTCAGGCATTCATACAACGGAGAAAGACCCGCTTTGCGGTGATTGTAGATGTGGATGACGAGGAAGATGGGGAGGATTTCAATGCTGATGACTTTCATGCATCCCTCATGGTTGCCTGTCAGGCCGCACCCAGATGGCAATTTCTGAACATCCGTTCATTTCCACCACCCGGAGAATACAAGGCATCAGACACTATTGTGCAACCTTTGGAAAGCCTTACAGGCTTCATCATGGGCAAAAACTGTGATCTTGGAAGCTTTCTTGAGCCGCTCATGACTGCAATCACTACAACTGCCCTTCCATGCCTTACTAAACTGGATCTTTCTGACTCTAGAGCTGTACTCTACCTTGCGCAACCAACCTGCCTGCACTGCTTCTTCTCTCTCACGACTCTCACAATCACGCTGTCGAGGAGGATGGAGAGCCCTGCAGATATCCTTCCGCACCTCCGGAGACTGAAGTACTTTCGTGCCAAGCGTCTCTACCTCCCAATTTATTCACCTGATGCCTCCCTTCCTCTTATCCAGACCCTTACCTCACTGGTACTGAAATCTGTCTCTGTCCAATGGATGGCAGGCAAGGTTTTCCCTGCTCTCGAGAGCTGTTCTATTACATTCCCTCACCATATTAACGCCATATGTGTCCAGCCTGTTACCATGCTTGCTTGCACCAAGCTTGTATATGACTCCAATGACCTTGATCCCCTTAGGCATTTTCATCACCCTCCACTTGCTGTGCTGACGGTGAGAAGTGGGCAGTGGAATGTCAGAAGGGGGAATCCTCAGTTTGTCGCTGTATGCCCCATGGTTTTTGCCAGTGCACAGAGTCTATCCGAGCTGGACCTTGAAGTGCAGTGCAGTGAACAGCTGCTGGATCTTGCCCTGCGCCAATTGCCAGCCTTGGGATGGCTGTGCCTGAGACTTGCTAGCCCCCATGCACTGAGTGAAACGTTCTTCCAGGAATTTGTGGGTACAAGGTCCAATGCAGGTAGCCCATGCGAAATGGCTGCACTTCCAAGGCCACCACTCTGTGCGAACTTGACGGAACTTGACGTGCACTATAGGAGATGGCTTCGGGGTGCTGAGAGAAAGGGACTCATCCCAGTATTTAGTGACATCGTATCATCACGCTATTCAGAGGAGGATTTTAACCTCTATTTGTTCTTTGATGGGCTTTGGAGGGTTCAGGAGCTTGTAGAGAGCACCTGTGAAGTTGCAGATTATGGTAATTTATATGTAATTGGGATTCCAAGCCCATATGGTATAATTCCACTACAGTGCCTTGAGGAATCGTCATTACCGGAGGTTCCCTTCAAGGAGGCAGAATATCTTGTGGCGCATCATCAGCTTTCCATTGGCTGTCTCTCAACTCTCCATAATCTTGTGGAATTGAGGGTTGGAGATAAGCAAGATATATTGCCAGCTGCACCACCTCCTAATTTGCCTCTTTTTCGCACACTCGAGGTCTTTACAGCAGAAAATATCCACCCTTCATTTTTGGCTGGTCAGACCTTCCATAAGCTTGAGAGGGGCAAGCTGTCCTTACATGGAGAAGGTCCTGACCTGAGCCAGGGCCAAGTCACACATATGCCAGTCTGCACAACACTGGATGTAGATGACCCCACTCTGCTTGCTACCTTTAAGCTTCCACAGATCTGTGAACTGGGTGCATCATTTGATCATCCAGAATTCAGCGTGATCTGGGAAACGTGTATTGCGGGAAATGTAAATTTGTCAGGATTGGAGCTCCTGCATGTGTATGGATGGTACCAACAGGCAGATCTGATTCAAGCCCTTCGATGCTTACCAGCGCTGAAAAGCTTGATTGTTGGAAATGGTTCAGATCTGGATGCAGACTTCTTTGGGGAATTTGTTCCAAAGCCTCTGAATGAAACCGCTGCATTCATGCAGTCGCATAATGGGGGTCAGGTATCCGCAGTTCTTTGCCCTATGTTGAAGAGCCTACTCATTGAGGAGTGTGATCTCACACAGCGACTAGAACTGATGCCTGTTTTCAGACAGGTTGTCACTCTGCGTGCTGTGTGTGGGTCGCCCTTGAAGAGTTTTACTTCGTTTGATTTTGCACTTGGAAGAGCGACTAGGCTTATCGGGAGCCAGGGGAGTTTTGTAGTGAACACCATTGTTTTGGGTCGGGGTGCTAAGCGATTTAGATTAGACATCTAGATTGAGCGCGAGCGACACAGGTCCTAATCTGATATGATTTGTGGGACAACTTTTTTCATGTAGATAGGGCTCCGTCCACGCCATGCCACACATATGCGGTTTTTTTGTCAGGGGTATGAATGGAAGAGACTAGTTTCGCGAAGAAATATTCACAAGGGATATTTCATTTACTTAGCTGTGTACACAATCACTAACCGAAGCGTCTGTACGCTGTTTAATTGAACTCAATCTGCATGAACGTCGCCGGTGCCTCGCTGACCCTATAGCCACCTCATGCTAGCTCACCCTCCAACACCTAATTCGGTACTGTATCGCTAGTCTGCGAGAATGGTGCGCCCTGCTCCCCGTGTCGCTTAGCTCCCCTACGATGTATGGAGAATCATGGAGTATGATGAAATTATGAATAATTATGCGGCTATGGCTGAGATGATGAAAATTAAGAGGAGTATCCTATTGGCAATCCCTGTTGTCCGCATCTCGAGCGGGACGCAATCTACACCAGCATAAAATGTCGCTGTCTCGGACGAGGAACGGTTATCCACCTTCTTCGGTTGTGGGTCACGATAGCATTCAAGTTGTTTTCGGTCGAGCACTGCCCGAGAATAGGCAGCATCGTTCCTGATACTTAACCTCAAAGCGTTGAGTTGACGTGTCCGAACCCAATATCAGTTCAGAGGCGCACAAACCTTCTCACCAACAGCAATGAAACCAGCAGAAATGAGTAATATTAGGAGAAACTTGAAGCATTGTACCCACGGTGAGCGCTCGACATGCTAGACTCGCAATGTCCATTTGTGATTATAAAATGTGGCATTTTTACCCACCACAGATAGGGAGCGAGCACTGCAAACAAACTACGCCTATCGGGACCGTTCGCATTGTCAATTCAAAGGCTTCGAATGTAGCGTCCTCCCAGCATGAGCTCACCTGCTGTCTAGTACGAGAGTTCCGCGACCTCAGTTATTGGAGGAGCACAGCGTCATATCCGCAAGCACAAGGCGTCCGTAGGATAGCCTACAGATTGTCTGCCGCCCGCCCACAGCAGCCGCTTATTGCCGCCCCTCACCTCACGCTGCCTGTATTGTGTTTTGTAGAGTGAATACAGCTGTAGAGTGAATGCGAAAATATGCGCGTTAATTTATATCTATTCCGCGCACAGTCAGACATAGCTCAAATATGGGCTCCAAACGCGACTTCGCCTGATCACGGCTCGTCCGAATGTGCAGATTGCGAGCGAACAAGACTGGAACGCACCTTTAACTCCATCGAAGGCCTATTAGATCACCTGGAGAATGACGAAAAATTTTGTGCGCTCTACGGGGTCGCAACTCCGGTTGTATGTTCGTACCGGCCCGGCGTCCGTCATCTTCATTTCGTAGCAGTCAGCTTCGCCGCCCTCTATGTCCTCACGATACATGTCGCACCCTATCGCGTCCTGAAGAGGGACTGCCATCATGTGTCTCTCTCGTCGAAACCCCAATATTGTAGGTCCGGTCGCCATTTTCAATGTAACCAGTGCTAGGCCTTCAGAGGTTGCTCTGGCTTATATCCGTGTAGCGTGCTCCGCAGGTGCGCAGTGTCGGCAGGATATAACGGCACACTCACCACTAAGATTCACGTCGTCAGGCTGTACCCGTCAAGAGTGAACATTCGTAACTGGTGCAGTGGATGATACAGTAGCCTTTTGCCGCCATCTTCGAGATCCAGACGATGCGACCCCTGTACTCTCGCTGCTTTCGCGTCAACGCAGCAGTAGCCCCACCGGACACCCAGTTGTCACGTTCTGATAATTGCTGCCTATTTCGATGCAGGGTGACATTACTGCCCTCTTGTGGGGCTCGCGTTCTCCACTGCTAGCGTAGGCAGAATGCACTGAGACTCTACGGAAGTTTAGTTCAACTGGCCAACTCACACTTTCCAATTCGAGGTTCCCGAAACACGTCTGCTCTCATGGTGGTGCAACGCCGCTCTCGAGAAATCTGTCGCCGAACCCGAAGGGAGCAGAGGAAGCACGTCGTCAAGAAGAGTGTGTACGGCGTCCCTCTACTCGGAGTGTTACCTGGCCGTTCGTTGTTTGTTGTGCAGTCCCGTTCAAGGTTCGGCGCAGTTTGTTTGCTGGGAGAGAACCACGGTTCGCCGAGAAGGACACTCGATGAGAAAGGTGTATGTTAGGAGTGAGGCGGGGAAAAATTTGGACTGTGTGCTCCTGTAGTGGGGATGCCACGATGGGTTGTATGCGTGATTGATGGCCGAAGCAAGCGAATAGAAAAGCGAGCGGTTTGGCGTAAGGTGTGTGCTCAAGGGAGGGAAGTGGATTGAAGATCGATGGAGCATTATTTAGAGGCTTGGGAAGTGCGACGAACACCGATTACACAGAAGGCGAACCAGAAGAGATGAACAATGGCCAGCTAGTTGTGAGTATCGCCTGCATTACGTTTGCAGCCCAAAGGTGGTCGCCGTAATGGGTGCAATGCAAATAGCTGTTCGACTACTCAGAATTACACACACTCGCTCATAGCGACATAAAGTCGACATTAATGTCCTTCCGGGTGACCTCCGATGGATGACCGGGTTTTGACCTCCGCTTCGCCCGACAAACGCAACTCTCCTAGCGACCTGGTCCCTCTACGTACAATACACACTCGCAGAATTTCCACGTCAGGCCGTTTCATGTCCGAGTTCAACGACCACCTTCACCGACGTCGCTGTACCATCGTCGGGTTCCATCACATCCGGTTATCATCGCTGTGGCTACCCAACCAAGGCGCGTAGACACAAACAAGACAACAAACCACTAGATTCACAGGATGCGAGATGAGCCCTCGCTGCTCTGCCCATCCACGGTTATCACTCTGGCCGTTTCTTGTCACAGCTCCTGATACTGCGGGTGTATTGATGTCGTTCACCACCTAATGCAACAGATGAAGAAGACCAGCGAATCCTTCCAGCTCATTCGCCCCGTCTTGCTTCCACAAGCGCGTATTCCGTCCCCCAGGTCCGTCACGCTGACCCTTCAGGATGGTCCCGTGCTTACTGTTTCTTCGCTTGCAGTGCCAGTAGATCTATGTCCGCTATCCCATCCTCTGTGCAGCCCCTACCCGCCCTCCGTAGACGCAGCCCGCCCAGAAAACCAGACATCTTCGTCGCTCTCACCGCGGCGCGAACGCTGCATTCTAAGCGCAACGACATTTCCCACAACGCTGCCGTTAATCACCCAAGGGATTGTCTTGCTTGCGCGCCCATCGTCCTACGTCGACACGTCCATCATACCCTACATCCAGACTCGCCCCGAGGTTCCCCCCACGGCTCCTCAAGAGGCTCATGTACCTCAGTATGGTCTGTGACGCGTGGAGGGAGGGCTATGCGCCAGAGACGCCTTGAGTAAATGCACGATGCTTCTACCTCACTTCTGAACTGACGGCGTTAACCCTGCCAGTGAGATCGTGATACATCCCCAGCTAGGCAGTCGTGGTCGGGAGACTGTCATCACCGTCGTTTGAGTGTTCCTTCCAAGAGCCCACAAGAGTAAAAGGTCACCCGTACTAGTGGACCACCGGAGAGGTGGTGTACGAGCGGGTCAACAAGTAGGCAGTACGGGATCGAATCGTGGACGTCGCCGATAGAATTACATATATGAATCTTCTTTATAAGGATTGCCCAGATGTCTACATCACCCCGAGCGGTCAGCTGAGACACAAGCACGTATCCTTCAAGCAATCGAAGGCCCAGTGGTGCACACTTTCCATTGTACGCATTCCTCGCCCAAGGCAGAATCCTTGGCCGTGCTATGCACTGCTATATCCGTGCTGGACTCCCAATGCGCGGAAGTAGCTCGCAATTCCGTGGAAGTCTTGGACTGGAACTACTCTTGTTCATGTTGTGGTTGTTATGGAGGGTGCAGCGGGACGGGTAGGTCGACGTCGTAGCGTTCGCGTTGTTCTGTGGGTAGACATTCCGGGACGGGTTTTCTGTGAGTGAAGTTCGGGCGCGGAGAAGCCCCCATCCCATAGAAATGTGTGAAGGCAAGATATGTGGCGACCGCGTGTGCTCGAATGCGCCTTCGCTCACTCGTAAGCAATAACCAGAAATCTGCGATGCATGGGACTATGACCCTCGTTAGACTACGTGGGGTGTACTGTGGTTTATTCAGCGAACTGGGCGCGCCAATCTGTCCGGCTCGCAGGTAGCGGGCCATCCGTCCGTCGTGGTTCAGCAACGTAGCTGGTCGATGTGACCAGCGAGACAACTCACACATAATTTGCACTATGTAGGAAACTCTGCCCTCATTATGTGCAATGTAAATCATTGGGACGCTGAGTGTCATTCTCGTTTCACTACTGGCTGCCACCATGTGAGATTGAGGCGGGCTGCCGGTCCGAGACGAGACGGGACGTGTGAATGAGTCGAGTAAATATAACAAATGTACAATCCACCTGACAGGACCCTGTCGAGTAAATATGAACATCGTCCAGGCCAGTCAGGTCTCTGTCGGAAGACGGCCGATCGCAGAAGCGCCGAATCATTTGCTGGGCCACATAATGGCTGTATTATATGAAATGAGTACGAGTACCGGTTGTGCACTCCCTCGCTCTTCCCAGCTCCCCCTGTCCTCTCGAGCTAGCGCGCCGGCCTAACTTGCGGAAACCTCTCATACTCCGTCTGCCAATGCCCTCAACTTCTTCGGGTTCGGTCCATCCGTTACTACCCCCTGGGAAAGCCCACCTCATTCCAGTGGAAATACTCTCTGAAATATTTCTGCTCGTACTTCTAGATCGGCACAGGGCTAAAGAGCGCTTGGAGCTTGTGTGCCAACGCTGGTATGCTATTATGATTTCAACGCCAGGCATCACGTCTCGACTATGGATTCGAAGGGCAACAAAGAAGGAAGCAGTTCAGGCGTTCATACGGAGAAAGACCCGCTTTGCAGTGATTGTTGATGTGAATCACAAGGGAGATGGGGAGGATTTCAATTCTGAGGACTTTCATGCATCCTTCATAGTTGCCTGTCAGGCCGCACCCAGATGGACATTTCTGAACCTCCGTTCATTTCCACCACCTGGAGAATACAACGCACCAGACACTTCTGTGAAACCTTTGGAAAGCCTTACAGGCTTCATCATGTGCAAAAACTGTGATCTTGGAAGCTTCCTTGAGCGGCTCATGACTGCAATCACTACAACTGCCCTTCCACGCCTTACTAGATTGGTTCTTTCTGACTCTAGAGCTGTACTCTACCTTGCGCAACCAACCTGCCCTCACTACTTCTTCTCTCTCACGACTCTCACAATCACGCTGTCGAGGAGGATGGAGAGTCCTGCAGATATCCTTCCACACCTGCAGAGACTGGAGTCCTTTGTTGCCCAGCATCTCCACCTCCCAATCTATCCACCTGGTGCCTCCCTTCCTC
>Ga0307515_10025259_pt1 | contig 10290 bp, 7 predicted proteins | sample 17_EM_MG_FD_194513 | JGI IMG/M metagenome (GOLD analysis project Ga0307515, IMG submission 194513) | Populus trichocarpa ectomycorrhiza microbial communities from riparian zone in the Pacific Northwest, United States - 17_EM | ecosystem: Host-associated > Plants > Roots > Unclassified | place...
AAATAGTCTTTTTAGTTTAAAAAATTAATTAATTGGTCATTTGATAAATGTCGACTATGCCTATTTTGATATTTCTCTGTTCTTGAATTTTTTTTCTCGTTATTCCTTTTATATTATTTACTTTTTTAAAAATAAAAAATATTATTTAATAGAAAATAGACAAAGCTCTTCCATTGCATATGAAGCTAGACGCAACCCTTGGAATAAAGGTTTTGTCATCATTATATATATATAAAAATTTATTATTATTTTACTGTAGATTATGCATAATGCAATCCACGGTAAAACGATTATGAATCCTTTAAAGACAAATAAAATACACACTTTTAGATAGAATTGTATTTAAACATATTTATTGCACAGTGTAATGACTCCTATGCTATTGAAAAAAAAAAACACGGCTAATGTTTGAAGGGCGTTTTCACATTTTTTATATGGTGTAGTTATCGTATAACCCCTAGGGTCAAATTTTTTTTGCCTAAAATCAAGGGGTATTGTAGGTTTTTAACCTCAGTTTTCTTGGAATTATCCAATGGGGTTAGGGGTGTTCTAGTCTTTCTATAATTAAAAAATATATTTGGTGTGTGTAAAGCAAGCATCAGCAAATGGGAGCCGCCTACGCCATTTGAAAGACGTGTGTGACACCTTTTGATAGCTTTCGGGGTGACATCCAAAGCATCGTGTCACCCTCTTCACAGTGAGTTGATACATGCTGACCTTCATGGCATGGATGGGATCCAATGACTATTTTTCTCCTCCCACTCTTTTATATCTCCTTCACCTCAAAAGGTGTGCTAGCTTTGCAAAGTGGTCCTCGATTATTTAATTATATCAAATTTGATTTATTTGTTTTTCAATTTCATTAATTGACATTTGCTTTTTTATGTCTTTTTATTAAATTTGATCCGTATTCTTTTGATTATTGTTTATCTTGCTTTTAATCTTTTTTTATTGGATTTTATTTTTTGATTTAATCCCTAATCATTTGATTTTAATTCTTTTTTTTTTTTTGAATTTGATTCTCATTCTTATGATTGCAATTCCTTTTATTTTGAGTTACCTTCTAGATTATTTATTTTGTTTTTGCAATTTCATCCCTTATTGTTTAATTTCATTGAATTTTCATATCATATTTGGAGTCTATTTTTTTTATCATACTTTTAGAACCCGATCCGTGAGTCAACCTCAATCATGTTCTAGGTCACAGTTTGGGTCAAATAACCGAGGTTACCGGGGCCAGTTGGATCTTTTATCGTGCAATAAGTAAAAAAGATATTATTTTGAAAAAAAATAATGATAAAAAAAATCAATAGGTGTTGACATGATTTTTTTCCTAACTAATCGCTTGATTTTTTATTTAGCTAAGAGGTAAATTTGGTATTATTTTGATAAAAAAATAATGGAGAAAGAATTCAATTATGATCCTATTTTTTTAATGGTCTTTATTTATTTTGGATCTTTTTTTAGATTTCTTTTTATGTTTCATCCATTTCCATTTGATTCTTGTTTTGTTTTTATATTAAATATGATATTTATTCTCTTGATTGTTGCTCTTTTATCCTTTTTTTATTTTTTATATCAATTTTACCTTTCAATATTTTTTTTAATTTTTTTTTCATATTTAGTTATTGGTTTTTTAATTTTTATTTTCTTATCTTTTTCTGATTGTTTTATCTTTCAATTTTGTCCATTGGTATTTTATTTTATTTGTTTTTTTTATCAAATTTTGATTATCGTTTTTTTAATTGCTATTTTTTTATTCTATTTTTCGATCAAGTCCCTCATTATTTTCTTTTATTATTTTTTATATCAAATTTGGTTCTTGTTATTTTGATTATTATTTATTTTATTTTTTGATGGTTAAGAATTTTATTTATGATATGCTTTTGATATTTTGTATAGTCATCTTGGTCTCATGACCAAAGTTGCTGGTTTAAAAGACTAGTTAGATTTAACTTTGTTTTTTTTTTTTTAATTTTTTTAACTTCATCACTTAATATTAGGTTATTGGATCTTGAGCCTTCTATTTTTTTCCTTTTCTTTCATCTGGGGTTATCCCGGATAGCGAGCTAGTCAAGTTAACCCGGGTTCACTCAAGTTATCACCGTTTAGATATTTTTTTATGTTAGAAAAAAATTGACCTACCCCGTAGCGCATCGCGGGCAAAAAAGTCTAGTCATTTACTAAAAATGGACACATATGGACTGGATAATTAATTTCTAAGTTAAGAAGAACTATTCAATTCATTTTGAAAAACTAGAGGGACTAAGTTATAATCTACTCCCATATAAGCACACAAGTCGTTTGAGGGGCCTTTTAGTAAATCAACAAACAAAGAAATAAAACGACCACATCAATTTGGGGACCACACCTTCCCCACCACAACCAAGCAATTTCTTCTTTTCAGTTTTCTCAATTATTCACAAATAAAATAATACCAATCATAAAACAAACATTTAAAATAATTATTCTATTCTATTTTATTATTTCAAAAACTCCCTATTTTTCTTGGTTTCTCCTTCGAAATATCCTCTTCCATCGCTTCTCCAGAATCCAAATCCATCTCCCTCTCTCTAAAAACAATCTCGCTCCTTGTTCCTGCTCTTGCATTAGCGATCCATAACCCTTTTCCCCTTCATTTTAGATCTCCGCTGCCTCTGGTGTTTAACTCTTTGAGCATCCATGGTGATTTTTCTATTATTTTGTGAATTTAGAATTTTTTCCTTTCTGCTTTCAGTTTTATTGAGCTGTAACTTCTGTGAAAGGAAAGAAGTCGTCGTTTAAGTTTCTTTTAAGAAAGAGCAGAGAGTGGATTAAAAAAACTTTAATAAGTGTTTTTTTTTATAAATAATCCAGGCTTGAAAAATAAGAGCTTAAATTAGAGCGCTATATAGTTGAATTCGGCTTGGTTTTCATGATTTTTTAAATTTATTTCTTTTTGTGTGGCGTATGCTACAAGATTCTCTCTCTTTCTTATCTTCTTTTCTGTTACCAGCGATCAAACGGAGATTCATTCTTTTAAGGTGCTAAGCAGTAGATTATTACTACGCTTCTCTGTGTTTTTTTCACTTAATTTTTGTTATTTTTATGGATTTTTTTTTTGCATTTCTTGTTAAATAAAGATTTGAAGAGATTTCACTGATCTTGCCGTCTGTAGATAATCAATTAGTGTGTATAAGTTGGGTTTTTGTAATTTTGAATTTTCTAGTGTGTTTTTTTATTGTTTCAAGATGATCAATTACTTCTTTTTTTTTAATTGTTAGAAATTCAAATTTTGAATTATTGGAAATATTAATTTCCTTTTCGAAATTTATACTCTGTGTTTTAATGATTTTTTTTTTGGTATTTGTTGCCTAATTAGGGTGATTTAGGTTGATTTCGTCATTTTAGAATATAAACCCTACGCAACAAATGAATGCTTAAAAGCTTTAGATCGATAACGTCTCCATTTTTATTTTTCTTTTATTTTTATCTCATATTTTTATATGAAATTCTTCTTAGTTCTGTTTTTATTTTTAATCAATTTATTTATTTATTTATTTGCAGCTGAGCCCTATTTTTTGACGAAGGAGCATGGTTAGCTAGTAAATTACAATAAATGGCTTGAAATCCAAACTTGAGAATGCTTCGCTAGTAAAGGTTTTAGTGGAGGAGAGATTGGTTAATCTTAGATGATACAAGCTGATCGCAGCTTGTAGAAGCTGCCCTTAAGCATGTTGATGATAACTTGGCTGATATTTAATCACCCCTACCATGACATCTGTCTTCCTGTCGATGTTGTATATAACAAGTTACAGTTTAGCAGTAAACCTTGCATTCACGCTAGTAACCAACACTATGTGGAAAGTGTAGAGGCCTCTACCGGGAGGTTCTTGGAAGTCCTTTGACAAATTTTTGATTGTCATCTGCTACAATTCTAACAATGGAAAGGTATATATCCTGTATGTTTGCTTGTTTGTGTAAGATTTTTATTATTCTTGAGTGACGCAGGGTTTTTCTTGGATAACGTTTTATTATTTTCTTCTCAGGTATAAAATTTTGGAAGAGATTGGTGATGGTACTTGTGGTTGTGTATTTAAGGCCGTCAATATTGAAACATATGAAATTGTAAGGAACTCTTCACATAAGCACGTTTATTTTAGCTGTTATTATAATTCTCAGTGGATTCAATGGTAGTAAAATTGTTTTTATCCAATCTGTTGCACTTTATAAAAGCTACCTATTAAGTTTTATTTTACTATGGCTGAGAGTCAGAGAAATGAGGAGTGCATTAAACTCATGTATAATATAAATCTATAGCTGAGAGGCCTGTTCTTCACCTGACATTGAAATCTTGAGTATTAGAAGTCACAAAGCTAGCTAAAGACGCATGAAATAACAACTATGGTTAAACAATCTGAGATGACATGAAGCTGGAAATTTCAGGTGTTGGGAACTCCTTTCTCACAATTTGAGTTGCATACTGCATTTATAATGCCCTAAGTGGGTTTATTTGGCAAATTGTTGTGTTTAAATTTGTAGCCACACCTGTGAGGCAAAAGAAAAATAAAAGCATCGCTGTTATATTGTTTTTGTAAGAAAGGAGTTCCTTGTGTTTCCTGTTTGATTGTTAAAATTATTGTCACAGTTCTATTTCTGATCTCAGGTTGCTGTGAAGAAAATGAAGAGAAAGTTCTATTTCTGGGAAGACTGCATGAATTTACGAGAAGTAAAGGTATGTTCCTTGGTAATGTTTGTATCATCAAATTGTTTCACATGATAAGTTTGCTCAGTAAACAATCAAGTTTAACATTGTCTTCTGCAGGCCCTCCATAAATTGAATCATCCCAATATTGTAAAGTTGAAAGAAGTTGTCAGGGAAAACAGTGAACTATTTTTCATTTTTGAATACATGGTAAGGAATCTTGTGTTCTGGGTCCATGCTACTTTTTACGCATGACTTATGTCTCTCTTGTTTGAAAACCCCAGTAATACTCTACTAATTCTTAATCCTAATCCAGTATCATCGGCTACGTGAATCATTTTCTTCCAATTTACCTTGTTTAAGGCCATATTTTTCTTGAGATGCAAAGCTTCTAGTTCTGATCATCATTTTCCACGCTGTAGACATTATTACTCGTTGTTTTTGCTAGGGTGGGGATTTTATGCTTTGAAACTGAAACTTGAATAAATCAAATAATGACTTCATCAACTAATAATTGCTTGTTTCTGGAATTTTTCCTACAAGGAATACAATCTGTACCAATTAATGAGAGAGAAGCAGAGATCGTTTTCAGAGGAAGAGATACGGAACTTTATGTCTCAGGTGCTTCAAGGACTTGCTCACATGCATAGAAATGGATATTTTCATCGGGATTTGAAACCTGGTAAGACAAGTTGTTTTTCTATTACGAGTGATGTTGATAAATTCATGGTTTAAGATCAATTTTTCTTGGTGGTTAGAGATTTTGACATGGAATATTAATAATTAACAATCATTTCATTTTCAGAGAATGTGCTTGTGACAAAGGATGTTCTTAAAATTGCCGACTTTGGACTGGCTAGAGAAGTTTCGTCAGCACCCCCTTACACTGAATATGTTTCCACACGGTGGTAAGGATTTCTTCCTATCTATTACATGTTAGCGTCTCTGTGTGCATATCTGTGACATTTCTAGAAAACTTTTTTTTCACTAAAAAATAGTACATTTCTCATTTCTTTTTGGTCTGGCTGCCAGGTACCGAGCTCCAGAGGTTTTGTTGCAGTCCTCAACATATACTCCTGCAATTGGTACGCCTTTTCTCTCTCCTCATCCATTCTGAAACTCTTTTCACCTTTATTTTTTAAGTTTGAGCTGTTTTACCCGCAGAAAAAAAGGTTGGGATGGATTATATTGGTCAACCGATCCCTCTTTTCCTTTTTTGCCTATTTGAATCTAACTTGAGAATTACAGATGTTGATATTTATATCAAAATCAGCTTTAGAGAAGTTTTCTTTTGCTGTCAGAAATATTTTAACTAGAACTATCAATAATAGTTCCAATTGTCACTTGCCGAGCGAAGGTGTTTAGTCATTTGCAATCATATCATCAAGACTGTATACTTTATGGCTAATTTCACCAAGGAAGGCTAAGTAGGATGACCATTTCTGGTCCTGAATGTCAGCTCCAGCAGGAACAGTTCAATGTGTTGAAAGTTTTCAACATTATCTATAATACACGAATAAGTTGATGCATGAGTCCTGTGAATAAATTGATGATGCTTAACCTGCAACTCCATTCCATTTTATGCATTGGTTTTCTAGACTGATTTATTGTAGCATTTTCCCCTCATCCATTGATAACTAACCCCTGAAAGTATATACAGATATGTGGGCAGTTGGTGCAATAATAGCTGAGCTTTTCACTCTGTCCCCAATTTTCCCTGGTGAAAGGTGATTCTATGCTCTTTAGTTTCACGCCTTTAGTAAGAAAGATGTGGTTTCATATAATTCTGTTTCTGGTTGTGTTTATTGTTCTACTAGCCACTCCTGACTCTACACGCCCACTCAAGCTGAATTAAGCAAGTGCTATCAGTCTATAGCAAGATGGTTCATTAATATTTTTTTCTTCATGTGTTAGACCCCTAAAATAACTTAGATCTCCCAATTAAACTGGAGTGAGGATACTGATTAACTTGAAGATAAATTAGTACTAATATTCATCTGCTTGTTCTCTCCTTCTCATGCATTGTAAGCTGATAATTACTCTTCTGTTTAGACAGATGGATTTATAATATAAGAAAAGGTTTGGTGGACTATAATCTTATGAAGTAATATATTGTAGAATGCAGGCTTATGTTTTGGACACTTTTTACACGAGGCCATTATCTGGACCACTGGTCGTGGTCTGGCTGAAGTGGAGTCCTGATAGGGAGGATTAGAAGTTACTCCTATTCTTTAGCAATTTTACATGAACATTTATTTTCATTTGATTTGATTTGTTCTGAATTAAAGAAAAACCTGACAAACTAATTGAATTTTCTTTATTAATTGAATTTCCCTTGCACAGTGAAATAGATCAGTTGTACAAGATATGCTGTGTTCTTGGTACCCCAGAGTTGACTGCATTCCCTAAAGCTACAAATGTCTCTCAACTGATGAACCTTAGTTGTGCAGATGTAAGCTAAGCTATTTATGTTTTCCATTCCCCCGTCTTTTATGGTTTGACTTTGTGCTTACGGTTATTGTTATTGTTCAATTTTTTTTAATTATTGTTTGTGGACAGATGTTACCTGCCAACCTATCTGATATCATTCCCAATGCTAGCTTGGAAGCTATTGATTTGATTATGGTGAGTATTGATGTTGATATGACATCATGATGTTTTCATTACCAATTATTTTTGGTTAATCCTGAACTAAACTCTCGTTTTGCTGCATTTTAATTATTTTAATGCTTCATGTTGACTTTCTATAGCAATTGTGTTCGTGGGATCCACTAAAGAGGCCAACTGCTGATCAGTCACTGCAACATCCATTTTTCCATGTAATATGAGCTCTCTCAAGTGTGCTTTCTTCTTTTGCATGAGAATCATTTTTACTAACATGTCCTGGTCCCTCTTGGATAGGTGGGTATGTGGGTTCCTTATCCACTTCGAGATCCTCTTGAGCTGAAGCTAAATAACAAGGGTTAATATTCTCTCTCACCTCTCGATTTTAAATTTAAACAAACCAGTTTGTTTATGTTGTTTATAGGATGTCATGTATCATTTTCTTTTCATGCAATTCAACAGGACCAAAGCCAAATCTTGAGTTAAATCTATGGGATTTTGGTGCTGAACCTGATGACTGTTTTCTTGGATTGACACTCGCTGTAAAGCCCAGTGTTTCAAACTTGGGTAAAAATCAATATACCTCGGCTCTCTTATCATTTTACTAACTGACATCTGATTCCGGAGATTGATAAGCTTAGTGATGGCCTGATAGGGCACCCCAAAATTATCAGTCTGCTATTCACTGCCACTTACCAGACCTGACTTGTGTGGTTAACATAGATATTCAGCATGGACATCTTTAGTGCTGTCATTTTAAGTGCTTAGCAAGGCTCATGCAAAACACTCGCCCCAGTTTCTTGGTTTCAGGAATAAATTCCCCTCTCAAATCATGTGGAAGTAATAATTTAGGTATCATGTGTGCAGTGCTTTACTAATATGATGTCCATGGTTTTCATGGTCTTCCAATATGGTTAATGTTGGAGATAAATCTGAGACAAGGGTCTTTAATGGGAAGGGTATTGCTATGCATAGTATTAAATGGTCAAAGTGAATATAACAAGTCAAGGTATACCTTTCACTGGTGTAGTTGACCCATTTAGCTGTTGTCAAGTGTAATGTCACAGGAATATTGTTGCTAGTATTATACATGTAATAAAGAAACAATATAAACAGTGCCTCGAATGTTAATGAAATTCTTGTTTCTCTGTGTTTCTCTCTTCTCTTTCTCAACCCCCCCTCTCCCTCCCAATTATTCAATTCTTAGCTCTCCAGAGGACCGAACCATTATATTGTTTAGTTATTTTGTATCTTTGTAGGGGACAAACTAATGTATATGTTTAACTAGGAGACTTATTTCATGCAGAGGCAGTCCGGAATGTTCCTCAAGGCATGCGGGAGGTGAGTTAGTACAACGAACTTAAGATGGCTATTTAGCATATGTATAATTATATAAATGACATGGAACTAGTTGCTTTGCCAGCTGAGATTTTGTATAACATGTAATGCAGGATTTTGTGTTTTGCTCTGATTTAAAAGGTCGCCAAGAACAGTCAGGTAATTGTTTGGTTGGACCTTACAGGTATCATTTAGCACTCTTTTATTTAGTGGAAAATAATTCCTGAAAAACTTATATTGGTAATTTCCGAAGTATTTAATATCTTGGTGGATATATTACTGTCATACTTGGAGAGATCTTCTGTCTGTTTAATGAGTTCACTGAAACTTCTGCCCTGGAAACCTATTTTGTGGAAACTGTAAATGAACACTGCCTGGTGGAAGATTGAAACTTACATCAAGCACCTTAATGGTGCTTGGAGGCTGCAGGGTTCCCTAGATTTATGTTGATAATATTCTCAGTACATGCTGGTTGAAGTATATATATTTTGTCCAACGCCAAGTGCAAGTTCCATCAAATGTTTAGGAACTGTAGTCATAGGTTTTTTATGTTGCTGCTTGGTTATATGAGATATTTGCTCTAACCTTCCAATTTTTCAACTAATCTGTTCCGGTTTAATTTGTGTTCCAGTTTTTTGGTCGCTACTATCTCCTGATCAAAATGGAATCCACCCTCCAGTTGAATCATCGCTATCATTATCATTTAGGTGAGTTCCTTTCTGTGGTGACACTGAAAAGAGAAGTATCTAACGATGTCCACCAACTCTCATCTGTCTGCATTGCTTTGATACTATTATCTAGTGTTTGTTCTGCTCGGTTGTCTGTATTGCTAGTCTTTTGTTGGCCATCTTCATGCCTAGACTGGTCGATTATATTCATGATAACACGATCTTCTGATCTATTTTTTCTTTCGGTGTGATTCCTTGGTAGTTCGATTCAGCATCCATCGGTTGGAGTTCCACAATCATCTGGGTTCACAATTACATCACTACAGCCTAACTTCTTAGATTGTCCGTTAATGGCCATGTCCTCCCCACTTCAACAAAGTCATTACCTGTGACTGACTTGATTGGTTGGATCAAATAAGAAGGGCGTACAAATAACTGGTAATTTATTTTATTTGATTTTGTAAAGTTTATTTAGCACTACATAGGTTTCATTCTTGCTCGATGCAAAGCAACTGCAGCATTTCATTGGCAGAAAATACAGGCCCTGGGAAAATCAAATCTCCCCGGACCAAAATTGACTCATAGTTCACTTTAATGTACATTTACACAATGGGGCAGACAATTGAAAATTTTAATATTTAAGTATTTGGCCCTTCCAAAAATATCTTATTCTCTCATGACTTTTTATTCATTTTCATGGTGATGGTGTCTTTTCTTTCTTTTTTAAATCCCCACTACTGAAATTCTAATTCTGCCCTACACGATAGATCTCTTTGAAAGTATCAATGATGCAAAACCATTAGCATTAAAGTTTTTTTTTTCCCCTCTTGTTGGGTGAGAGAGAGATTAAGATAGCATTTAGTTACTGGTCTGGGAAAAAAAATAAAAATGGAAAAAATATTTTGAAGATTAATGAATTCATTTTAAAACTGTCGAGCAAATAAATTCTTTGTTTAGCTTAAGTTTTTGTGTTTGCGGTGTAAAAAATGCAGTTAG
>Ga0307515_10025260_pt1 | contig 10290 bp, 8 predicted proteins | sample 17_EM_MG_FD_194513 | JGI IMG/M metagenome (GOLD analysis project Ga0307515, IMG submission 194513) | Populus trichocarpa ectomycorrhiza microbial communities from riparian zone in the Pacific Northwest, United States - 17_EM | ecosystem: Host-associated > Plants > Roots > Unclassified | place...
TCCTGAAAAGGATTCTAAACATAAGAATTAATGCAGCTATTGAAATTGAATTCAATTCCAAGTATTTCAAAGACCTTGTTAGAAAACATTTTGTTGCGTGTAGAACGAGTAACAATTAATTGGTTTTGTACCTTCACAAGGTTTAAGCAAATTAGTGTATGCTTTATTGAATATTGGTTTTAAAATCAATTAGTATTTCGGATTTTAGATTTTGCAATTTTAATTTAAAATATTAGTTTTCATGTAATTGTTTATAATTTTCTTTTACATTTTCTATTTTATTTTAAATATTTTAGGCATACATGTTAAATATTTGTATTTATCTGGATAAATACAAATAACCAAAATGAAAGCTTTTGGATCAATCATGAGAGAGTGCATTAAATTGATTTTCATAGGGTTTGGTGTTTAAACATTAAAGAATATTTGGAGAAATGATATGAGATGCAAATTAAAGAATGTTACTGTCAAAAGATAAAGCCTGAAAAATACTATTCATCCATACCTATTTGCTTTTATTAGAACATTGCAATGATGATTTTGTCCCTCCACCTAAATAATTTAATACTAGCTTTCAAGGGCATTGAAGTTTTTTCACATAGTCCATTAGTCATTGTCAAATTGACCAGTGACAAATAAGTTTTTTATTTTATTTTAATTGCATAGTAAAACGATCAAAATACATTTTAAAGCAAAAAAATTAAAATTGGTGTCAATGGGCATTTTTTTTTTAAATTTTTACAATGATTGGTTTGTTATTATAATGTCAGATGAGAGGTAATTTTATATTTGACCAAATATAAAAATTAAAAAGCATAGTAAAACGACCAAAATGCCCTAAAAAACAAGAATTTTAAAATTAGTGTTAAAGAGTTTTTTTATATTTTTACAATGGTTTTTTTTTTTTGTTATTATAAAGTCATTTTAGAGGCAATTTGATATTTGACTAAATATAAAAACTTTGAAAAAATAAAAGCAAAAAGGTAGGGCATGTGTGACACCTCTCGGCATCCAAAAATATCCTTCCACCGTGTCGTTGGAAGCGCCGTCACATTTTCTTGCTGGCGGCGACCTGTGTTGGCAGTGGTTGTTTAATTTATCATCGGTGAGTTTTTTATTTTTTTTTCTCTTCTCCTTAAAAATTACAACTTGCTCCTCTTTATTGTTGGAATTTCTACTTCAGTTCTTATTCTTTTAATTTTAGATTTTTATTCCTGGCTTTTTTATAGAAGTTTTATATGCTATCAATTATATCCTTCAATTCTAATTTGCCATATACTATATTTTTCAATTTGATACTCTTTTATTTTATTTTATTTTTAGCTTTTTGTTAAATTGATTTTTCTCTTCAATTTTACTATTCAATTAAAAATTTATTTTTATTTTTATTTTTAATTTTGATCCTTATTTTTTTATTTTTTTTTAATTTCATTATTCATCTAAAAAATTAAAATTATTTTATATTTAGAAAAAGCCATGACATGTAGCAGAACAAGTCAAACAAATTCTAGACTACAGTATACCATTACGAAAACTCCACGTACTAGTAGATGTTTCTAGAACCACGAAAAAATAATAGCCACACACACACACACACACACACACACACACACTCTAGAGTCTAGACATCTCTCCACTTCTGTTCAGACGGACTCATCTCAAGTCCTCGTCCCCACCAATCGAACTATATTATAATTTCTTATTATAAATTTACAATGTATAATAACTTCTAAATACCTTTTTATTTTTATTAATAACTCCAAAAAAATACCTTGCAAAATTGATTTATATTATAAGAAAAACATATATTTAAAGAACGTTTGGTAACATAGTTGCACAGGCAGTATAACTTATATTTATTTTTAAATGAAAAATACAAATTATATTATTGGTGTAATAGTGTTTCCAAACGGATATATTGTACAAAATTTCAAATTTAATATATATATATATATATATATATATATTACATTTAATTTAAAATTTTAAAAATATAAATTTGTTTTTTTCGTTGAAGAACTTAAAAATAAATGACAAAAAAAATAAAAAATTTAGTAAAGTAAGAAAAAAAAAGGAAATTTCCACAGAATATAAACAAACCCAAGCCAAAGCCTTTGAAAACCAAAAGGAGAAAAAGAAGCAGCCCTCCTCTCCTTCTCTTCTCTTGTATAACGAAAAGATATTTCTAGAACCACCCAAACACTTCTCTCCCTCTCTCTCTCACCTTCCATCTGCTTTTCAAAGGTACGACGCCTTCTCAATAACCCTATATTTATTTCCTTCTAAACACGCCTTGAACAGCGTTTCGTCAATTAGCTATCAAATCTCTGATTTTGTGTTTTCTCTCTCTTCAACCTTCTTTATAGATCTGTGAGTTTCTATTTCTAGGTTTAGCTCAAAAGATTTATAATTTTTTCATTGATCGTAGTGTTTTGTTTTTGATCGAGCCTCTCTCTGTTAGATTCAGTTGATTATTTTTTCAATTATTTTCCTATTGTTTTCAGTTACTGAATAATAATTAATAGCAACAAACTATTATGATGTCTTTAGGCTTATTTGTGGTATAATTCATGAATTAGTAATTGAATTTATTTATTTTGAAGGATTTATTTATTCAAAATGGGTTTAAGGGTTTTGCAGGTAGTGCCTCATGCTAATGGTAGGAAGTTGTAGTTTTCTTTCTACTTGTTGAGGCTGTGTGCTTGCCTTTTATGTTTTCTATCTAATGTAAAATAAAGAAAAGTAGGAATCTTTTTGATAATGTGCGTGTTCTGGTTCTAGTCTTGGGTTCATTGGGACTTTATAATGTTGTGTTTTACTCTGATTCTAAGATTGTTGGGATTATTGGTACTGATTCATGCATTGCTCGATGATCTTCTGTGATGATTATGTTATTTTTTCTTATTTTTTAGTGGCATTGTTTTTGATTTATTGTTGTTTTCTGCAGGTTGCCACATAACTTATAGGGATAACTGATTTATAAATCGGTAATTGTTTTTGGCAATCATGAGTGTGGTGGGTTTTGATTTTGGTAATGAGAACTGCCTTGTTGCTGTTGCGAGGCAAAGAGGGATTGATGTTGTGCTTAATGATGAATCCAAGCGTGAGACTCCTGCTATTGTATGTTTCGGTGACAAACAGCGGTTCATTGGGACTGCGGGGGCTGCCTCCACTATGATGAACCCCAAAAACTCAATTTCCCAGATTAAGCGGTTAATTGGGCGCCCATTTTCTGATCCTGAATTGCAAAGGGATCTGAAGTCATTTCCTTATACAGTCACTGAAGGTCCCGATGGATTTCCTTTAATTCACGCTCAGTACTTGGGTGAGATGAGGACATTCACACCTACCCAAGTCTTGGGAATGGTGTTTTCAGATTTGAAAATCATTGCTCAGAAAAATCTGAATGCAGCAGTGGTGGATTGCTGCATTGGTATTCCGGTATATTTCACTGACCTTCAAAGGAGGGCCGTCTTGGATGCAGCCACAATTGCTGAATTGCATCCTCTCCGTTTGATGCATGAGACCACAGCTACAGCACTGGCTTATGGTATTTATAAGACTGACTTGCCTGAGAACGACCAATTGAATGTTGCTTTTGTTGATGTTGGACATGCCAGCCTGCAAGTGTGCATTGCTGGATTCAAGAAAGGTCAACTTAAGATTTTGGCTCATTCTTATGATCGGTCCTTGGGTGGTAGAGATTTTGATGAGGCTCTGTTCCACCACTTCGCCACCAAGTTTAAGGCAGAGTATCACATTGATGTTCTCCAGAATGCGAGAGCATGCCTTAGGCTTAGGGCTGCTTGTGAGAAGCTGAAGAAGGTCCTTAGTGCCAACCCCGTGGCACCTCTTAATATTGAATGCTTAATGGATGAGAAGGATGTCAGAGGCGTCATTAAGAGGGAAGAGTTTGAACAAATTAGTACTCCGATATTGGAGCGTGTGAAGAGGCCTTTGGAGAAGGCACTTCAAGATGCTGGACTTGCAGTTGAGAATGTTCATATGGTTGAAGTGGTTGGCTCTGCTTCTCGCATACCTGCCGTAATGAAGATTTTGACCGAGTTCTTTGGAAAGGAACCTAGGCGTACAATGAATGCTAGTGAATGTGTTTCCAGGGGATGTGCACTGCAGTGTGCTATTCTCAGTCCCACTTTTAAAGTGCGAGATTTCCAGGTATAATTCTCTTAACCTGTTTTCTATTAGTCTCATATTTATGATATGATATTTTGGTGTTAAACTTCCCTAACTTGATCATAGCATGTGATATTATTCACCTAGTCTTCAACTTTGGCATCTTATATGTCTTGTTTATTAAATGTTGGGATTGGAACTTTTTTAATCCTTGCATTGTTAAGATTTCACGAAGGCAAAAGGAAACTGGCAAGGTTATACGTCCTGGTTGCTATACATTTTCTCCAATGAAAAAGATGAAAGGGCAAAATCTGTTTTTTCTTTTCATTGTTCATATGCTTTCTTGTATGGTTCTGTTTGCCAAACTTGACCTCTATAATGCTTTACATGTTTAGAGGATAAAACCCAGCATAAAATTGATAAAATCTAAAAGAAGAGAGAAAAATCTGTAGTTAAGGTCATCAGCAGGGTTATATTGCAAACTTTAATAGCTGTCTCCTGTTATAAATCTCTTGTACGTTATTAATGTAGTTAGTCCCACTGTTGTGCACATGTGAATGTGTGTGCTTGTGCTGAGATGTGGGTCTTTTGGGAACTTTCATGTTTATATCCTTAGTTTTCTTTGGTCGTCTTATGCAGTTTTGTATCACTGTGCGTTGCTATAGATGCGTTGTATAAGTTATTGTGGACACTTCTGAGTCATTATGGATGGCAAATGTTTATGGGCATGGCAACATTATCTGTCACTTCATGTCCTTCTGTTTGCCTATGTTCTGGTTCTCAGTAATCAGAATTCTATGAGGTGCATTGCTTGCTTGAATTGTTGATTGTTCCCTTTTCAGGTCCATGAATGCTTCCCATTTTCAATTGCTGTATCATGGAAAGGTGGGGCGCTAGATTCTCAGAATGGAGCAGCAGATCATCAACAGGGCACAATTGTCTTCCCCAAGGGAAATCCCATCCCTAGTATCAAGGCTTTGACATTCTATAGGTCAGGGACGTTCTCCATTGATGTACAATATTCTGATGTCAGTGAATTGCAGGCACCAGCTAAGATCAGTACATATACGGTACGAAGTCAGCATGCAGTATTCAAGTCACAATTTTTTAATTTATGTGATCTTAAGGGCATTAAGTTTAGTGTTACACTTTGTCATATGAACTTGACTTGCAGATCGGTCCTTTCCAATGTACAAAAAGTGAACGTGCAAAAGTGAAGGTGAAAGTCCGTTTGAGTCTACATGGGATTGTGTCTGTTGAATCAGCAACAGTAAGTCCTGCAGAGTGGTTGTGATTCTAATTGAGCTTATTTGTAGTGATATACGTACCAAACCTCAATTGTTTTATGCTTATGTCAGCTTTTGGAGGAAGAAGAGGTTGAAGTTCCTGTTGTGAAAGAGCCAGCAAAGGAACCTACCAAGATGGATACTGATGAATCTCTCAGTGATGCCACCACTACAGGCCCTAATGAAGCAGATGACAACATGCAAGATGAAAAAGCAGCTGCTGATGCATCTGGGACTGAAAATGGGGTTCCTGAGTCTGACAAGCCAACACAAATGGAAACTGATACCAAGGTCAGTTAGCCCCTACAATTTAGGAATCTTCATACATTAGGTTTCAGTTGTGCAGTCATAATCTCGGAGAACAACTTTTCCTTTTGATACACGTTTTCATAGATGTTTCTATAATAACCTTTTCCCTTGCTTCAGGTTGAGGCTCCCAAAAAGAAAGTAAAGAAAACAAATATCCCTGTGTCAGAGGTGGTTTATGGCGGAATACCAGCAGCAGAAGTGCAAAAGTTACTAGAAAAAGAATACGAAATGGCATTGCAAGACCGGGTTATGGAGGAAACAAAAGATAAGAAAAATGCTGTTGAAGCTTATGTCTACGATATGAGGAACAAGGTAGAGTTTAATCTTTTACTCTATTGGATGACTTTTTAGCACCCTTCCAAAAGTGAGATGTTAACTATGCTTTTGTAATTTCAGTTAAGTGACAAATACCATGAATTTGTTCCTGATCTGGAGAGGGAGGGATTCACAGCTAAACTGCAGGAGACAGAGGATTGGTTGTATGAAGATGGTGAAGATGAAACCAAAGGTGTTTACATTGCCAAGCTTGAGGAGCTCAAGAAAGTAAGGACTCTTTTTCAAAGTGTGTTTGTCGACATATTCTCCTTACCCTGTGAGAAAGGGGGTGTTTGGTTTTTGCTCATGTGCATGTTTAATGATGTTAATGGTTGCAGCAAGGTGATCCTATTGAAGAGCGGTACAAGGAGTACACAGATAGGGGATCTGTGATTGATCAACTTGTTTATTGTATTAATAGTTACAGAGAGGCAGCAATGTCTGGTGATCTTAAATTCGATCACATTGACATGGCAGAAAAGCAGAAGGTAAAGGCTCATTAGATCTTTGTACATGGTTGTTTTTTGTGGTGAAAGCTCATTAGATCTTTGTACATGGTTGTTTTTTGTGGTGAAAGTGTCAACTAAAGGTGCTATCTTGATTGATATGTGATAGGTATTGAATGAGTGTGTTGAAGCTGAAGCCTGGTTAAGAGAGAAAAAGCAACACCAGGACTCACTTCCCAAGCATGCTACTCCAGTTCTTCTGTCAGCTGATGTGAGAAAGAAGGCCGAGGCACTTGATAGGTATTGTTGTTTTATCTTCACTTCAAGTGCTTTCTCATCGGGGAACTTATCTGATACTATTTGGCAAAGATCCAGCTGCTTTTCCTCGCCTTAATAGGGTGAGAATTTGGTCAGCATTAAGAATAGAATGTTTGTTTCTGCAGGTTTTGCAGGCCTATAATGACAAAACCAAAACCAAAACCAGCCAAACCAACCACTCCTGAGACACCAGCAACCCCACCATCTCAGGGTAGCGAACAACAGCAGGGAGGAGATGCAAATGCAGACCCCAATGCTAACGCAGGTGCCCATGAGACTGCCGGAGCTGCCGGTGGTGAGGTGCCACCTGCTTCTGGAGAACCAATGGAGACAGACAAGCCAGAGACTGCCTCTGGTGCTGCATAATTCCATGCAGCTCCCTGCCGTTTTAAATTAAGAAATTTGGTTCCTCTGTATGAACTATAAGGAGCCTGAGACGGACTATTTGATGGGCTGACATTATGCGAGAATGTGGGGTCTTTGAGGTCTTTCTTGCCTTTTTATCTGTAAAGCCTTCAGATTGGGTGGTCTACCAATTTTATCGAGAGCTAGTCTCTAGAATCCGGTTTTAAAGAAGGGGTTTAAGAGAAAGTTGTAGACTTTAAAGGTCTTTTTGCCCTGACATTTGTCGGGGAGAGACCGAGGTTTACTCTCTCTTTTTTTTTTTTTTTCCTTGGATCGGTGTTTTAATTGTCCACGTTTTTTCTTGCCCTTTTTGTCTGTAGGATATCCTCAGCATTAAATATTGGCTTGTTTTCTCATTTTTCGTATTATAAATTTCTAACTTTGCTTACAAAGCAGTTTGCCTGATTCTATTTTGTCTTGATTCCAAAATTTTAGATTCTGAGTTAAGAGTTTGGAAGTGTGCAAATTATTTTTTTTATTTTTTAAAATTATTTTTTATCTTAATATTTTAAAATGATTTAAAAATATATAAAAAAATTAATTTAATTTAATCTTTTGAAAGAAATGCTGTGTAGAATAATTTCTAACGGCCTTTAAATGTCTGAAATCCGAAACATTTGTTGCTTGCATCATGACGACAAAAAGTTCTACAAAGGCTGTTATCATTATATTTTTATAATTATTATAACAAAAGCTAAAAGATATCAGATTCACAGTGGCCTGTGAGGTATATTCTACTGTGGATTCAAGCAGTGGATCTCGCCAAGATTCTCGTGTCTCTTCTCCCGATTTCTCCAGTCTTTGTTGGCTTATCCCTAGCTCTTTGAAGCTTTTGATGGCTTGGCGGGGGGTTTTAATTGGTATTATTCCTTGAATGCCTTCGGCAGTGGTGACATGGTTGGGCGTGGCTGGGAGTCAGTGATTTCTGCTTCTTCTTTTTTTGGCGCAAGATGAAGCTGATTTGCATGGTTAGGGGGGCCTTTTCTGGAATGGTTAGTGGGTATACGATGATTGTGCATTAAATGCACAATCCACTTGCCATGTCTTGTTCATCGAGAGAATGGGGGTGTGGCTGGATAGAGAGTATGTTTGTGGTTATCTTTTAAAATATTTTTTTGTGCTGAAATGTATTAAAATAATATATTTTTTATTTTTTAAAAATTATTTTTGACATTAGTATATTAAAACGATCCAAAACATGTAAAAAATTATTTTTTAGCAAAAGATATTTTTTGAATTTTTTAGAAACGCGGGTTGGCCCGCGTTTTCAAACGGGCTCTTAAGTGTGTTTGGTATTGTGGTAATTTTTGTGATTGTGATTTAAAAAAGTTATTTTGTAAAAAGTACTTTTGGTTGAGGTTGGTTTGATATTTATATATATTTGGTTAAAACTGTGATTAAAATTGAGGTTATATATATATATATATATATTGATGGTTTTTAATTTAAATATTGTAGATTTAACTACTGCTATTACATCATGAAATAAATAATACTTATATAAAATATTTTTTATTGTTCCATTAAACTATCTACAATTTCATTACGTATGAAATCCATCCGACAAGGACTATAGTTTTCTTGGTTTCTTAAGCGCGCAACAACATCAGGTAAAATATCATCAGGAATAAAATTGGGATTGCAATCAAATTCTGCAAATGCCACGTCATCAAACAATCTCCTTCTAATTTTTCGAATAAAACACAATTAAAAATAAAAATAAAAATAAAAATTGAATTTTTTTTAACTGGGTCGGACCCGATTCAATACATTTAACTTTGGACCAGACCCGGTCCGACCGGAACAGTGGAGAGTGACTCCACTGTTCACGTGAACAGTGGATACTCTCCACTATCCGCAGGATGCGGGGAAGCAACTCTCAGCTGCTTTCCGCAGACCTGCGGTTAAAACAAATTTTATATGGATCTCACACCAACATTAAAACAAGTTTTAGCATTATCAAACATATTATTTATGCGGTTTGTTTTAAAAGTAAAAGCTGCCGCCGTGTAAACAAACGGGCACAAAAAAAAGAGTTTGTGGTTAGGGTGCATTTCTTGGTTTTATGTGTTTTAAATTTTTTTTCATAGGGATTTGGGTGTATTGGGATTTGGATGCCACATCTAAACTTTTCCTGTTGTTATTATTTTCTATTGGAGCAAGTTAGTTCTCAGGTTTGTTTGCTGGTATTTCTCCCTTCCATACTGTTCATGCGTCTTTTTTCCTCAAGAGTCTTGGTGATGGTTCATTTGCTTTTATTAATGTGTTGTTGCCTTGGTTTCTATTTGACCTTTTCTCTTTGGCTTTGTTGTGTGCTCATTATGTGTTTCTTCAGGGGATTGAAGCTACTTTCATTTTTTATTGGTTGTCTTCCTCGCTATTTTCTAAGGTAGTTAGTTTTCTATTAGTTTTACCGTTTAAGATTCAAGTTTGGTGACAGCATGGTGTAATTTCTTCTTTGTTTTGATGTTGGTCGAGAAGAAAGGATTAGTTTTGCTTTATAGCATGTAGGGAAATGGTTGGGATTGTCTTCGAAACTACTGCCTATGCTGTCTTTTTGTATGTCTTCTTTAGTTCTTTGCCATCTTTGTCACACAATGTTTTTGTCAAGTTTGTGTGGGGAAGTGGATCATACACAAGCATTTGTCAAGTTTCACATAGTTAACGAGGCAGCTCAATGTTTTTTATCTATTTATTTATTAAGTGACATGGTTAGGAAGCAATTAAGCCACTTGCCTGGAAAATAGAAACAGACAGAAACAAATTTAATCTAAAATTGATGAGAAACTGCTTCATGTGCCATGTTCTTTGCTTTAGAAATCGATCCCCTTGAGTTTGTGTCTGCTTTCGTTGGGGATGAATGTGCTGGTGGTGGTTTTGCTAGCTGATGTGAGGCGTTTGGGATGAGAGATAGTTGTGGTGTTTTCAGACAAGCTAAGTAGGGTAGCTTGTGTTGCCTTTGTGCTAGACGTAACGCAGAAAAATAATCACACATGGCTATTTTTCTTTGTCGTGATGGTTCAACCTACACTGCTATTTGTATTATTTCTTGGCTGTTGTTTTGGCTTGCACATGTT
>Ga0307515_10025261_pt1 | contig 10290 bp, 14 predicted proteins | sample 17_EM_MG_FD_194513 | JGI IMG/M metagenome (GOLD analysis project Ga0307515, IMG submission 194513) | Populus trichocarpa ectomycorrhiza microbial communities from riparian zone in the Pacific Northwest, United States - 17_EM | ecosystem: Host-associated > Plants > Roots > Unclassified | place...
TCATGGGGCGAACCAACAACACCATTGAGGATATAAAAGGAAATAATACCGGTCCGGTTAAAACCCGGTTGCCCCATCGAGCGGCTGGGTAGGAGCCTGCTGTAATATATGTTACAGCCTTCGCCCGACTCAGCAACGCGCTCGGATCCATTCAACTTCACTGAGGCACCCGTTGGCGCCGGAGGTTGGTTTCGACAGGATCACCGGATCGTGTCTTTGGCATATTCGTACACATACACCTTGTCTGTCAAAATCGCCTTGAAAAGCGAAACCTTATCCTCAACCCTTTCAGAATCGGTGACAGAAGGGTTCCGAGTTGAAAGGCGCCGGCAACGTGCAACGCACAGTGTGTACATACACTGTGGTCTCCTTTTCCGCAGTGGATCAACCAACCTCGTTCGTGTCCTCATGACTTCTGGTGGAAGTTCCACACCTTCTGTATGGCAAAATCTGTATGGTATTTTGCCCAATACACGACTATGATCACTGGGGGTGCAGCAGGGAAAAAATGTGTGATGGTGAATGAGAAGGGAAACGCGAATCAGGCTGTGACATGTGAAGACTCAGGGTCAATCCCCCCGATGGTCCGCAGTTCGGGACGATTTTATGTCCACACCCCCCAACAGTGAACATGAAACGCGTGCCTGATTGTCAGGTAAGGAAAGCAATCTCGATCACGCGGGATCTGTCGAACATCTGGTTTATTCGCTGTTTACACCCTGATGGTCACAATTGGACAGTCAACTACCGAGGTCATGATGAGATGAGTGAGGTAAACCCACTGAACGCCTGCTTCCCGTAGGTTACTCGAAGACTGACATGTGACAGCTTGATTTCGACAACGTTTGCATCGTGGAAGTTGGAAGACACACCCAGAGTCAATGAAATACCCGTTCGCTACTCGGCTCCGACAATCCCGGTTGGTGGGTGGCTTGACAACGTATAGGGGACGCTGGTTCAATATTGGAAACCCCCCACAACCTCGAACCTCGAATTATGATGTGAAACGCTGGCTGTCCATACACCCCTCCATTGAATGGGAAATTGTACGACAGAGAATCGTTTATGTGACTGTGTTATCAACCTCTGCCGATGGGAGGAACAAACATCCATTATGAGCCCTTACGGCAGTTGTACACAGTAAGCTGGGGCCATACCCTATGGGAAACGGTTGGACCCCGGCAAGCGAGGCTCATATGGCTCTAAACGGCGCCATCGCCTGTCCAACAGTCTATTGAGTTGAGACGACCGCCATCCGTCCGGATTCCTAGGCACAAAAGATCTGGCCTCAACGCAAGAAATCGCCAGATATGTCCGGATTCTGGATCTGGACCCTCCCACATCTTTCCGGGGTTCTGAACCGGTCTATCGAAGTGAAACCTGTTGTAACTCGCGATAAGCTTATCGGAACGATCAAATCGTTGGCTTAGTTGGTTTCCTACCGTAACCGATGAACAGATCCCACATTTGTTTCATTTAACCCTCCAGAACCCCTTACAACCAGACCTCATTACGCCTTCACTCGTGCACATGTTTCATTTCCCAAACAGTCGTTCCCTTACGTCTTTTTGGGCACCAGTTACCAAGGAACATTTATCCGTTCGAGAGACGCTCTGACAACCAGATACTCCCCCGATACTCCATACGGAAATCCCAGTAGTCGTTTTACACACCTCAGGCACAATATCCTAGGGTTGCGCAATCCTTACGCAGGTCTGACCCCTCAGCCGTCTCACTGGAAAACCTACCACACTGGAGATGACCGCATCGTTCCCATTGAATCCGCTGAAATTGGCAACATCCAGACCATCCATCAATGTCTCAGCATTCGTATGGGTGGTGTTAGTCCAACGATTCGACTCGTGATTAATGACTGGTGGACCGGTGGACCCCGATGCACATTTTGGCGGCTGGGTCGCACGCATCATCCTTGCGAATGACATAAATATCAGTAGGACCCTCGAATTGCGCCAAGGATGGAGGAACAACCACTGCCATCGCTATCAACCCAACTTCGGACGAGAGTAGCGAACAAGGTTTCAGGAACACATCCAGGTTCCCGACAGAGCGAGGGCAGTCCAACACCGCCCAAGGCAATAATGAAAGGCCCTCTTACATACACACTTGACCATGGTGCAATTCGAGCTGCGTGACCCGTGGGCCGGTGAAATGTCGTAAAAGCTCAAAGTGAGACTGGTACCTGGCTATAGGCATCACAGGCAATGATATGTTTTTCCGCTAAAGAAATGATAATTCTGTGTCGAAGTTTGAATCGGTTCTTTCAAGATAAGTCCTTAAATTACGGTGACAATATAGGCGGGTACCGCTCAAATATTACTCGAGGGTCCTTCACTCGTTCCGTTCTTTAGATACTAATTCAAACTTCACCGTTAACCCAACGTTTCTTCAACGGGTAATTACTCCACCACCCCCCAGCAGGGGGGCATATGCGAGATGAGGGTTGAGAACGTCGCCCTTCCTAAGCCGCCTGCTGATTACGATTCTGTGAGCATTATTACCTGGCAATCGTACCGACTTCGGGAAACGGGTCCTAACAGAAGTCGGCGCTCGCTTGAGTTACGACGGGCCCATGGCGTATGGCACACTAAGGTGAAATCCTCGTGCATCGGTGATAGTGGATGTTTGGGGCACCGGTCGTGCTGGATTTTCAACCAACGGGTATACCAGCAATTGGGGGGAGGTGTACTGTGGTTCGAGAATGTATTAGGTGAAGGAAAGGGGAATCTAAGGCCACACTCACCAGAGACGTGGTGGGAGAGTTCACACCCCCCGAAGTTCCATAATTCTCCCAGAGTGCTCATCCCGATTTCGTTCGAGTGCGATGGACGAGAAAACGCCAATGATTATGTTTGCCACGGTTCCAAACTGGGCTCATCGAGGGTGAGTGGGATTTGATAGACATCAAAACATTGAGTGAGAACCCGGGAGCGAGCGTAGCTGTCGAAACCGGGGGTCCTCCTATGTGTTCTCGGAATTGCCAACGATGTTCGTGGTGTTGAAGTGGTTATCCAGTTTTTCCAGCTCGGCACAACGGACGGAACTCGGAAGGTGGCAGGTGGCAATCGTGGTACTGGTGTATTCAAACTCACGCGTTCCGAGAAGAGAGCGGGCCCGGGGACATCATTGTTGTTTAGCCTGGAGGTACATTGGGTCTTGGTGTCTTCGCATGACAGTGGACCTCTACATTGAGATTGACCAAGTTCCGAAACCTTTGAGTCGGAGAGGTGAAGGGAGTGTTGATGGCGTAACTGGGGAAGATTTAGATGCCGGTGGATTCCAATAATTCCTTCACCTTGGAAAATGGTGACACGCCTTGCGTGGTGGAAATGCCGCCATCTAAGCGTTCGAACGGCGAAAGCCATCCCCATGCGGGGCCTTCTTTGAGGAGCGGGAAACCAGGGGGGCAGGTATGGGGCAGGGTAGCTAGACGCAGAACCATGGATGTGCCAAGTACGGAGGCGGGGAGGCTTAGTCAACGTTCGACAACTTTAGGACCAGGAGTTGTGCTCCGTAAATGGCGGTCTGAAACGCAAAAAAACAGAGGATAATGAGACCTTGAAATACGTTCATGGCATCGTACGATGACTGACGCCTACCAATAGGAGTTGAACACTTGATGTCGGCAACCCGGAGATGCTCGAGGTGATAGCTGGCAGAATATCTGGGGAAACACATAAATTGTCCTACGACCATGACGCCCTGGTGGTGTTCTTTGAATGTGGAGAGAAAAACAGGTCAGCGTAAGGGGGTGTCGGGTTCCGCGATGCACCAAGATGAATTTTGTAACGCTGGAAACCGTTCACCATGGGGTGCGTTGAGGTGTTGTATGGGGGGGTACCTTCCCCAAGGGCCGAACACTCGTCCGCACTGACCTGGCGTGTCCAGGACGCACAACGCCAGATTCTGTTCCAAGCTTCTGGCGATGGATCCCCTACGATCCTGAACTGAACCGCTCGATTTTTCCAACAGAAGATACAGGCCACGCACCGGACGTGCTCCAAGTATTGGTAATCCAAGGTTTCTCCAGGAAAGACCTCCAGAATAATCCACAATGACCCTTGTATCTCCCATATCGTACTGAGCATCGGTACTCCGGGGTACCGACGTGTGCAAGCGAGATTCACGGCGCTATAATGAGGACGAACTGATTGGAAATGGCCCTCGTCAGTTCGCTAACCTTGAAAATGGGACGGGGTGTGTCTGTGGATGATGGTGGTTCGTGTGGAACCAAATGGGAAACCTAGCGCCCGTAATGTTGCACGCGTAAACCCGGCGAAATACTCCGTTCCCCAGCTGAAAACATATTTTGATACTAGGTGGGAGTGTTTTCCGCAAAAATAGAGCTTATCTGAAAATCCCCTACACATAGTATACTGAGACAGCGGCGTGCGGTTTGATAAAGCGGAAGAATCAAAGGGGGGTGTAGTAGTGTCAACGTCAAGTACGTCGCTGACGATCTGCCAGTTCAGATTTCAGCTCGCTCCAACTACCATTGTAACCCGCAAAATCCGCCAGGCATGGGAAAATGTCCTTAAATCCTATCGCGACGGTTCCAATGTCCTCCGCACGCACTTCAAGTGGCAAGTGCTCAACCGTTAGATTCCGGAGCTTGCACTTGACTTTGTCACGCCCAGAGTCTCCATCGAGCAGACGTTGCATGTCGTCGGCCATCTTGAGGTTATTGAAGTGCGTCTCCAGGGCTGTGATGTACAGGCAATGAACTGATATCGACATGAGGCGTCGGTGGTATCGCAGGAATTGAACCGACAAGGGGGTCCGAACTGTAGGCTCTTTAGGCGAGGGAGCGTAGCCGCGAGGTTCTCCATGTCATTATCCATTAGGTGGAAGACGCAATTGCGGATTTCAGAACAAGAGACGTGCACGCACAGTGTGACTGGGTTCCGGTAACATACGAGGGAAGACAAAAAGGTGGAATCGATGATGGTGCCCCAGGGGCAGTTGAGGTATTTGAGCGTTTCTCTGATGTTCGCGTGTGATGTCGCAGGTGCAGAAATGTTCCAAAGCATCCTCTTTTCGTGCGACGCGAGAAGGTGGAGCCGCAGTAATGCCTTATAGTTGCTGAGGCGGAGTTCCTCGAGAGATGGAAAAATGGACGTTGGAATGGCCCTAGGGGTGGCGGTCCAAGCGCGTAAATTCGGGAGCTGCATGAGGTGGTGAACGACTGCATCCGATAATGGCACCTCGGTGCAAACCTTCTCAGCGATGACCCACATCGACGAACAAAGGAGGACATTGCATCGGTAGGGGGGCCCCCGAACCGGTCACACGTAAAGAATGCGTCTTCGAGGGAAGTTGGCAGAAACGAGGTAATCTGGATGAGAACCGCCAACCGACCCCATGGAAGTTCGTACAGATTGTAACCGGTGTGGAGGGAAATACATTTTAGAGGGAGGAAAATGCGAAAGAAGGGTAAAGCGTTGTATGCTTCATCCACGTCCCAGCGTAACCATTCCAAGTCGGGGCACAATACCCCACCGGGTGAGTTGCATGAAAGTCGAAAAAGTGTATCGGTGGTTAGGACCGAGGTTTAATCCAGGAAGCGTATCGTTGAAACCTGGCCCAGTCCTCCGACGAGGGGTCGTGCTCGATCCCCTGGGAGAAGCCTAAATGATATCAGATTCAGATTTTGTCCGTAAAAAAAATCGGGATCCTAGACCTTGGACCTGCGCGACGGGCTAGTGACTCCAACGTCACTACGAGGTCGCTAGATCAGAGAACAGAAAAGTGGTGAACGAGTGTGGTTGGGCTGGAGCTTGGTCAGACGCGGAAGGAGTTGCTCAGGGAGGGCGGGATCTTGCCGCGATTTTTGTTCTTCGTAGCGCCACAATCTGTCCTATGTTAATACTAAACTGTCTATATTCGGTGGGAGAGGGGGGATAAGAAGATAGGATAGCGGATGTACTGCAGAGTGGCGGAAACAGAGAGATGTGCAGTCTGTACGCTAGATCACTCTCCCTATTCCATTGGACGCTCGGTGTAGGCTGGAATCCAACCTGGCTTCGGCCCACCGACGGGAGTTGGTTGGCGTCTGACCTTCTTTCTTTCCCAGATCCTATACTTATAGTATACCATCCACTCCGTCTGCATCCCTTACCCGCCGCCCCTGCCCTATTGTTATCCCACCGTCCCCACAACTCTCCCCTATCCGCCCCCTTGTGATATACTATCACTATGTTATTTTGTGCGGCTTAGCCGAATACAGATTCTGATAATTTCTCACCGAACGTTTCCCATGAGGACCTACCTAAGTCGACTAAACCCCCTTCCTTTGATTCTGCATACGCTCGCAACGTGCACCCTACCTCTTCGTCCTCGTTATTTCCGTCGCCTACGACGACCGAGTCGCCGCTGCCCCCATTCTCGTGGAGCTCCACAACCTCCCTCCCTGGACACTCTGATTCATTACCCGTTCCGGATTACCGTCCGGACTCAACGGGGGACGAGCAGCGGTTAATTTGTCCCTACTTACTCCAGATCCGCCAGAGTGAGGGTCAAAGATATGACGATCAGCCTCCGTAGCCAGGACCCTATCGAGATCCAGAATGTGCCCAGGTACGGGAGGAGGGGAATCATACGTGGAACTATCAAGTTTAATGAGGGGAATTTGTAACCTTTGAATGATCAACTTGTGGTGCGTCTCCTCGTTATCTACTCCGGGATGAACAACGTTGACGATTGGATGAGGGGCAAATGTCCATAGGAAGAGCTTCACCCTTTGGCGAAAGTCAGGGACCTGCACCGTGTATTGTCTGGCTCTCAAGAAAGAGTTCCCTGATTTGATCGCTGGTTCGTGTCATACCCTACATCCACCGGCAGAAGGAGCTCGAATTGTTTTTTTTTCGTTGGTGGGATTTGACCTCGTCGGTCCAGAAGATACGACGAAACCCATCATAGACTACCTCATCCCACTCCTCCGCTTCGTTGACCGCCAAAAGGAGTTGGGCCTTGAAATCCCGTTCGTATTCCATGCTGGAGAGACCCTTGACGATGGTACCGCTGTGGATGATAACCTGTACGACGCTATTTATTTTGCTAGGAACCAAGCGAATCGGTCGCGGGTGAGGGTGTTTCGCCTTGTTGCTATTTATTTGGTTTGGGTATCTGATCTCGTTTTTCGGTTGGGGATAAAAGGTTCTCGATGATCAAGCACCCAGAGCTCGGAGATATGTGGGGAGCGTAAGTTTACCTTGAAGTTTGCCCGATCTCGCTCGTCCTTTCGTTCATCTATCCATGTGGTGAACCCAACTGAATAACACACGTTTATAGGAACCAAATTTTGGTAGGACCTTTCGTCATCATTCAATCTCACCGACACAATTTTGATTGTTTCAATCACCCCGTTTTCTAGCGTTATACCTATGCACCCGATCGCATCGATGTTGAACCACGGAATTCCGGTTTGCTTGTGCTCGGACGATCCCTGAAGTGTCCGACCATTGATCTCGTCCGTTCCCAGATGCCCAAAGGCGCGTCATTGTATGTCCACCTCGAAGGAGTTGAGATCGCGTTTATCCTCCACGCCGGGGAAACACTGGGCGATGGCACCACGGTGGATACGAACCCACACGCTGCGATATTGCTGGGTAATTCGCTTCGGTTTTCTCAGCATTGTTGTCCAGCTTCGAGAGTTCTATAGGTTCTCCATGATGAAGCACCCGAGGTTGATTGAACTCTGTCAAGAGGGATCACGCCAGAAGTTTGTTTGTCCGATATCGTGCGTCCCCTCGATCCCTTGCCCAAGCTCAATCTTATATAACCCTTCAGCAACGAAATACTGGCAGGGCCGGCGCTTTGCGGTTCAGATCCACGCTAATGTGATCCCTCTAGCGTCCAACGAGCTCCATCCTATGCATCCGATTGTCGCGATGCATCAACCGCGGTGTGCCGATTTTCTTGGCCTTCGGCGATCCCGCTGTGTTTGGTGGCATGGAGCTATCGTTCGAATTTGACCAATTAGTGTTGGTTTCGAGCGAAGTTTCGGGATTTATGACGGTGGGTACCAGCGCCCTTAAAGTGAGTTTGTCTTCCTTGACCCGGTTCTCAGGTGAATTCAATCATCGCATGTTCATTGTTGGAAGAGAGAATGGAAAAGGAAGCGGAGGACGTTTATCGAGGACCTCGTTCGTAGGTGGGAAAATCCTGGAATCATCCGGCCGGGCCTCGGCAAATTGAATACAGCAAGTCCCTCCTGTATAGTAGTTTTACGCCACACCGGCTGGACCAGCCGTTTTCTAGGTACTCGTCCTCTCGCCGGCCAAACTGACTCCCGAAGCTTCACGGTGTGCGTCAGGACGATCTGACAGCACCAGTTAATCAAGGCTTTCGCCGTCTCGAAGTCCGATAACGAGTAAAACGGCGTCTGGTCGGTTCAAGGTGGTCCCACTTTTTCCTCGGGTGCTTCTTGCCTTGGTCACCCGTTCCACCCACCTGAGCGTGCTCCCCACGATGCAGCGGGAAAACGACATGGACCTTGCGACTGTTTTTCATATCCTTGGACCCTTACAGTTCAAAATGGTTTCGGTCGTCTTCGCTGGATTTGCTGGAAGTTGCAAATATCGAGGCCCCGGTCGGAACCCTACTTGCTTATGCTTCCCCCACTGGTGTGTTTGACTCATGGAGAGCTCCCGCTTTGGTAGATTTTTATTCGACAAGCTGGAGCTTGACAGGGCCGCCGTCCATGACCCCAGGTATGTTGCAAACAGGGAATACCCCCTTCTGGCTAACGGCTCCGAGACCTTCCACGTTCGAGACCGCTGGTGGTGGTTCTGGAGCTTTAACCCTGGGTACGAGATCGCGTGGTGTACGATATGATATCAACCGACAGGTGGTACGCGCATGGTGTATCAGTGAGTCGATTGTGGCGGACGGGCGGACCATTACCTACCTCCTTGCGAGATAGGGATGTTCAATACCAACGGTGGAGCAATTGACTTTATTCAGTCCGGCAAAGGAGAATCAACAAAAGGCGATGACGTGAATAGGACCATTTCGGTCGAATGACGCCCTGCTAACGTGGACGTCCTCGAGGTTTAAGCACAAATTACCCGCCAGACACGCAACAAACGTGAGGGGAACTAGACCCGATCAGGCCCCGGCAGTTATGTCCGGATCCGAGCCCATGACAGCCATGACCTGAATATGTGCAATGCTACAGGTTCATTAACTCGGTTTTTCGGATATGATGGGCAACATACCCGGTAGGTTCGTATCGCTAGATGTATTTGTATCCATCGTAGGAGGTTGCCAATGGCCGATATCTATTATCTGCATCACGGAAGGTTCGACGGAGTGGTCCCTGTCAGGATTAACGCGCCCGAGATTCGGAAGACTTGTAAGCGAGCGAGAGGAAGATGAGTTTCAGTCGTTTTGAGTATGGAACCACGCTCAACAAATAGTGCATGAGTTGAAGCTGATCTGTGACGAGTTCCATCCACCGCCGGTTACAAGTCGAGGAGATAATGTATGACCGAAGGTGACGGGATTTCAATTGATCCCATTGAGTGACTTTCCATGGCCTCCGAGTGTTTTGATGATTCATAACGGGTCCCGGCCACCGCGATTCCTAATGTTCTGGGGCGCGGACGACGGTAAGGGTCCTGTCTAAGGTCCCCCCCCCTCGATGAGAGATTCGAAACACAAACCGGGGATGAAATTATGGAAAGTCGCTCAGCCGCCGCCCAATTCAATCCCATGTGATATGATTAACAAAAATATATAGCAGAACGTAAGGTAACAAAATATGACTATACCGCAGGCCCGCCACTAGACTATAAATCAACCTCATCAATATAATATGTAGGTGCTTCCATGAGATGCGTAGGTGAAGGTGTATGATTGGTCCACATCACGTCCGGTCCCGGTGCATCCATCTGGACTTGGGCTGATGTGCGGCCACTTCCTCCTCGAGAACAGCGACGACCTCAGAAATTGACATTCGTTGACCTGGGTTAGCCTCCCAACACGCCTGAATCGTCCTCCACAAACGACTCGAAAGCTCGGGGTGATTGGGTCGGGCTGGGCGACAGCCCTTCCACATGGAGACCACTGCCGCGACCTTGCTCTTGTTGGAGAACGGGACTTCCCCAGCGAATGTCTGACGGCAAATTGTTCTTGGTGAGTTTCGTCGAGAGCGCGTAATCAGCCCCATACTCACCTCCCACGCCAGGACTCCGAAAGCGTAAACATCGCTGGCCGTCGTGGATCCTGTGTCGGTCAAACCGAAGCGCTCATGATCAACCAGCTCCGGAG
>Ga0307515_10025262_pt1 | contig 10290 bp, 7 predicted proteins | sample 17_EM_MG_FD_194513 | JGI IMG/M metagenome (GOLD analysis project Ga0307515, IMG submission 194513) | Populus trichocarpa ectomycorrhiza microbial communities from riparian zone in the Pacific Northwest, United States - 17_EM | ecosystem: Host-associated > Plants > Roots > Unclassified | place...
ATTAGGGTGGGAACCAAAATATAATCTTCAATTATTGGTAGAAGATATGATGCAAGCTGATTTACAGCTGATGAAGAAAGATGAGTATTTAAAAGAAGGTGACTTCAAAACACTCAATTATTTCGAATAATTATATTATTGCTCGTTTTATGGATATCGAAAAATTTTGTAACGACTCCATTTAGCAGGACAACGTTTCAAGGTATTTGAAACAAATAGATTAAAGTGCAACGTTGAAAAATCTTCTTAAAGGATTTTTACGTTGCACTTTTGTTTTGAGCTCGATTTATACTATTGTTAACTTTAGAAACAATCCCTCAACTTATAGATAAATCATCAATCGCATCTATATTAAAATGGGCATTTGTTTCTCATATTACCCATTAGCAAAACCTTACTCTTTAACTATGTTAACCTGCTTTTGATTCATAGAACTACAACAAAGTCTCACAAAATGTATTTCTTTGCAGACTTGCAAACAGCTTCCGGTGCAAATTGTTTTGTATTTTATAATTTTAAGTTGCTGATAATGAATGCTTAGCGAATCGCCTTTAGATTAGACTATTTTTTGGCATCATTATAGGTAACAAATGGTTGTTTAGTTTGATATAGAAATGAACCAATTCTGTATTAAAATTTCCATGTATGAGCTATCTAAATTATTCTTGCAGAAAATGTAAATCTGCTTTTCATTACCAAGTTCCGCGTAGCCTATTGTTTAGAGCAATATTTGGTTTCTTGCCTATACGCGTATTTTGGTGCCCAAAATGTGTAACAAATCGTTATGTTTGGATCAAAAATAAAAAAACAGGCAATTAGGTTTGATGATGTTAAAGCGCCATGCTTAATTTTTGAAGCAAGTGTAAATTGGCTATTCCCAGAGCAAATTGATAAATAAATAATCTCTATATTTGTATTTTGTTGAGCTGTTGTGAGGCATTTAACAAAGCTATTGCTGTTTTAGTTTAGATATAAGAATCCACCATTACTACCTATATGAAGTTTAAACATATTTTTTTTCTCTCATTTATTTTATTAGCTATGCTATTGGTTCAAAACTCAGTAGCGCAAACAACATCATCAGATGTAAAGGTTGATGAGCTGACCGATGCCCAAATTAGAGAATTTATCAAGCGTGCAGAGGCAATAGGGTATAATGATGCACAGCTTGAACAAATGGCTGCAGCACAGGGTATGCCAGCAGTAGAGGTTCAAAAGCTTAGGCTGAGAGTCGAAAAGATAAGAAAGGGAGAAGTGGGAGGTGAAAGTTCGAAACAAGAAGACAATTCTAGAAGTTACCCAGGAAAGGCACAAGACAGCATTAGAAATAACAATCCGAGAAGTAGCATGGATGTAAATCCACTCCAAGACTTAAAACCAAAAGTGTTCGGTTCAGAATTGTTTAGAAATGGAGATATTACCTTCGAGCCTAACTTACGAATGGCAACTCCTAGAAATTATATCATTGGACCAGATGATGAAATTTTAATTGATATTACTGGAGATAACGAAAAGGATTATAAACTGAAAGTTAGTCCTGATGGCACTATCCGTTTGCAATATGTTGGTTTAATCTCTGTAGCAGGTTTGTCAATTGAACAGGCAAGCTCAAAAATACGAAGAGCAATGTTAACAACCTATCCAGCATTGGCATCAGGTCGTTCAAAAGTAGCTGTAAATATCGGAAATATAAGAAGTATAAAAGTAGTACTTACAGGCGCAATAACTAAACCTGGAACCTATACTTTGTCATCTCTGGCAACTGTGTTCAATGCTCTTTATGCATCTGGTGGGCCAAGCGACAATGGGTCTTTCAGAAATATCCAGGTAATCCGCAACAACGTGGTAATCAGTAATATTGATGTTTATGACTTTATAAGGAATGGCATTCAAAAAGGAAATATCAGATTACAAGATCAAGATGTAATCAATGTTCCAGTTTATGAAACACGTGTTGAGGTTGTTGGTGAGGTAAAGATTCCTTCTTTGTTTGAAATGGTTAAAGGAGAATCACTCCAACAACTCTTAAGTTTTGCAGGAGGTTTTACCAATCGAGCCTACAGTAATAAAATCAAAATTTTACAAAACACAAGTAAGGAAAGAAGGATTACAGACGTAGCGGCAACGGACTTTTCTATTTACATTCCAAAAAATGGAGATAAATTTATTGTAGAAACTATTTTAGATCGATTTGAAAATAGGGTTGAAATTAATGGAGCAGTATTTAGACCAGGTATATATGAGTTAGACAAAGGCTTGACATTAAAAAACTTGATTCTTAAGGCTGATGGATTAACAGAAGATGCTTTCTTGTATAGAGGGTACATCAATCGTTTAAATCCAGATAATACTTTAGGATTGATTTCATTTGATGTTTCAAAAATTATGGCAGGTAGCTCAGCTGATATTTTATTACAGAGGGAAGATAAAGTTACAATATCTTCAATCTTTGGCTTGCGTGATGAGTACAAGATAAATATCCAAGGAGAGGTAAGGTATCCTGGTGATTTTGAGTATGCCAAACAGATGCACCTGGAAGATTTGATACAGATGGCTGGTGGGTTTAAGGAAGGCGCAACACCAAACAGGATTGAAATATCTAGAAGGGTGAAAAATAGTGATGCAAATTCAACCTCCGCACGTACAGCAGAAATCTTTATTGTAAATGTTGATCAAAATTTACAATTGCTCAATCAGAATTTTGTACTTGAGCCTTTTGATATCGTAACAGTTCGTAATTCCGAAGGTTACATGGTTCAAGCCCAAGTAAAACTAGAAGGAGAAGTGGTTTATCCAGGCTTGTATACAATTAATCGTAAGGACGAAACGATTTCCGATATTATCAAAAGAGCTGGAGGCTTAACAAGTTCTGCATATCAAGATGGCGCTTCATTAAAACGTCCTGGATCTAAAAAGATAAACCCTAATGGAAAAAATGCCATAGATGACAGGGAAGAAGAAGAAAGGAAATTCTTAAATCTCAAAAGAGTTGAGGAAAAGAGTTCAAAAGATAAAGATTCATTGAATATTGAAGTTGATCAAAGACTTAGTCAGTCTGATCTGATTGGTATTAATATGAAGGAAATATTGGCAAGACCCCATAATAGACAAGATCTTATTCTAGAGGATGGAGATATCATAAGGGTGCCAAAAGTATTGCAAACGGTAAAAGTTACTGGAGAAGTGTTAAGCCCAAATGGTATTGTTTATAAGCCAGGACGTAGTTTTAAACAATATATCAATGGTGCTGGCGGTTTTACTGCCAATGCGCTTAAACGCAATGCTTACATTCGGTATGCAAATGGTTCTGCTGAAGCCGTAACTAAGTTTTTATTTTTTAATAATTATCCTAGAGTGAAACCCGGTGCAGAAATTATGGTTCCAAAAAGAGCTGTGCGAGAGCCAATGACCACGCAAGCATGGATTGGAATAGGCACTGGAGTGGCGACTTTAGGAGCAATTATAATTAGTATATTAAAGTAACCAGTTAGGTTTATGAAAGAGGGATTCTCTAATAATGAGATAGATACAGATGAAATTTCTTTAAAGGAAGTTAAACAAAAGATTGGTGGATGGTATGTATATCTTTTATCCAAATGGCTAATGTTATTATTGTTTTTGGTAGGAGGGGGCCTGTTGGGTTATGGTTATTCGGTTATTAAAAAACCATATTTTACTGCTACTACTACTTTTGTATTAGAAAATGGCGAAAGCAGCAATGGAATGGGTCAAGTTGCCGGTTTAGCATCAATGGTTGGTTTAGATATAGGTGGTGGTGGTGGTGGTATTTTTCAGGGAGACAATATCCTTGAATTATATAAGTCAAAGAGCATGTTAAAGAAAACATTGCTATCTGAAATATCGATTGATGGTAATAAGCACCTGTTGATTGAAAGGTATGCAGATTTTAGTGGCTGGAAAAAAAAGTGGGATAATGATGTGAGGTCAGCAAATTTTAAGTTTACTAAGAATCCAGTTGCTACAAACTTAAGACTTCAAGACAGTCTTTTAAATGAGATAATCAAGGAAATAAAGCTGAAGGTGTTAAATGTGATTAAGCCAGACAAGAAACTAAATATAATTGAGGTTGACGTTAAAACTAAGGATGAGTTGTTTTCAAAAGAGTTTAACAACGTTCTTGTCGAAAATGTAAATAACTTTTATGTACTAACTAAGACACAAAAATCCCAAGACAATGTGGATATTTTGCAGCAAACCGTAGACTCTGTTAGAACCATTATGAATGGTTCAATTTATAGAGCTGCTGCTGTAATAGATCAAACACCTAACCTAAATCCAGTAAGGCAGGTAAGGAGAACTGCACCAGTTCAAGTTCAGCAATTTAGTGCCGAGACAAATAAAGCAGCTTTAACTGAGCTTCTTAAGAATTTGGAGATGTCTAAAATTAGCTTACGTAAAGAAAAGCCACTAATCCAAATTGTAGACGAGCCTATTTATCCATTAGAAAAAGATTATCTTAAATGGTATTTTGGAGTTATTAGAGGAGCACTATTAGGTCTTTTGGCTTGCCTAATTTTTTCAACATATAAATGGATTAAATTATAAAATGCTTCTTTTACTAGATGGATTATTACACAAAGTATTTGTTCTGATAAAAATTCCAATGGTTTTTTTATTCAATAAATATAACGAGAAACAATCATTATATGATTATCCCGAACTTGATATAGTTATTCCTATTATCGAAAAAGATATTATTGTAGCAAAGGAATGTGTTAAGGCGGCTAGAGCTTATTCGTTAAATCCAATTGGAAAGATTTTTGTTGTAGCCCCTATTAATAAGCTGATACAGGATTTCTGTATTCAGCAAGACTTAGTGTTTGTAAATGAAATTGACATACTGCCCCTCCCTTTAGAACATTTAAAATCACTTGTACAAGATAAAAGCAAAATAGGATGGCTTCTACAGCAGTTATTAAAGCTAAATAGTGATCAAATAAAGGGCATAAATGAGAACTATCTGATATTAGATTCAGATACTGTGATGCTTAAAAAACAATGGTTTAAGAGCAAGGACAAAACGATATTAAAATTTTCAGATGAATTCCACTTCTTATATCGATTAACCAACCAAAAACTTTTACATGCCATAAACTGGTATCCTGCATCTTTCATATGCCACCATATGGTTTTTAACCAGGTAATTCTTAAAAATCTACGAAATGAGATAGAATTAAAGAATGGAGATAAATGGCCTTATGTCATACTAAAAAGTGCCGCAAATTTTCACTATTTTTTTTCTGAATATGAGCTTTATGCGCAATATCTGTTAAGAAATCACCACAAGGAGATAACAATACAATACTGGTTTAATAGAAATGGCTTTTTTAAAAAGCAACAACTGAATAAGATAGAAACATTAAATAGATTCCAATCTACATCTTATCATAACTATGATCGACCATTAAACTAATCGCTATGAATAATAAGGTAACTATATTAGTAAATACTTCAGATGGATTCGAAGATTGTTGGAATCCTTTTTTTAAACTACTTTCTAAATATTGGAAAAACTGCAACTTGCCCATATTAATAAACACAGAGTTTAAAACATTTGAGTATCAGAACTTAAATATTACTGCTTCTGAAGCTCATAAAGGTGCTTTAGATAGAAGATTGACTTGGAGCGAGTGTCTAATTAATGCCCTACATAAAATTGAAAGTCCACTTGTAATTTATATGCAAGAAGATTATTTTATTGAACAGGAGATAAATTCTGAATTAATCATGGAATTTGTAGACTTGATGATTAAAGACGAGGAGATTAAATACATTGGACTTACAGATTTTGGAAGTAAAGGGCCTTTTGGAAGTTATAAAGACAACAGACTTGTAGTTGTAGGGAATAATCGTTATCGTATTTCTACCCAAGCTGGGATTTGGCGCAAAGAAACTTTATTGTCTTATTTACGAGCAGAAGAAAATGGTTGGATGTTTGAAATATTTGGGACACAAAGAGCAAAAAAAAGAAATGAACTTTTCCTTACCGCAAATAGATCCCTCTATTCTAAATCAAATCATCCAATAATAACATATATACATACAGGGATAATAAAGGGACAATGGCATGAAAAGATTCCATCTTTATTTAAAAAGGAAGGAATAGATAGTATTGATTTTTCCATTAGAGGTTTATATAAACCAAAACCTTTTTTAATCAGAAAAATAGAAACCGCGAGTAAGCTATTAAAGAACCCAGGGAGATTTATTACAGGGATGTTAGGTAAATAATAATGTTTAGATCAGCAATTTTTGTAACAGCACTATCACTCTTATTAAGTGTTGTTGGATTTATCAGTCAGGTTCTGATTGCCAAATATTTTGGGGCTGGTCATTTATTAGATATCTTTCTTACCATATCAAGTTTACCAACTTTGTTTGCTGCAGTAATATCTTCGGCTATGAGCTACTCCTTAACGCCAACCATGATCGACGCTAAAAACAGGTTTGTTAAGGGATATGATCAGTTTCTGGGTAGTTTTTTAATTAGCTTAACCAGCCTAGCTGCGATATTAGCAATGGTTGGTTGTGCATTGGTATATTGTTTCTTAGGTGAACTTTATAAGTTTATTACAATTACTGAACGTGATACCGCCTTGGTAATTTTAGTTGTTTCTTGGCTAACTGTGATAGGTACCGTACTCAACGGCTTTTTTACTAGTCAATTTAATGCGAATCAAAAATTCTTACAACCAGTTCTATTGAGTTTCTTGCCTTATTTACTCGCAATATTATTTGTTGTTATTTTGAACAACAAATTTGGGATAGTCAGTATTTCATTAGGTATATTTATCGGGACAATATCATCTGTTGTTATTTCTTATTTAATTCTTAAAAGAGAGATTTCCTTTATTAAGGCCTCTGATCATATAAGATCTTCGGTTAATGCCTTCTTCCGTCAGATTCCAATTGCTGCCTTAGCTATGCTTTGTTTTACTATTTACCAAAGTATAGATGCTTTTTGGGCACCAAAGCTTGGGCCTTCTAACTTATCTTACCTAGGGTACTGCCAGAGATTGCTCATCGCTGTGGGAGCTATTGTAATTACTGGACCCTCTACGGTATTGGTGCCCCGTTTAACTCAAGCGGTAATAGATCAAAGAAATACAGATTTTTTGGATGATGTAAGTGTTGTCATCAAGATAATTATTGCACTTGCCTCTATGATGGCTGTTATAGGGTCTTTGTTGGCAACAGATATCATTAGGGTAATGTTTGCTCGAGGTGCATTTACAGAATTAGATGTTAAATCGGTTGCTCAAATTTTGCCATTAATGCTTGTTGGAATGGTATTCATGCTTTGTGTGGTTATTATGTTCAGAATGTTATTTGTAAAAAAGGAGATAAAATTTGTAGCCATACTTGGCATATTATCTGCATTACTGTATTTTACATTAAGCGGTTTGGCTGTAAGTTTTGGTAACTTAAAAACTGTAGGTCTGGCTTACATTTTTACTTGGTTGGTTTTATTCTTAACTTGTATAGGGAAACTTTTTGCAAAAGAAAAAGCAATGTTTTTTAATAAGGCTAATTTAGTTTTCATTTATAAGCAGTTATTCATCCTATTGCTTATCGGCGCGGCAACTTTTGGGCTAAAATCATTGTTGACGAGTTTATTAGATTTTTCTTTAATGACCAATTCCATACTGATTTTTGGACTTTGTGGGTTAATATCTACCTTCTTTTATATTATACTTTCCGTTAAGTTAATTAAGCAAAGTGAAATTATATTTTTATTTAATGGAATTTTAAACATGTTTAGAAAGCCAAAGATTGAACTAAAATGATTGAGAACCTACTGGTATTGGCACTTGTTATTGTAGGGTTTGGTCCTATGGTTTTAGAATTTAGAGCAAAAAAATTCGATATTTTTAATATTAAAAATGCTTTTATACTTTATTACATTATTCAACTTGGATTTTCGGGACTAATCAGCATAAAATCAACTTATCCAAGCGAGATTGGTTTAAGCCCAGTTACTTACAGAGGGTATTACATTGAAGCATTAATAGCTGCCTTAATTGGTCTGTTGTGTTTTCAGCTAGGTTATTATTTCCTTGGAAACAGCAGGCTAAAAATTCCGAGATCGTGGAATATAAGGTTTAAGAAGCTAAATGTCTCCCTAGTAATCTTACTTTATTTCGGAATCGGTTTTATTGCAGCGGCAATTCTAGTTTTAAAAAGTGGGGGTTTGAGTCAGTTTTTAAACGAAAGGGAAACATTTCGGACTGAAGGAATTTCTGGTCAAGGATATTTAGTTTATCCAGCAACCCACCTACTTACACAGGCAGTAGTTGTTTATATGCTGTATATTTTTTATACTAAAAAAGCAGTAACCAAAATACACCTTTTGAGTATATTTCTGCTTTTGGTTGTTTCTATTGCTCCTGCTTTTATAATGGGATTTAGAGGGCTTATTGTTTTGCCCATATTAGAATGTTTAGTTATATGGAATTATAAATATAAAGTGTTGCCTATCTTAAAAATGATACCAATCTCCATATTACTGATCGTGAGCTTCCTTATTTATGGGATTGTTCGAGAAATACCGCCCCAGTTTGAGGTTACACCAAGTATGGCACTTGAAGTAATAGATAAAAATCCAGAACTTGTTTATGCCTTTCTTGCTCGCTCAAAAGGAACTGAGGTTGTGGCTTCGGAGATTAAAAAACTTGAGGAAACAGGAGAATATGAATTGGGGTATAAGTCTGTCATAGAGTCTTTTACGATATTTATTCCGGGAGCACTTTGGCCTGATAAACCTGTGCCTAGTTCGGTACGCTTTACTACTTATTTCTTTGGAGATGAACTCGCTTTCTCTCGTGGGGTGAAACAAGAATCTTGGGGTGGGATTTCACCTACGATTTTGGGCGAAGCTTATTGGCACTTTGGTTGGTTCGGCGTAACTATTGGCCTTGCCTTGTTTGGGGCAATAATTAGAAAAATCTACACCACCTTTATTAACAACAAGAACAACATTGTAATGCTCATGTTATATGCAGAAATATACCCTCTGTTTGTAATGATGGCCGAAGCAGTTCAAGGTTATGCAAATAGTTTTATATTGTATCTAATTTCATTTGTATTTACAATTTTTGTCCTTAAGCTTAACTTTTTTAAATAGTTAGATAAAGTATATAGAATGATTACCATGCAAAGTGACCTTGTTTCTATCATAACACCAGTTTATAATGCCACTAAGTTTATAGGAGAAACAATATTGTCTGTGCTTAATCAAAGCTATCAGAACTGGGAGTTGATTTTGGTAAATGATTGCTCTAAGGATGATTCCTTAGCAATTATTAATTCTTATGCTGAAAAGGATAAGAGAGTTATAGTTATAAACCATATTCAAAATATGGGAGTTGCAGCTGCAAGAAACACTGGTACAAAAATTGCCAAAGGTAAGTATATCTCTTTTTTGGATAGCGATGATTGTTGGGATGAAGGCAAACTATTGCAGCAAGTTACTTTTATGGATGCAAATGAGTTAGTACTATCTCATACTGCTTATCGAAAAATAAATGAATTGGGAAAGGTAATTAATCCTCATATTAAAGTAAATAAACATATTGGGTATAATGGTTTATTAAAGCATAATGAAATTGGATTATTAACAAGTATGTATAATGTTAACTTGCTGGGCAAACTATACTTTAAGAAAATTGGCCATGAAGACTTTGCATTTTGGCTTCAGATCTTAAAGAAGGGGTATATGAGTTATGGCATTAATGATGTGCTCGCATCTTATCGTGTACATGGTCATTCATTATCTAGCAATAAAATAAAATCTGCAAGTTATTCATGGAATATTTATCGGAATGTTGAAAAACTCTCTCTAATGAGTAGTTTGTATTATTTTACCGCTTATGCCATTAATTCAAGCTTGAAATTTTTAAGGAAATAAATGAATATATTACTAACTGGCGGTTCAGGTTTTCTTGGAAAATCAATTATTAAGGAAATGCCTAGCGCATCTTTTATGAGTTTAGGGAGAGATATAAGCAATGCCATTCATTGTAACCTAGCAGAAAGTATTCCTGTTTTTGATAGGTCTTTTGATATGGTTATTCATGCTGCAGGTAAAGCCCATAGCATTCCAAAGACCTCCTTAGAGAGAGCGGAGTTTTTTGAAATAAATGTAAATGGAACCTTAAATTTGCTCAAGGGCCTTGAAGTTGGCCCTGGGATGCCAATTTCTTTTGTTTTTATTAGTACAATTGCCGTTTATGGCCTCAAAAGCGGAGAGAATGTAGATGAGAGTTTTCC
>Ga0307515_10025264_pt1 | contig 10289 bp, 10 predicted proteins | sample 17_EM_MG_FD_194513 | JGI IMG/M metagenome (GOLD analysis project Ga0307515, IMG submission 194513) | Populus trichocarpa ectomycorrhiza microbial communities from riparian zone in the Pacific Northwest, United States - 17_EM | ecosystem: Host-associated > Plants > Roots > Unclassified | place...
TCTGGCATGACTCTCATCCGGGGATGTTGGTCGTTGCTTTTCCCTTGATGTTCCTATCTTACGACCTCAAGATTACATCGTGTGGAAACATTTCTATCTGGTTCGCGACCTGGAGATCACAAAAAGAAGTACGATCGGACCTCTGATCTGGCGGAGCGTTGCCTACCCCCATTTTAAATACTATTTAGCCTTATCTCACGGGTCACATGCAGGCATTTTATCAATCTCAGCTGATCCGGTCGGCACGGCCGGCATGGTACACATCGTCAAGCGTGAGGTCGGTACGTTTCATCACGGACAAACCCTCCTCCTTTCGGAGTCGGGGAAGCAATAAAACGTTATGCGTTCGCTGGCTAAGCTAAGACCCTCGACCTCCCTCCCCGTACAAGCTCGATTGACAAGGCCGACCACCAATATTGTCGTAATCTGATTTTCATCGACGAACCCGACTGTGCTGCAAATTGCTGGATCCAAGTACTATGTCCCCTATTCCCGGCGCTTTGGGGACTGCCTGGCGGAAGGGGCGGACCCTGTGTACGTGCGGCCGCGATCTGGGGACCCTCAGACGTGGAGGAGCCCAACGGGTCGACTGCGCGCTTGTCGGACTATATGGGGATCCTAGGGAATATCCGCGTCAACCTCGTGGAATGAAAACTGCATAAAAACTTGACATCGTCTCGAAGAGCTTTTATCCCCGCCCCCACCCACTATCCCCAATCTTCAACGTTTTCGAAAAGCTCACCAAAAATCATGGGTGCGTGATCTCTACGACCCCACCCCCTCGGTCGGTCTAGTCTGAAAACGGCGTTTCCATCCAGGCCCTATCTTTCTCACCCTCATTTGTGCATCCATTGGAGTGGGTGTTGTCTTGACACCTCTCTTGGCCATCCCAGTGTTGGAGTTCATCGGCTTCTCGGCTATTGGCCCTGTCGCAGGTAATGGTGATCCTTTGCACAACGGGACCATCTTGTTGAACTAACGCTCGTTCTCGCCACACTTTTGTGTCACCGATGTCAGCCTCGATCGCGGCTGCAATCCAAGCTTGGATCGGAAATGTTGCTGCCGGTAGCCTATTTGCGGCCGCACAATCTGCTGCCATGGGAGGAGGGATTCCTTTTATTTTTAGTGTTATTGGCGGTGCCATTACTGGGATCTTGGGCGCGATTATCACTGCCATTTGTTGGATGTGCGGATTGCTGCGCTAAGCATAGCTTCGAGACCCTTTTCCCACCCGATAGGTTCTGCTGGTAGCACTACATACACTGACTATTCCACGTTAAATCGAAAATTCCGGGGTCGTTAGCGTCTGGGGGTACGGTCAAGAATCGAACGGTTTAGGCATCGGCGCAGCACCGTCAATATTATTGCAGGGGCGATTGAAGTGGGGGCGTCCGTGCTCGCCAAGGGCTGGATGCTGGGTCGGTCCACATGTGCACCACGGACAGTAGCGCTAGCAGCACGCTGGAAACCCTCCCCAGTCTCCAGCGTGAACCCTAAGAACCTCTGAATGAACAAAAGTTGAACGATTTGAGTATCCATCTGACCCCGCGAACAATATTACACAGCACGATGAAAGTGGAGGAACCCGCACCCTCAACCAGAGGTGAACATCAGGGGTGAGCGCTTTGAATAGCTGGATTACATGTGTGCGAGCCAGTGGCCCAATTTTCCAGCTCGTTAACGCTTCCATTTCGTGATGTTGCACAGTGGACGTCCGGGCTCTGCGACTGGTCAACCTTGCGCCTTGTCAATGCGACACCAACTTCTCAATTCTAGACACCCACACCGCGACCACCCGTTCCGCATCTGTAACGCATCTACCGGGTGAACTGGCATTTGCCTCCGTTACAGTAATATGCAATAAGGCATTACCAAAAGGAGAATGCGTTCGCTTGCTAAGCTAAGCTAAGACTTTCGACCCCGTCCCCGTACAGACTTGTAGGCTCGACTGACAGGTTGCCATTAGACCGGCGATGTTGTCGTAATCTGATTTTTCATCCCGATGAACCCGACCGTGATGTATGCTGGTATGTGCTGCAAGTCACTGGATCCAAGTATCATGTCCCGTATTTTCGGGAAGGAGCGAAGTGACACGACTCCAATTTAAAGGTGAAAATGTGACTATGATCCCGTCAACCTCGTGTAGTGAAAGTCGCATATAAAATTTGCGCCATCTCTAAGAATCTTTATCCCTCCCACACCCATCGTCCTCAATCTTCGACATTTTCAAAAGCTTACGAGAAACCATGAGTGCGTGATTTCTGCGATCTCGGTCGGTCTAGTACGTGGTTGGATCACCGAAAACGACGTTTCCATCCAGTCGGCGTTATTGCTCTCGTCGGTATCGGTGCAGCAATCATAGGGGGGGCTGTCTTGACACCTCTCTTGGCCATCCCGGTGCTGGGGATCCTCGGTTTCTCGGCCGTTGGCCCTGTCGCAGGTAATGGTAATCTTTTTCATAACGGAACCACCTTGTTGAACTAACGCTCGTTCCCGCCACACTTTTCTGTTACCGTGTGTCAGGCTCGCTCGCTGCTGCACTTCACGCTGGGATCGGAAATGTTGTTGCCGGTAGTTTATTTGCGGCCGCACAAACTGCTGCCATGGGATCTGGGATTCCTGTCCTCATTAGTGTTATCGGTGGTGCGATTACTGGGATCTTGGGTGCGACGGCCGCTGCCGTTGGCTGGGCATTTGGATTACTGCCAGGCGCTAAGTAGCTCCGAGACCCTTTTCCTTCGATACCCGATAGGTTCTACTGATACACTGGCTATTCCACGTTGAGTCGTAAATTCCCGGGGTGTTAGTGCCTGGGGCATAGACAAAATTGGACGGTTTGAGCGTCCGTGCTCATTAATGCAAGGGCTGGCTGGGTCACATGTGCACTGAGGTGTTTCCCGCTGGAGAAATGATGATTTTATATTGAAGTTTTGAATCGGTTCTTTCGAGATAAAAGTGGATGGAAACTCCTTGAGAGTACGACGACGACACAGGCGGGGGCCGCCCCCATCGGTCAACGTGTAATTCTACGTAAGGTTTTTTCACTCGTTCTGTTCTTTGAATAACGATTCAAATATTCAAACTTCACCATTAGCTCAATGTTTTTCAGCGAGAAAATGCTCCGTTGTGCCCGGTGAGCACGAACTTAAAAGCATCCGATCTTGCCAGGGCGGATCACTTCTTCACCTCGAACCACCATCCCCTTGACCATGAACAAAGTCGAGGAACACCCCTTGCCTTCGTACACTCACGCTCCCACCTCACAGACCACCAAACGGAACAAGCGGTTCTGGGTCCTAGCCGTACTTGCCGGAATGCTCATCTTCACCGTGAACTTCCGTGGCGCTCTCAAGGCCACGAGTTGGAAACCACATATGGGGTGTGGGAAGGAACGCTTCCACACGAAACCGAGGTCGCATTATACTCTCCCGTCCGGAGATAAGATTCCAAGTGTCGCGCTTGGTGAGCCTGCTCTGCGGTTGTTTTTTGCTTGTTGTTTTGGTTAATTTGTGTTTGCCTACCTGCACGATAGGTGTCTCGGGGGCCAGTAGGGGAGAAATAGGTCAGGCAGTCAAGTCTGCCTTAGCTGTCGGCTACCGTCACATCGACGGTGCCCGGGCATATGGCGTACGCACTTCAACGTTTCCGCGAAGTACACACAAACCAAAATACCTGCACACAGAACGAGCAAGAGGTTGGAGACGCGATCAAGGAAAGCGGGATTCCTCGGGAGGACATCTTCATCACATCGAAAGTATGCGACCTCCAAGGCTCGAATCCTCTGATGGCTGAAGCGCTGACCCCCTACCCTGACAGTTGTGGAACTCGTTCCACGCACCAGAAGATATCGAGGCAAGCTTGGACGAATCACTGTCTCGCCTCCAGACATCGTACTTGGACCTCTACCTTATTCACTGGTGCGCACTGCACTTACCTGTTGTCGTTTTTAACATTGACGGGTGAGTCGCAGGCCGATAGCGTTCGAGAAGGATCCGTATGAGGATGAGGGAAAGGTCGTCATCGATGAGGCTCTGACTGAGAACCCCTACCCTACGTGGAAGAAACTTGAGGAATTGGTTGACAAAGGCAAGATCAGAAATATCGGTGTTAGCAAGTGGGTCTGTGATTTCCTACTCGTTCGGATTGGGTGCTAATTCTGTTCAAAGCTTCAACGTGTGGAGGTAGGTGTTGGGGTCCGATGGGTTTCATGACCGGTTGATCCAACCTTACATACAGATACGAGAACTTGACTTCCAACCCCCTCAAGTACCGCCCAGCTGTGAACCAGGTCGAACTGAACTTTGGAAACCCACAACCGGAATTGCTCGCCGTACGCATTCCTATCGGACTATCTTCCTCTCTGACACCTAACGGAACGCTGTGACTCAAACAGTGGGCCAAACTTCATGGTGTGCTTCTCGAGGCTTACTCGCCACTCGGAGGCAACAGACAAGTCAAGGAGACCCTAGAATTGCCAGTCGTACGGGACGATCTGACAGGAACCAATGCTTGATTCTGAGAATCCCGTTTCTAGATCAAGAAGGTTGCGGCGGACATGGGGATCACCCCTGCTCAGGCCATCATCTCATGGCATGCCCAACGCGGAGTCATAGTTTTGCCCAAGAGTGTACACGAGAATAGGATTCAGGAGAACTTCAAGAGTACGTCCCGCATTCTGAAGGGTTTCCCGCTCTCTTTTTTTTCACACCGTGGGCTGATCACGTCGTATCTATGAAATAGTTGTGACCCTTCCTCGAGAGCACTTTGATCTCATTGAACGCGCCGCCGTATCGAAGCCTCCTCAGAGGGTCGTCAATCCAAGGTTTGTCCATGGATTGTTGTCAACTAATCATTTGCTGAACTCCAGGACTGTAGCAAGAGATGGGGCCTCGACTACGACATTTTTGCCTGAAGGTGAGGCCTTGTGTAGGTCGGTTCGGCCAGAAGCGTATCGATTATGTGCCTACCACCTGTTTATCGCCATAACTCTTGATCCAAATGTCAACGTGTCCGGATTTGAACCATGCCTTGGGTTATGGGGCTGTTGAGGGCAGCGTTTAGCTTGAAGGTTCAGTCCCATTGACAACTCCCGCGGTTTCTACGGAGAAAGAAGTTTAACTGTTGCTAAAACAACCCCACCAGCGAGGGTAGAGGGAAGAAAAGGTTGTGGGTACGAAGCGCCTACAACAATACCCGGTCTTCTCTTTCTCCTTTTGCTCCTTTCGACGCTCACTTCTCCGATTTCCTTCTTCCTTCCTCCCCTCCGATAATTCGAACTCGTTCGGCATTCTATCTCCTCTCAACGTCTTTGCCCCCCCCCCCCTCCTGAACTCGACCTGTTGTCGGCACCTCCGATCGCGCCCCAAACCGGCCAATAATGGCCAGCCACAATGGGGTCAGGTGATCATGACACACCTTTCCTTTCTCGCCTCAAGATGCTGCGTTTCTTGAAGAAACCTTGGAAATCCTCCCAGAAACCTGGATCTGCTGAGAACCTTACCCATCGAAAAATCATCGACACCGGCGCAGAGCATGGTGGGGACCCCAAAGGTGGGTGTTGATCGAGAACGATCTCAGAGCCGATGCCAAGGCGGATAGGACTGATTCGACCGTGGCACCAGATGTCAACCGCGGAGGGGATTATCGGATCGCAAATCAGGACGGAAGGGTTGAGGATCAACGGGTTTCCGCGCCGAAGCCCTCAACCCCGACTCCTGGGGATGGGGGTGGCGTCGCAAGTGAGCGCGGCCGGTTGTAGTTATTGTCCGGCGCTTATCCCCCGTGTAGCACCGCAAGGGCAACGACACATAATCGGAGGTTCCGCGCCTCCGCGGAGCGAGCAACTCGTTCGCAACATCCCCGGTCCCCACTTCACTGAGAGGGATTCGAAGATTCTCCACTGGAGGGGGCACGAAGACCAGGGGCCGGGCATTCGGCAGCCTTCAGAGACCGTTCCTGGACGTACATCCGGCGGTGGTCGGGGCGGTGGGAATGCTCATAACCTGACACAGTCTGGGAGATCTGGGGGTAAGTCTCGGTGTTCTGGTTGTACTATGGTCCGTATTAACTGCCACTAGCTAAGGAGGGAGGTCGGGATGACCCGATTCTTCGGCACGCCGAACTTGTGGCCGGTCTCACAGAGGGGACAGCTGAACCATTTGGTCCCCTCAAAGCCGTCTCGCAATCCATCTCCGATCTCTACACTCAATATCAGGTTTATTTTAGTGTTCTGTTTAAGGTACTTCTCTGACGATTACGTCTCCAGAATACGGCTACCGTCAAGGACAAGATCGAAATACTGCGCTCACGCATCATTGTGCTTGAGGAGCTTTTCGAGAAGCCTGCGGGTGATGAGAAGGAGAAAAAACTTCGTGAAGGACTATCAACGTATGCAAGTGATCCCCGTTCAGACTGGGTGCTTAAACCCTCCTAGTAAACTCGAAGATGTTGAAGAACAATTGCAGTCGCTACGCGGGGAGTCTGCGCTTCTGCGATTCGTTGATAATGCTCAGGCCGGTGAAGACGTCAACAGAATTCTCGAAGATATACAGGAGGCCGTCAATGACTACATGGTTCGTTTATGACCATGGCACTCATCTCACCGTTGACCAGGAAAACAGATGGTGCAACAAATGGCGATCTACGATCAAGGATGTCAGCTCATGGTATGTGTTCCCCTTTCACGTCCGAGCAAATGGAATAATCTTTCCCTATAGGATACAGGTCAGAAATCTCTCCACTCTAGACGACAGGTGCCTGATACGAAGTTTTGACAGCCGAAACGTTACTCCTCAACAATTTTCGTTGTGCACGTGGGGCCGAGTTTCGACATGGCGAGCGTAAAGGTTGCCTAAAAGGAACACGTGGAGCCGTTCTGAGCGGTATCGAACTCTGGGCCAGGGACTTTGACAAGTCTTCTGTCTACTGGTTGAATGGCCTGGCCGGAACGGGGAAGAGCACCATCGCGAAGACGATCGCGGAGAGGCTGTTTGCAGGCGATCAGCTTGGAGCCTCCTTCTTCTGTTCAAGGGACTTCGAGGATCGGAGAAACCTTCAGTTCATATTCCCAACACTGGCCGCTCAACTCGCGCGCAAGTACACCAAATTTCGATCGATCCTCGTCTCGTTGATACAGTCGGATCCAGAAATCGCCTACGTATCACTCTACAGCCAGATGAAGAAGTTGATCGTTCAACCCCTCAGTGAATCCGGAATTTCGACTGTGATCTTTATCGACGCCTTAGACGAATGTGAAGACGAGGAGTCGGCTTCGGCGATCCTGTTCGTCCTTGGGCAGTTGGTATCCATGATCCCGAAAGTCAAATTCTTCCTTACTGGTCGCCCGGAGCCGCGCATCTCTGAAGGTTTCCGTCTCCCGCTGTTGGCGAAAATGACGGATGTGTTCGTCCTCCATAACGTCGAGCCGGACCAAGTCGACAGTGATATACGGGTGTTCTTCAAGAACAGCTTCTCAGAACTTGCGGATCGTCGGCGTGGATTGGATGGCTGGCCTGCTAACGAGCAACTGGACCGACTTTGCAAGCGGGCAGCGGGACTGTTTGTCTATGCCGCGGCAACGGCCAAGTTCATTGGTGATAACAAGAGGGATCCCAGAACTCAGCTGAATGTTGTTCTGTGGTCATCGAAAGTTGGAGAGCAGGAAGGAAGATCCTTGGACTCACTGTACACGGCAATTCTTCAGCAGGCTTTCGGCGACGATAAACCGGAGGACGACGCCAAGACCCGCTCTGTCCTCGGTGCTGTTGTGCTCGCCACGAACCCCCTTCCTCCGTCCGCAATTGCCACACTCTTGGGATTAAATGCCAAATATGTCCTCCCCTTACTATCGTCGTTCAATTCGCTCCTTATCCTTCAGGAGGATGTCAATCACCCCGTTCGGCCATTCCATAAGTCGTTCCCCGACTTCATCACTGATCCATCCCGGTGCACCAACGACAGGTTCCACATCTCCCCTCAAGATCATCATTCACAACTCCTGATTCGCTGCCTTGTTCTAATGAATCGAGTCCTGGAGAAGAACATGTGCAAGCTCCCGGAGGCCGTTGCAAACTCGGATGTCACCGACTTGAAGGAGAGGACTGAGAAGTACATCAATCCAGCTTTGCGATATGCGTGTATGTCGTGGCACATGCACCTCGTTGATGCACGCACGATACCTGCTCATGTACAAAAAATCGCCCATACCCTGCGCCAGTTCTTGGAGAAGAAGTTTTTGTTCTGGCTGGAAGTACTCAGTGTCCTCGGCGGCGTCCGGAATGCTGTTGAAGCGTTGCAAGCCACCATGGACTGGCTGGAGGTGTGTCGAGTTTTTACGCTTGATGCCGTACCAGAATTTATTCTGACCGGATCCAGGAGTCACCAACGCTCAACCTCGTGGATGATTGCTTTCGCTTCGTAACCGGATACCTCGGGATCATCACCGCATCCTCTCAACATATCTATCACTCAGCCCTCGTGTTAACCCCAAAGAAATCGCTCGTACGGAACCTATACGAATCACACACCCACCCTTTCACAAGAGTCGTGTATGGAGGGCCGGTTTCATGGGATACGGACACCACAGCCACAACGTACCCCTCTAGAATTGAGCTGGTTGTATGGTCACCGTGCAATAGGTTCATCGCGATTGCCCAGAATGACGACAAGACGGTGGATGTACTGGATTCAGTAGCTCTCCAGCGACTTCAAGCTCTCGAATACCCACAAGGCATATCCTCAGATAGGAGGGCGCTCGTTTTCTCCCCGGATAGCCGCATTTTAACGTGCTCCAGTGGCAATTACGGGGAGCACGATGTATCGGAGATATTTGTCGTTAGCTGGGACCTTCAGACAGGTGGTGTAGCCAGCGTCATCCAATGGCAAGGACCGGAACAGCCCGCTGTGGGAAACCCCTCCATTACATATTCGACGAACGGAAAGATGGTTGGAGTTTTTTACCCCTTTGATGCCGAGACCGCCAACATCTTCATTTGCGACGTTGCCTCCGGCGTATACATGCATTGCTATCCGCTCGACGAGGACAATCTGCCCTTGGACGACATCATCTGGACTCATGGAGAGTTCTTGCGATTCGCAACCACCAGTACGACGGACGTTACCATCTGGGAAATCGGGTTCACCTCTGGTACTACACCTACGGAGGTTGAGACCCTCCCTGTCCCGGAAAGCATTGAAAATGACGATTACTTCGGGACTCGATTCCTCCTTGCCCCACGTCGACTCGCTCTCGGTTTTTCGGAAAAAGTAGTGGTATGGGATACCCAGAATTGCAAACACCTGCTAGATTTTAGGGAAGCCGGCCTCTGTAGAAAGATGTCCTTCTCCGACGACCGTCGTTTCTTCGCATGCTCAACCAGGGGGTCAGACATCTATCTCTGGAAGGAGTCTCCCACCGGTTATATCCTTCACGAAAAACTCGCATCGAGTGTTGCATATTCTCAGCCACTCCTCTCCCGGAACGGACGATCGATTGTCGCGTTTGAAAACCGAACGATCCAGTTATGGCATACAAAAAGTTTCACCACCACCCCTTCCAGTATTTTGACCCGAGGTGAACACTTCGAAACTTTCGCCCTGGATTTTTCTCCCGATGGGACATTGGCAGTGGTTGCGATGCGGAAGGAGAATGTGGTCACGGTTCTCAACCTCAAATCCGGTGTCCCGCAGTTGACCATCGACACATGCATTGGGGTTGAGGGTCTTGGGGTGATCGGGAATACTGTTGTTGTTATAGGTGACCAGAAGGTCATCACTTGGGATCTACCTGCAGGGGATTGTGTCCCCGACGCTAGGGTGGGTCTTGAAGATAGCTCCCGGACGATAAACCTCGGAGGTTCGTGGAAATACAAGGCGATCGGCGCATCGATCTCCCCCGATTCCCGCCACATCGCCCTCACCGCGCGACATGTCTCCAACTATCTGTACGTTTATAGTGCATCTACTGGAAAGCGTCTTGGGATGGAAGCGATTGAGGGACACGCACCGTGGTTCGCTCCGGACGGGTGTGATGTCTGGTGTGCTCAGGATAGTGGTGTAGCGGAGATGAGGAGAGTCAGCGGCGGGCAGAAGGTGCTAGAGCTTGTTTGTGTTGGGAATCTGCCACAAGAATCCCGCTGGGTATCATCTCGTGGTTACCAGATTACGAAAGATTGGTGGATACTCGGCCCGGAAGGAAAGCGGCTCCTGATGTTGCCTCCTCTTTGGCAGTCTTGGTCCGCGATACAACGGGTATGGAAGGGACAGTTTCTCGCGTTACTGCATGGTGGACT
>Ga0307515_10025265_pt1 | contig 10289 bp, 3 predicted proteins | sample 17_EM_MG_FD_194513 | JGI IMG/M metagenome (GOLD analysis project Ga0307515, IMG submission 194513) | Populus trichocarpa ectomycorrhiza microbial communities from riparian zone in the Pacific Northwest, United States - 17_EM | ecosystem: Host-associated > Plants > Roots > Unclassified | place...
TGTTGGACAGGGGCCCAAACATTGAATATCTTGCGTTCAGTTCTGATTTCGTAGCTCACTTCATCATCTTCATCTACTTCCCTAGTCAGAACGATCCTGTCTCCGACTCTAAGGCCCTTCTCTTGCACAAGTGACAACCACTCTCCAGTGATGGCTGGTTTTGGATGGCCTTGAGCCCGAGTAGAAATCTTAAGATTCCAGACTTTCCCAAGAGTATCTCGTGCATCAAAACGCACTGAATTATGGCCCTGGGACAATAGTGGAAAGGCCCCAAGACTCTGGGTTGGATAAGCTAGACGGTTTTCTAGGTCTGTGCGCGTTAGGATTTTATTTATGAGCTCCTCCGCCATTGATGCTAGAAATGGATTTCAAGAGCACTAATCAGGTTTTTTGACAGGTTGAGAAACAGATGAATGTTGGAGGGCTAGCTATTATAGCATTTTTATAGGTGTAGAGATTGCACGTTCACTGTTAACTCTTGTTCATTATCGTTCGATATCAACATCCTAGATTGCGTTGTCACATTTGGTGGTTTGGTCGGCAAGGCATTCCATGGTCAAAAAGTTAATCGGAGATGTGATTATTTCTGATCTTTGACAAATTATAACAAATGCAATGATTTGAGTTTCTTGGTAATCATTTGTCCAATGAGCAATTCCAGTTGATTTGAAAGTTGCATAAACGTTTTAATTTTAAATCTTTTAACTTTTTAAAAGAAGAATATTATCTCATTATAAGCAAATCATTTTTAGCTTAGAAATTGGATGTGGGTGTAATTGTTGAAAAGTGTATTAACTTTTTTAAATTATAAAAACACAAGATTTTTTAAAAACAATTCAAGAAAATAACTTATTTATTATATAATAATATATGAAATAACCCAGTCTCGTGATTCGAAAAACAAATTTAGAAGATTTGCTCCATTTAACTTATTTAACTTATGTTTTTTTTTTTAATTTTTTTTTTAATTTTATGATTTAATATTATATTATTGGGTTGCAGAGTTAAAGGAGTTGAATTGAGTTTTTCTTAATTTTCTTTATTGATTTTCTACTGTTTTGCTTTTAATTATCGTTATTATTATTATTATTATTTGCTTAAGAATTTACCTTTATTGTTTCTATTTAGTTTATTTTACAAGGTGTCATCTGCTGTTATAAATTTGGCCATGTATTTACCATGCTCAATAAAATTAATTTTTTGTCATATGCTTTTTTAAAATTTGAATAAAATCATATCTCAATGTTTTAGAATGGGCTTTGATCCTGTACAGATATAGATATAGAGATTTATTAGATTAAAATATTATTAAAATAAATTAAGAATCATCATTTAATAATTAAAAAAATTAAAGATATTAAAATACGCACCGGCTCATATTAAGAAAAATTAAAAGTCATTACCTAGCAATTAAAAGAATTGAGAATCCTAAAATATACATTAACTTTAAAGATTGAGGTAAAAAAATTAGTTATGCTTAATAAATAAAAAAATGTCATTTTTACTACCTTATTTCTTATGAAATGTTTTATTATATGTTTTTCTCCTAAGACAAATTTGTCTGTTTGCATCCAATATAAAAAATAACCTTAAAATATAGAAAGTCAAACAAAAAATTTTTAAGGATAAAAATATATCTACTATTTAAGGATAAAAAAAAAAAATTTTGATGAAATATGTTAGAAAGTCAAACAAAATTATTTTTGGATTTAAAATCACATCTACAACTCTTAATTTGAGATAGTTATTTAAGAGTATTATAAAAATTTTATCCATGAGATTACTTGAGTAGAAAAGTTTGTCTCAATTGACACACCAGCGCTCTGATATTTTTGAGAGTGCAATTGTGATTGTTTTTAAAAATATTTTTTATTCAGAAATGTATTAAAATAATTTTTTAAATTTTTTTTAAATTATTTTTGATATCAGCGCATCAAAATGATCTAAAAACACTAAAAAAATATTAATTTGAAGCAAAGAAAAAAAATAAAAAAATTTAATTTTTTTCAAAATCATTTTTGAAACGCAAAAACAAACAATATTTAATTTTTTTTTATGTCTATAACTATTATTTTTAATTGGATTCAATTTGTCTAGGGATTTTGTTCTATAAGATTTATTATTTAAGGATGAAATTCATAATAAAATAATTGAGGCATAATATAAAAAAGTTAAAGATACATCAAACTACTGACAAAATAAAATATACATACATTAAATAACTTAAGTTATTGGGTTTAAATAATTTTTTGACAATTATTATTATTATTATTTTATCTAAGAATTGACCTGCATTGTTTCTATTTATTTTATTTTATAAAGTGTCATCCCACCCTTATAAATTTGGCCATGTATTTAGCAATTAGAATGCTCGATAAAGTTATTTTTTTTTTAATTTGAATAAAAAAAATATCTCAATGTTTTAGAATTGGCTTCGATCCCTGTACAGTTATAGAGATTGATAAAAGAATGTTGGTTGTGTTCCCTGCTCAAATGGAGGCCACGAGATGAATGGAAGATGTATATTTTTATGTTTTGGAAATTTTTTCTCAAAATCATTTGTAGAGATTAATTTATAAAATATTATTTGTAATTCGATTCAATTGTTCATTTCATATTGTTTAATAAAATAACTTGTTGTTTATCATGCGATAACAGCATCCTAAATTGTTTGAATTAATCATTTTCATCCAAAATTGTTTTAAAAAGGGTATTTTTTTTTCGGTCTTGTGATGGAATTAAAAATGTTTCACACCTTGTAATATAGTGGTAAGCTAATAATGTACGCAATCGATTATTTCTGATCTTTCACAGTACTTAATACAACATAGAAGGCCATCGTCGCTCGACAATTAAGAGAAGTTACCTGTAAACGAGCGACAATCACCCTCATGTCACAAGATCAGTTTACAAACTCTTGTATCTTTTTCTCCCTTAATCCCATGCGCTCGCTTACTTACGACCAAGGTTTATGAGTTTGTTTGGCAGTGTGGTTGCAGTTACTTTTTAAATAACTTTTTGTGCTAAAATGCATGCCAATAATTTTTTTTTATTTTTTCAAAATTATTTTTGACATCAGCACATCAAAATGATTTGAAAACACTAAAAACATATTAATTTGAAGTTAATAAAAAGTTAAAAAATTTTCAAATTTTATCAAAAACGTTTTTGAAACGCAGAAACAAACAGACCAGACCAGCTTTGTTGATTGGATCAGCTCTAAAGAGACTTCATCAACCTTATCGTTTAGATGTAATCATCATCGTCCAAGAAATTAATTAATGGAGCAATTAATGTTGGCAGCTTCAAATCCCTGTCCGAAATGTGGTATGTTATAGATTATACTATGGATATCGTGCGAAAATCCCCGTATTCAAAGAGAAAATTAGAGAGAGAGAGAGAGAAATAGAATGGCAAAAAAATAATCTTATAAGACAAGCTAAGTGATCGACGTGTACGAGAGAAGAGAAATCCTATGCCATGTGCAGCATAAGTTAATTTGCAAGTTGCACAAATAATTATTCGGAAGTGGCCAAAAAGTGATAGGGACTGCCTAGTCCTTTAACTATTTTAAAAACAATAAAATAACAGAATTACCTAGAAAAAAAATCATAAACTTATTGTCGGGTTTTTTTTATTATCTTTTTATTATATTTTTTTTCTTTTATCACATGAGTTCAGAAGTGATTTGATAACTTATTATATTAAAATATTATTAAAAATTAGTGATTAACACGTAAATTGCACAGCTTAATGTTTGGGTGTGTTCATAGGTTTTGGACATTATGTTTGGCATTATTTTTGAAAGTATGTTTATGATTGTTTTTTAAAGTGTTTTTTACTTGGAAATATATTAAAAAAAATTTTAAAATTTTTTATTTTTTTGACATCAGCATATTAAAATAATCTAAAACCATAAAAAAAAAATTTAATTTAAAATAAAGAAAAAAATTTTAATTTTAATTTTTTTTAAAATACTTTTAAAATCCAAAAACAAACATAATCTTAGCTAAATAACCTAGATTCTAGGGCAGCCTTGGAAAATGTTTAGCATCCTCTCTATGCTTTGATGACATATGTGGTCAGTAGATCAATGATTTGTCATCAATGATTTTTTTTTTCCTTGATCCCTACACTAAACTTAGTCATAAAAAAGTTTAATTTTTATATGAAGTTTTAAACATAACTTTATAGATTAGAATGCTAAAATTTAATTGAAATCAGTTGCAATTTTGGTTTGTAAAAAACAAAATAAAAAAAAAAGATAATGAAAGTTTGATTAGCCGCCAATATATAAGATTCTTTCTCACAATGACTTTTCGATCTGATTCCAACTCCTTTAATAATTGGGAGATAGATGATCACTTATGGTAAGAAAACGTCAGCACTTTTTAAACAGGGCTTTTAGCTTTAATCAATATCAAAATATAAAATAATTTTCCAAGTCAAATGATCGGAAGTATCACTAGTGCCGGCCTTTTGAATATTCAAGCATTGCACGCATCATATATATATATATATATATATATACCATGATCACAATCTAGAAGCTGGTGATTGTCGAGCGATGATTAACAGAACATTACATGTAAACTTTCGATCACCGCCTTAACATCACACTATGATTAAGACTTCTCTAATTTTTTATTTCTCAGATGTTCATATGATCATTACTATATATACAATCATCTTGCATGAACTCTCACACCACTAACCCTGCTAGCTTTAAACTTTAATCCTTCGAACCATTTGCTCAACCCGTTTGATTGTACAAAAACAAATGGAGGTGATGAACAAAATACTATCCGAGAGCGATGCAAAAAATAAGCGACTTGAATTTCCGGCTAGGAGTCTCTCGGCCTTCCCCATGCCAGATGGTCAGAACTCGGTCCAATTTGTGGCATTTGACATGCAAGAACACCAATGGAGACTTAAGGTCTCCATCCGCAATGAAGGTAAGTATCCGAAACCTTGGCTAAAGGGCGAATGGCATGACTATGTTCATCAGAAAGGGCTCAACAAAGGAGATAAAGTTATCTTGACTATGGATGAGGAAGAGAATGGCGAAAGAATTTATCGTATCAGAGCTGAAAAAAAGCATTTTGGTTTCTGGTATTCAATTGATGATCAGCAGTAATAGCTCTCCATAAATCGAAGCATGAGGCTGGGCTCATGTTTAGTGTGGCAGGCAAGCAGAAACTATCTTTTGGATCTGTCTGAATTAAGTTCACTCTGGTTGTGTAATGAGTTAGGTCAAAATAGAATATGTGTCTGTCTTGTAGAAGGTAAGTCCTAGCTAGTCGTAAGAACAAGTGTCCCTATGAATTTGTTTCCTTCAGTACTCTGCCTTGGTGTTCTGTCATTGTTGTATTTTGTTTTGGGTATTATGCTTATTTATGCGAGATGTGCTTTGTGTTTGTTGGAGTGGATACAGTTCTAACATGTTTGATTAGGTATGTTCTACTGCCTTTGAAAACATCCCCAACAAGGATGATTCTTGTATCTTCACTTGGAATTTATATTATATAAAAGAAATTCTTGTATGTGTGTATGGTTTTTAGCTTCCAGCAATTTCTCATATTTTTGGGTAAAAAAAACATTTTTTGCCTCTAAATCTAGTTTCAACTTCTATTTTTAAGGTTTTTTTTTTTCAATTGTATCTTGGTGGCATTTGGCTGTCCCAAGTCACGCATTATCTAATCCATATGCCAACTCTTGGCTTCCATATAAGATTTAATCCATCACAACTTTTGATTTATATGTGTTAGGTCAATTTTATATGGATTAACAAAATAATATAAGGGTTATATAAAGACAAGAATATACCACTCACCATAATTTTTAAGCATTTGGTTAAAGGTAATGTTGATTGTTAGTTCTTGTGAACACCCATTAGGTCAAAGATAATGTTGATTGGTTTCTCTTATGAATATCCATTAAGTCAAAGAAATTGTTGGTTAGCAAAGGTCCTAATGTCGGCTAAGACGGCGGATCCAACATGCTTCAGTACTTCAACTTTATTGCTTATACGAGGGCAGTCTAACTTTAGAGTATGACTGGGTTTGATTGATTTTTTTAGGTACATGTATGTCTGAACAATCCAACATAGTTCACTCATATATGATAGTCTTCAATAATATTGTTTAAGTGAAGAACATTTTAGAGTTTGCATAGCTCTTTATCACAAGATTGTGAATTTTGTTTTGATAGGTGTTTTGTTTTTTTTTAATTGGAATGGAATGTTTTAGTTTCAAAGTGTTTCGGCGTGCTATTTCAAGGTTGTATTATTCATATATATATATAATACAAGATAAATTAATTATAAATTATGCAATACAAACACAATATCAAATAAATATAATTTTAAAATTTAAAATATTTCTAAATAGTCAAGATTAAATAGATCTTTAACTTAAAGTAATTTTACTTAAACAAAATATCAAAATATTATGAAATTAAAATTTTTTAACACAAATATTTTAAATATAAGCTAGGTCAATGTTATCAAGGCTAATGAGATCTAAAACATTCCTTGTTTTGCTCAAATTTCTACAAAGTATAAACTTGAAAAAAACAACATGAATATAAAACTATATATATTAATAATAAATCTAATTTTAAAAAATTAATATTATTGTTAATGAAAATAACTCCAATCTCTATCTCTTTAAATCTAATGTCCGTACGTGACAAATCGGTAGCACTTTTGGCTCCTAAAAAACAAAAGACAAAAGATAGATTAATGTTTGATAAGGCGGCCCACAAATAACATTCTTTTTGGCGCCGACATTAATTTCAGGTTATCTTTGTCAAACTTCACGAGTCCAAGAAAGATATATGTTCACTTTTGGTAAGCAAACGTCAGCTATAGCCAGTGTCCAAGGAGATGAAACATTAATAAATCTTTCCATTTACTTCTCGACTACTCAAATAAACGACCAAACTCGCACGGCCTTTTCTTTAGGGAGTTCGTGTGATATATATATTTTTTTAATTTCAGACAGAGTTATCTTGTTCCAAATACAAGTAGAATCAGTCAGTTTAATATAATTTATATTATTTTTTAATATAAACTTTAAAATAAAAGTTTTTTATACTTAAAACTTGAATAAAACTATATTTTTTGTGATATTAATTAATCTCAAATAAAAAAGAGAATGATATTAAAATCCAAAATCTCAACAAGATAGACAAGAGGAGATTTTGCACATTGTCGCACTACAATTAAGAAAAGTTATGTTGGAACAAGCGGCAATCATCCTAATATCGCACGACAAGTTTGCAAACTTTTCTATCCTTTTGGCTTTGAAGCTCATGTGCCTACTTACCATTTTTTAAATTAATAAAAAACAAATAGTCACTGTACGAATTTGCTTAGTTTTTTCTTCTTCTTCTTCTTCTTTTTTTTCTTCTTAGTTTTTTTTTATTAATATACTTTACGAATTATTGTTTTTCTTAACTTCACTTGCAACTACATTAAAATTATTTTTCTATTTGTTTTCCCAATTTTTTTAAACATTATGACACCATGACATCAACTAGAACTTCCTTGAAGGGAAAAGATATATATCAAAGAAAATTAAGACTCCTCAACTAATAATTAAAAGAATTTAAAATTCTAAAATACACATTGGCTCATATCAAGAAAAATTAAGAATCACTATCTAGTAATTAAAAAAATTAAAAATTTTAAAATATGCATTGATATAAAAAATTCAAGTAAAGAGTTAGTTCTTTTTAATAAAAAAACGACATCACTTTTAGTGTATTATTTTTTATAAAATGTTATTTTTATTATATGTTTTTTTTCTAGATTTATCTATAATTATTATTACATCTGTCGTAATAACCTTTAAAAATTATATTAAAAAAACATCTAACATGTTTTTTTTTTAAGGATTCGCAACTCGAATGTGTTACCGACATGTAGGGCCCGAGTTTTTATTTCGCTTTCTTTCTTTCAGTATTTCAAGTTGGAAAAGCCACTCTTTATGGAAGAAGATAGTATTAATTAATGCTGGATCGTTAACATCCATCGGACTTAAGGAAGACTTGGCAGACGTTTGGAAGGACCCACTAATCATTTTCTTAATTCTTGAAAGCTAATATCTTTCAAAGACCTTTATGACCGTCAACAAATGAGATGCTCATGAGTTTGATTTCTATCAATTTTATTTTTTTTATTTAATTAAATTAAATAAGTTTAATACAATGTAATGGTGAGTATATTTAATATTTAAGGATAAAAAATTTTTATTTGATAAGATGTGTTAGAAAACTTTACAAGTCCAAAAAAGATTATCACCAAACCACTTTCAACACCTTTAATTATTGGAAGCAGAGTTTTAAAACCCAGACAGGCTCGGCGGGTCGACTCGGGACCCGACCGACCCGGGTCTAGGACCGGTTCGGGTGGAGATAAAAACCCGCTTGGGAGTTGGCCTAGTGAAACCTGATCGACCCGCCGGGACCTGGTCCACCCGGGTGAGACCCGGTCTATTTTTTCAATATCAGCAGTCATTAAACGACGTCGTTTTAGCCTTTTAAAAGGCCAAAACACTGAAGAAGAACAAAGCAATATTAGGGATAGTTGCAAACCTAATTAACGAAAGAGGAAATCAGCTCTTTGAAACCCAGCTAAATGATTTTTTGTTTTCTTGAAGTCCTAATAGGTAAGGAGAGATGGAAAACCAGAGACAGAGAGAGTAACAATTGACTCTAATTTAGATCAAAAGAACCGGCGTCGGTTGCAAGATGCATTGCCTCTTGAGACCTAGTCTGGTCCGAATTCTACCAAGGTGGAGTCTGGTGGTGTGAGCAAAGAAATAGACAAGAAATCAAATGAACACGGCGAAGGAAGCAAGCATTGTTCTAAGCCAACTGAAGTGCCTTGGTCACAGTCTTTTTTTCAGGTTTGTTCTTTTTGAAGTAATTGTTGATATGTGGATTTGTGGAATTTGTTCTGGTATCTCATTGTCATTATCTAATGGATGTGCAATCTAGCGCGGTTGAGACAGTAAGTTCAGAAGCTAAGGTATGCTTGGGTGCTTATGGAAATAGAAAATTTGAGTTTGTAGCTATTATAAGACTTAGTGATCTAAGATTATTTCTATACTTTCCTGAAATGCCATTTATACTATAAAGTGGTTGTCTTTGTAAATATTTATTTGTTTGAATCAAAACAGAGCAGTTCAACTTTTGCAAAAAAAAAAAAAAGAGAATTTTTTTCCTTGACAAATCTTTGGTATCATAGAAGTTTTTTACCTAATGTGTTGCATGAATTCTTTTAATGACTTGGAAGAGGTGTTTACATTTGCTCACCTTAGGGCGATATGGATCTCTCATACAATAGTATTCTCTATGCATCCTTGTGCTTGTAGGACAAAAAAATAGATTTTAGAGTTTTGAATTTATGTAATTGATCATTTGCTCTAGTAAATGAGCCGTATTTCTCTCGATTTTAATTATTGGGTTTTTATTTAGTGCATTGAAAACTTTTTTCTGGGCTAATGTTGTGTGATTGCTGTCTGCCCCATGCCTTCAAAAGCCTCCATGTATATAACAATCTTAGGCTTTCCTGTATATTTTTTTTTGGTTGATCTGGGTCAACCCATCTAATTCATGACCTGATTATTTAACCAGTTTGATAATCGGATTGAATTTCATTTGATAATCGGATTGAATTTCAAAATTATGATAGGGAGAGCAAGGCAAATATATGTTCACTTTTGGTAAGCAAAAGTCAACTGTAGCTTAGTTATTAAACTTTTCATAAAATGAGTAAACAAGACAAAAATATTGATATTAAATTTGGTTCGATTAGGCAAATTAATTAAGTAACATACTGATTCAATGTATAGCCAAGCTCAAGTTAGGTTTATTTAAAAACTATTTTGGATATTAAATTTTTTAAATTTAACTGGCCTATAAATTAATTTATTGCTTGATTGACTAGTGAAACTTAAATAAAATTAAATAAATGTTTTTATTTTATTTTTTTTAATAATATTATTTAAATTATTTTTAAAATATTATTTTAAAATTAATTCAGATTATCACAATCCAATCCAAAGTCTCAATTAGTTTTAAAATATTATTGTTTTTACTGTATTAATTAATGTCGTGTTTTTAGTCCTCAAGCAAATAGGATACTCCTATGAAGCGTGCAGCTTAGCCGATGCAAATACCCTTTCTTTGTGAAGGATTTTCCAAATTGCCAACGATTTAATTATTTCCTTAATTTCGCATTAAAAATGATTGAAAGGTGAAATCATGCATAAAACGTCAGA
>Ga0307515_10025266_pt1 | contig 10289 bp, 5 predicted proteins | sample 17_EM_MG_FD_194513 | JGI IMG/M metagenome (GOLD analysis project Ga0307515, IMG submission 194513) | Populus trichocarpa ectomycorrhiza microbial communities from riparian zone in the Pacific Northwest, United States - 17_EM | ecosystem: Host-associated > Plants > Roots > Unclassified | place...
GTCCTTATTGGACAAATGTTTGTGAAGTTGTTATGGGTATGTGGTAGAAGTTTCAGGGGAAGATTCCATCAACCACACCATCCGGCTTTGCCACTCTGGGGCGGCAGAGCCGCCACCTGTGCTAGTACAATCTATGCATGGATGTATCCATTTATATATATCTTACCGCGCGCTCTCAGGATCGAATTGGGTTACATCTAAGAATATACGGTAGCCGCCCGATGTCGGCCGGGGACGGTGGATGTCGGCCGTCCAGCCGTCATTCATATGTTCGGACGGGACGGACGGCTGTGGCGCCGTCCCGTCCGTCCTGGCAAGATCTCGGACGGGACGGTTGAGAACACTGATCATATGCAACTTCGACGGCGGTATCTTATTTGCCCCAAGAGTTGTAAAGTTTTATGTTCAAGTTGCACCTTACAGTTTGTCGTTTATCGTATGGTCTAGGCGTATCCGGTTTTTTCATAACGCTGCAGGGCGCTAGATCCATGGCTGCATTTGTTCACTGTCCGCTGTGCTGACTTCCAGGCAGCTCTGCCGCTTCAGGGCGGATAAAAGACTGCCATGGGGGTAGCATATTGTACCTATGGCGCTAAAAAATACACCGGATAGACCCAAATATACGGTAGTGTCAACAAGTGAACTCCTGAAGAAACCAAGTAATGTGTAGTAAAAAAGTGAAAGGACTACATAAATACAAAGTCGACAAAGTAAAACCCGCATGAAAAAGAGCTAGCCCAAACTCACCTGCAGCCCACATGCTTGCCAGAGTACGAACGGGTGAGACTTCGTGCACAGTTGCTCTCCGGAAGTGTCCGTTATATTTATTAATGGGACACCTCTAGATTTGGGCAACAACCTGTCCCGTCGCTATACTCTCGTCGCCGAGCACGCTTGCGAGCGAAAGCAACCGAAAATGGGGTACGATTGGCAACAGCACTGAAAGCTGGGCACAAGATAAGCTGATGTACCAACCCGATCCCAAGGGGGCGGGACGATTTACATGATCAGTTTTGATGGTGCAACCCCGAGGGTTGAACACCCAGACCCAAAGCCGAGAATCAAAAAAAGAAGTCTTCAGCCACAGCCTATGTACGTAATAACTGCTCAAGTAGTCTACCTGCACTTGTCCGAAATTGATTGTGTGTGGTGGAGGTACTATAGACCCGATTTCGGCCTACAACTATGTGATGCATCGGCCTACTACCTGTGATGCATCGGCCAGCACTGGGGCGCCTCCACCGCGCACAATCAATTTCGGTCAAGTGCTGGCAGCAGATATTATCTACATAGGCTATAACCGAAAACCTCTTTTTTGATTTTCGGTGTTATTTCGGTGTTGAGTTCGTGGTGTGAATCTCGGGGTAACACTGACGAGTATATCTTCCAGCCCACTGTCCTCGCCTGCCCCCGTGCTGAGGATAAGGGCTCGGCACAGGTACTCGGCTTTGGGCTCCAGCTTTGGCAGTCCCTTCTCACTCTTTCTTATATAAGTCTACTGTTTTCCTTCTCTTGTATCGATAGACAATTGAGCATCTTCGTGCTTTCTCTTTTGATCTCAACACAACGGAAGTAGATTCTGTCTGCTCCCTTGCCTCCCCTTGTGTATTTGCTTGGGGTCGCTTTTGACTGGGCCTAGGTGGTGTTGTATTTCGTTTAAGATTGAGAGTACCAGACGGAGCTTTACTAACACCAGCATTTGTGCATTGTGCGCCATCATCTCCTCCATGGAAATGAAGTGTGCACTCAACCTTCGCTTTGAAGCACTTGCAGCGAATCGTACCGCAGTTCCTTTTACATCCACAACGTACTTGAATGAGCTCAGTAGGGGACTCGAGGCGCGCAGCCTCCCGAAGAGTAAGTTCACGATGGCTATCCTTTTTGAATGGCGGAATGCGATGGGGAATTGTAGCGGCAAGGCGGTGCATATTCTTCGTCCGATAGAAACCATGCAGAATCCCATATTAACACAGCAAGGCATAACGATTGCCATCCTTGACTTCAATCACCCTGCAGAAGATGCGCTTGTTATCTGTTGAACATTCACCGAGTGTGTACACTCCGCGAATGAACCAGTCCACTCACGGAGGTGGGGTACAGGGGTATACTCCGTGAATGAACCAGTCCAGTCACGGAGGGTGGGACTCCGTGAGCGGACCGGTCACTCCGCGGAGGGACAGCCTCCGTGAATGGACTAGAACACTTATCATGCAGCTTCTGTGTTAAAAGGCTCTGCCGGAATTACTACTCACAACAGCTCTAGACAATCGCTGACAGAGAGTGCAGTAGTGCAAAAATAATCATCATAGGAGCATACATCTATGCTTTCCTGGGTTTCTGGGGTCTTGTTTCATGCTATGCATTTTAAGGTTAATTAGCCTCAACACAGAATTGAGCCCAAATTAGACTCAAGTCCGTCAGTTTTTAGTTTGTAACAATGCGCTACACATGAAATCTCGTCCACTACTCATTTTCTAATTGACAAACTATCGCGCGACATTGAATACTAACTACCCTACAAAAAATAACATACATAACCTATCTCATAGTTTATCTTAAGTGAATACCCCATAACACTTCGTAAGGCAGTTGTGGTGCCATACTCTAGTACCAAAGGTTTTGCGAACCTTGAGTACGAGGTGGTAGGAGACTGGGTGTTGCACCATGGGCCGATTTTGTTGCTGCAACTCCGAGTTCAAGCAGTACACGGTTCTGCTCATGCTGCGCAGGGGCATATGCATAATTTTGTGGCATTTAGTGGTCGTTGCGATGGGTCTGGGTGGATGTCAGTACAGACGTGATTTCGTGTGTCGCGCGCGTTGTCACTACCTAAAAAACTGTCGCACTTTTGCCTCCCTGTGTTGCTACCGGTAAGATCGATCACGAAATAACCTTTAGATCTATAGTCCAATCAGATCCGGTCGGGCATTTTTTGGAAGCCGCCCTTCGCTTAAAACGGTTAGATGAGGAATCAAACAACGTGGATATCTGCTAAATAGAGTAGCTGTTACCTGGTCCTTGACTTCATATGTATCAGCCTCGGAAGCTCTAACTACTCGCTGCTATTACTGTCGTATATTATGTATGAATAAAAAGAAGGCTGTGAGCCAAGAATTTGTGATAAGCTGAATAGATAGTAGGCTGCTATACTTAGTCAATTTGTAGTTGTGCAATTTTGTTACTATAACTTTTCAAGTACCTACTGACAGAACCCTGCTACTGCTAGATCAAATCTGTTCAGTCATCTTCACAATAGCAATAATGCAATATTTGTTGTATATTTTACTCAACGACAGTCTCATTACAGCTTGGCATTCAATATAGTTCCCACTCCTAAAAGGCTAAAACAAAACAATCTTAATTCATCCCATAGTCCTCAACAGAAATGACTAGATATTCCACTGTTCTAGCGGTAGCATCCGCCTGAGGAACCCCAAGAGTGACCCAATAACAAACATAAATACCGTGTTACCCATTAGTATTGAAATAGCATAGATACAGATTAGAAGAAGATTTTCCCGAAGTAGAATAGCTGTATGCCTCTGCATAATATTCAGCAGGTTATGGCAATATGAACTGAGATATCGAACGCTTCGAGAGTTTGTTATCTTGCCGTATATTAAGATCGAGGAAGTGAAGGGTGGGTTGGACATGAATAGTGCTAGTGAAGCTGGCTGTATGTGTCGTTGGCACCGCGATCCAGAAGTAGTTGGACCGTGGCATCATGCCCGTTCGACGCCGCGAGGTACAGTGGAGTCCACCAGATGTCATCCTTGGCCTCCATGTAGGCACCACGGTCAAGGAGCTCTCGGACAGTTCCCTCGTGCCCTTTTGAGGCCGCCAGGTACAGTGGCGTCCACCAAAAGTCATCCTTGGCCTCCATATTAGCGCCATAGTCAAGGAGCACCCGGACAATGGCCTCGTGTCCATTCAACGTGGCCAGATGCAGTGGCGTCCGCCCCAAGTTGTCCTTGAACTCCATGTTGGCGCTGTGGTTGAGGAGCAGCTGGACTGTGGCCTCTTGCCCGTTCGTTGCGGCCAGGTACAACATCGTCAGGTTGGACCCGTCCTTGGCTTCTATGTTGGCGCCGTGATCGAAGAGGAGCTGGAACGTAGCTAGGTGCCAGTTTATTGTGGCCAGGCGCAACGGTGTCTGCAAGCAGTTGTCTTTTGCCTCCTTGTTAGCGCCATGGTCAAGAAGTACCCGGACTGTGGCCTCCTGTCCCTTCGACGCGGCTTGGTGCAGTGGCGTCTTTCTGGAGTTATCCTTGGCCTCGATGTCAGTGCCGTTGTCAAGAAGCAGCCTCGACACCGCCGCATGCCCCTTATTCGCTGCTATGTGTAACAGTGTCTGCTTATCCTGGTCAACAGAATCACTGGCTGCAGCTGCAGCTAACAAGTTGCCGATGGCAACGTAGTTACCTTGCTTTACAGCAATCCAAAGCAAGTCATTCACTTGCTTCCGAACATTGGCCGAGTCCGTTCTGGAACCAGCCAGCCTTTTTAGGAGGCAAAATGCTGAAGATGGCAGAGAGTTCTGAATGTTATTGATCAGGTCCGAAAGAGGTAGAGCAATTTCCGGGTCGATATCCCCCCCCAGTCGTGTCAAACACTCTAGCGAGTACTTGATGAACGGTCTCTTGTCCAAGTATTGAATAAAATAGCAAACATCTTCAGAGCTCCAGTTATCCTCAGGTTTTCGGAATTTGAGCACGAGTTCTTTGTAATGTAGCGTTAGATACCGGACACAAGTTAATTGGATCATCACAAATGCTGCTTGGATGTTTGCAACGTCGAGGGGAGACCGAAGTATGGCATTGTGTGGTCGGAGAAAAAACTCGCGCACTGTCTGATGCATGGCTTGGACAATCGCATATTCCTTAGTATCTTGAAAAGGATGATCAATAAGCTCATGCCACACAAAAAGATTGAGATAAACGGACTCACCATCACAGATAGGTCTGTTTCTGATCTCCACAAAATTGCCTGTGCAGTGCGTTACACGCTTCCGAATATCTGTCGGCCTCTCTGTTTCCCATGATGTTCCGTCTGGTTCAAGGTCGAAGCTTAAGCCAGGAATACCAAGAGCATAATCCAACTCGACGAGCTCCACTGCACGGTGAGAGAACAGGCAAAACTGCAGAATCCGCCTGCCGTCTGTAATGTTGCTGTCATCTTCATTGCTGTTTTGCTCATGCAATTCTTCAAGCATACAAACATAATAGCTCTCAAGCTCTTTCGGGAGTCCCTTCAGAAATGCCATTAATTGGTTAACGTTCCGACCTTGATTGACATACCGCACTAGGTCTTTTCGAATCAAAGAGACCCACAAGAAAACACCATCCGCACACTTTGCAATGTATTCTTTAGCATGCTTTTTGAAACCTTCTACCCGGCAGAATACACGGTCTCCAAGAAAGTCATCAGTGTATTTTTCAATATCCCCCCTATTTTCTTCCTGTAGAAGGATGCGGTTGCATGAGTCCATAAGATCATGATGTAAATCATTTATTGGCCGGCTGGCGAGAAAGACTTTTACAACGCATTTGGTGTTCATAGGATCGGACAGCTTCTGCAATAAGAACGCAATATCCCTCCTATCATTCTCATGGGACTCATCCATGGCATCGACTATCAGGAAAATATTCCGTTTGAGTGGGTGTTTTACGCAAGCCATTAGTATGTCCTTCAAATCCTCATAAAGCCAGGAAATGTTGCAACCGCCACCACGCCGAAAAACTTCCTGAAAGTGGATGAAGAAGGATTCGTCGGCAGTAAGAATGTCGTAAAGCAAAGCACGCAACATGTTGTAGTGACTCCTTTCAAGTTCTCCATTCCGGTGACTATAGAAAAAATCCGCAACTAGAGTTTGATCAGGGTTGTGAGATCGTGACATAAAATAATCTCCAAAGAACCGGTCTCTGAAGTATTTAACCAAAGTACTTTTGCCACTCCCTGGTTTTCCTTCAATAAACAATAAGCTTGAATGCTCAACTTGCTTCCAAGCCTCGTACTCTGGATTCCCCCACAGCCACTCAAACGTATAATCAAGATGCCTAGAGATATTCTCATATCGTATGTTATGAAAATAGAGGGTTCGGAGGCATTCTGCGGAAGAAAGATCAGCTTGCCTGGTATAGAACTGTTTATTCCGTGCGGTCAATACCATACCTTGCCTCTCCTTGTCATATTCCAACAGAACCACTGAATGATTGAGCCGAAGGTCACTGGCGGATGAAGGATATATGACCACAACTTTCACTGATAAGAAGTGTCGGCGGAGGTTGTACACAATATAACAAATGATATCTAGCAACGATTGGAAAGCTTTAATGGGCCGGTTATCGAGGGCAAAGACGAACTTCAGGTTGCGTTTGTTCCACTGCGTGTTCTGATACCTTGATTCCGTTCCGCGTCTGCGTTCCTCCTCCGACATTTTCAGAACTTGCGCAAGACTATCCCAAACGTTTTGCAGATTAGCACGACTCAATACAGACTCGAATGCTTCCATAGGCTTCTTCAACAACATTTCCGCAACTTCATCAGCTGCAATGAAATCTAATATCTGACCGAAAAAGTCTTCGAGGAGTGAATTTTGTAGTTGCTGTGGGCAGTTATCAATTACCTGCATCAGCAGGGTCCACACGCAGGACAGATCCGCCCGGTTCATCGTGTTTTCGTACAAGCTTAGCGGCTTGTGTATTGTCGAACCGTAGAAGAAATGCAATACTAGATCGGCAGTTGTATTACCCTTCAGCTCACGTACAATGTGGGATGCAGCCTCTTCCAGAATTGGTAAACCACACAACACCAAGACTGAAACTCCGTCCTTGATCTCAACCCAGTTCTGGTAGTCCAGGCTTCGGAAAATCCAGAAAAATTTGCCATTCACCTCCACCTCATGGGCTTGCGGGAGGGTTTTCAGATAATCTTTTTGATCTGTGTAATAAGGAACCGATCCTCTGACTGAGCGGAGTGAATCAATGAGTTTTTCCTTGCAGGGCTGGTCTATTGCATGTTTTTTTATCAGTACCTGAGTTCAGTTCCACTAGCAACACAATGCTGCACACACCTAAACATTCCTTCATGTTTGTGACAACTGTCTGGAAAGTTCTATCTCGTGATGAATCGAACTTTATCATATCTGAGTGATTAGAGTCGACTGAATATTGACGTTCATTCGGAAGGTATAGAATTGCTGATAATCGTTGTACCATTTGAACCTCATCGCCCTGTCTTCGGAATACCCCTGGTCCCAACTGTTACCGTTAATATTGAACAGTGTTGACTTCAAGAAGTGTATAGTCATACGACAAAAATACGCGAACGTGCCATAAGCTCCTTGGATTGGTGACTAAAATAAATTAGGTCAGGCGACACATCAAAGCTATTGATGTTTATAACAAAGCAAATTTTTCTTAAGTGCCGACGTAATTGCTCCGTAAGCCTATCACAGTATGCTCGCGAATTTTTGCTGAATGACTATGCTCTCAGGAACGCCTACCTTTTTCACTGATTTTGTCAATTGAGTTTCATAGAAGGTGCAGACCATTCCGCGAAAGTCGTTCCAGACTCGAGCCAAGGCCTCTCTCTGGTTCTCTAAATACTCAGAGCCTTCCCTCAATTGCGCAAGTAGATTCTGAATTTTTTGGGCGTAATCTGTCTCATCGACCACCATATCGTAAAGTTCTGCTGTCCTAAGCCCTTGATGCGGTGTTCCAAAGAAAAATATTCCCCGAATACAGTCACGGATGTCGCGGAGCCGGGAATAGAGACTTGATTCAACCAAAGTCTACAACCGTTAATCGTCGATGTCATTATTTAGATGAAGTTAGCCTACACTACCTGGACAACCAAGATTCCTCCCAAACTGTGTCCAATAAAGATGATCGGACGTTTCTATGGGGTGTAGAAGCATTGTAAGAGTCAAACTAATCACTAGAGCCGCAGCTCTTCCGTAGAGAAATGGGAAGATTCAGACATACTGAACAATCGCGCCTAGCATTTCGTAGACACTCTGTAAAGTTCCGTCGATAGTCGATTAAGTTTGACCCATTGGCATTTCTCAGGCTGCTGTCGTAGCCGTATGTCATAACGCGAATGTTGGTGAAATGTTCTGGCAAAAAATCACGAAGCCACATTGGACGATCAATGGGGCGATCTGTCGAGGCTCGACTTCTCCACGACCCAAAAGCATGACCACCAAGCCCAGTAACTGCAATCACACTAGACATACGATACTAGTCAGCATTCGACAAGATACCTGAAGGGATTGCGCTAACTCCGCAGCTATTGGAACCTCCGGTTTATTCATTGGTGTCAAATCATAGAAGTGTTTGTCGATTGTCAAATGGACCTTTGGATGGTTCGCCTGATCAGAATCGCTTTCTCGAAGTACAATCAGTTTTTCATCGTTCCGCTCAAATTTTTGGAAATAGGCCGTGCAGTTGTCGAAGTTTAGCAGCGCCGTCTGTGTAGAGTCGCAGCTAGCTGGAAACGGTCCAGAAAGATCGACATCCGCAAAATCGAGTTCAGGGTCAATAATCATCAGTTTTTGCTTGAGGTGATGGATAGACCAGTCTGAAGGTATTCCAGTTATCCGGAAACATGCCGATTTAGCAGGGGGTTCAATCATGATAGAAGGGGAGAGGAGTATCGAAGAGCCGTGTGCAATGTCGTCGGCACGGATATGACCATCATCGTTCCCAGATGTAAAACCGGAAAATGTCGCGGCAACTACGCGCCGCGGCAAAGTGGGTAACCTGGTAATGGGTATCGATCCAGCCGCTGCCGAATCGTGTGGGTTTACTGGAGCCGGCGACGAAGATCGGCTGAGCTGTTTCCGAGACTCGCGAATGTCTGCTGCATGGTCTTCTCCTGGTCGCATGAGCATCGTTACGGCTTGTGATAGTTTGGAGCTATATAGGAAATATGGATAACGGTGGAAAGGAAAGTGTTGTCCGTTTTTGATTTAATGAAATGCGGGGTCGAGTGAGACTCGTTTTGGTATGACAAAAGTAACAACTGAGATAATGCACTTTTTTCTTTCGGTTACCTTATATATACTTTGCCCTGGTGTGTCGATGCTTGGATGCGCATGTGCATGACTGCCAGACCTGCAGTACCTGAACACAACAAGGTGGATGCACGTCACAAACCGGTTTCCTAACCGAAAATCGTTTGTTCTATACCTTGTTGGGTTCGTACTAAGCTCGATTCCAGCCTCTCCGCTCAGGTCGGATGCTCAACCAATCACATATGATCAATCGCATGATGCCTCATATGCAAGCAGAAAAAATCTCTGCATGCAACTGCAAAGGCATACTTGCGCCAGGTTGGTGCGGATAAGCGGAAGAGATATCGAAGCTTTCTCAGCGCTATATTCCAGTATCTCGATTTGCTTGCTGGCAGGCTCTCTTCCAAACCTGCATTCTGTATCATAGCCTATGTTCTAGTCAGTTCACGGCGGAGGATGTCAGTCCGCAGAGTGACCGGTCAACCCGCGGAGTAACTGGGCTCCGTGAACTGACTGGTGATATCGTTTGGTGACACAACTGATCGTTGGGAGAATAGGGAAAGAAAAAAGTTTGTCTTTTCTCTGCTCAGCTGCACTGACAAAAATGACAAAATATCGGTCCAATTAAGTCTGCGAGTATTTGTCCGATCACAAAGTGATGTTATACATGAAATATGCATAATTCATCGCTATTTACCTCCCGATCTTCGATTTACGATATATTTAAAACTGATTTAGCAGCTCAGAAATAACACCCAAAAAACGCTAAAAATCGATGTTTTCCCACAACTGTTTTGTCAATATTAAATATACGGCAAATCAGAAATAAGAAGGTGAAGGAGCCATGTATTACACATAATTCATGTATATATAACTATACGATCAGAGTAATTGTTAATTTTGGTTGAGCACAATTAGAACTGGTCAGTTCACAGAGTGCTGATCTGACTGGTTCATTCACGGAAGGTGGGACTCCGTAAACTAATCAGCCACTCCGCGGACTGACATCCTCCGTGAACTAACTTGAACTACCTATCACTCGATCCGCGAACATCCACCACTGTTGCAATATGAGGAGAACCGTGTGGGTGTATAGACTGAGATACACAGAGAAGAGAGAAGGAGAAAGACGCGAGTTATATGAGAGAGAAGTGTGCCACCAGCCCCGCTAGCAGTCAGCTCGTGTCAACTCTATATCTAATATATATACACATGCTTTGTCGGCTCGAAGCATTCTCATTGGTTGACTTGTGGTACGTACCTCTAACAAGGA
>Ga0307515_10025267_pt1 | contig 10289 bp, 11 predicted proteins | sample 17_EM_MG_FD_194513 | JGI IMG/M metagenome (GOLD analysis project Ga0307515, IMG submission 194513) | Populus trichocarpa ectomycorrhiza microbial communities from riparian zone in the Pacific Northwest, United States - 17_EM | ecosystem: Host-associated > Plants > Roots > Unclassified | place...
GCCGCCGGCGAGCACGGCTGCCGCGACGACGACGCTGGTGACGGTGGCGTGGACGGCACGGCGCAGGGTTGACGTGGCCACGGCGGATCTCCCTCGCGTGTGGAACAGAGACAGATCCATTACGCCTGCCACAGCCGGCCAGCAAAACCCCCGACAGGCTTACATGTAGGTATCTATCGGGCTAAGAGGCCGCGCGAATAGGGCATGGCGGCGCTCGTCGCGCGGCCTCTAAGACAACTCCAACAGCATCCGCGTGTTCCCCAGGGTGTTCGGTTTCGCGTAGGGCAGGTCGAGGAACTCCGCGACGCCCTCGTCGGCCGAGCGGCGCATCTGCTCGTACACCTCCGCCGTGACCGGCGTCCCGTCGATCTCGACGAACCCGAACCTCCCGAAGAACTTCGTCTCGAAGGTCAGCACGAACACCCGCTGCAGGCCGAGCTCCCGCGCCACCGACAGCAGCCGGTCGACCAGGAGCCCTCCGATGCCCAGCCGGCCTACGCCCGGCAGGACCGCGATGGTCCGGATCTCGGCGATGTCCTCCCACAGCACGTGCAGCCCGCCGCAGCCGACCAGCTCACCGTCCACCTCGGCCACCCAGAACTCCTGCACGTCCTCGTACAGGGTGACGAGTTCCTTGGCCAGCAACACCTTGCCGACGTACATGTCGATGATGGACTTGATGCCCCGCACGTCGCTGACCCGCGCCCTGCGCACGACCACGGGCTCCCGCTCATGACTCACGACTTCCAAACCTGCCACGTCCAGGCCCGAAGGCGCACATCGGCCCGGGAACTCATCCGTGCGGCGGTTACTCTGAACCACGTGTCAACACCACCACACTCGCGTCGTGCCGCCCTGCTCACCCTCGGGTGCGCTCGTAACGAGGTCGACTCCGAGGAGCTCGCCGGCCGTCTCGCCGCCGGCGGCTGGGAGGTCGCCGACGACGCCGAAGGCGCCGACGTGGTGGTGGTGAACACCTGCGGCTTCGTCGAGTCGGCCAAAAAGGACTCGGTCGACGTGCTGCTGGACGCGGCCGAGACCGGCGCGAAGGTGGTCGCCGTCGGCTGCATGGCGGAGCGTTACGGCGCCGAGCTGGCCGAGAGCCTGCCGGAGGCGGCCGCGGTGCTGGGCTTCGACCATTACCCGAACCTGGGGGAGCGGCTCGACGACGTGGTCGCGGGGCGGGCCATCGCCGCCCACACCCCCGTGGACCGGCGCACGCTGCTGCCGATCACGCCGGTGGAGCGCAAGCCGACCGACCTGTCCGTCCCTGGCCACGGCTGGGGCCCGCGGGTGCTGCGCAAGCGGCTCGACGACGCCCCGGTCGCGTCGCTGAAGATCGCGTCCGGTTGCGACCGGCGCTGCTCGTTCTGCGCGATCCCGTCCTTCCGGGGCGCGTTCGTGTCCCGCACACCCGACGAGATCGTCGCCGAGGGTGCCTGGCTCGCCGAGCAGGGCGTCCGCGAGCTGTTCCTGGTCAGCGAGAACTCCACCTCCTACGGCAAGGACCTGGGCCGCGAGCACGGCGGCCCCGACGCGCTGGCCCTGCTGCTGCCCCGGCTCGCGGCCCTGCCGGGGGTCGAGCGGGTCCGGGTGTCCTACCTGCAGCCCGCGGAGACCCGCCCGACGCTGCTGCGTGCCATCGCCGGCACCGACGGCGTGGCCGACTACTTCGACATGTCCTTCCAGCACGCCAGCTCGACCGTGCTGCGCAGGATGCGCCGCTTCGGCGGCACCGAGTCGTTCCTCGCGCTGGTCGAGCAGATCCGCGCGCTCGCACCCGACGCCGGCATCCGCAGCAACGTGATCGTCGGCTTCCCCGGCGAGACCGAGGAGGAGCTGGCAGAGCTGGAGCACTTCCTCACCGAGGCACGGATGGACGTGGTTGGCGTGTTCGGCTACTCCGACGAGGACGGCACCGAGGCCGAAGGACTGCCGGGCAAGCTCGATCCCGAGGAGGTCACCGCGCGGGTCACCCGCGTGTCCGGCCTGGTCGAGCAGCTCACCGCGCAGCGGGCCGAGGACCGGATCGGCGACGAGGTGCGGGTGCTGGTCGAACGTGACGACTCCGACGGCGTCACGGGCCGTGCCGCCCACCAGGGGCCCGAGGTGGACGGCGAGTGCCTCCTGCTGGACGCGGACGGTGTCGCGGTGGGTGACTTCGTGGTCGGCAAGGTGGTCGAATCTGAAGGCGTCGACCTCGTGGTGCGGCCGTTAGAGGTAATCCGATGAGTGCCCAGCCTGCCGACGGCACCACGCCGTCGGTGCCCCCGGCAGCTGAGGCGCTGGGTGCGGCCGTGGCGCGGGTCCCGCTGGTCAACATCGCCAACATCCTCACCGTGACCCGGCTCGTGCTGGTGCCGGTGTTCCTGCTGACGTTGTTCGCGGGCGAGGGGCACTCGACCGGGTGGCGGATGGTGGCGTTCGTCGTGTTCGCCGTCGGATCGATCACCGACTACATCGACGGCCACCTGGCCCGCAAGTACGGCCTCGTCACGGACTTCGGCAAGGTCGTCGACCCGATCGCGGACAAGGCGCTGACCGGGGCGGCGCTGTTCGGGCTCTCGATCCTCGGCGAGCTGCCGTGGTGGGTGACGCTGACGATCGCCGGCCGTGAGCTCGCGGTGACGTTGCTGCGCTTCTGGGTGATCCGCTTCGGGGTGATCGCGGCGAGCTACGGCGGCAAGGTCAAGACGTTCGCGCAGATCATCGCCATCGGTCTCTACCTGCTGCCGCTGCCGGCCGCACTCGACCCGGTGCTGTGGGTCGGCATGGGCATCGCGCTCGTGCTGACCGTGGTCACCGGCCTCGACTACGTGGTGCGGGCGTTGCGCCTGCGGGCCGCCGGTGGCTAGGAACCCACTGGCCGAGGCGCTCGGCGTCGACGGGGCGGGACTGGCCGAGCTGATCGATGCGTTGAAGACGAAGAAGGAGACGGTGGCGACCGCCGAGTCGCTCACGGGCGGGCTGGTCGCGGCCCTGCTGACCAGCGTGCCCGGCTCGTCGGCCGTGGTGCGTGGCGGCCTGGTCGTGTACGCGACGGCCCTCAAGCACCAGGTGGCGGGCGTTGACGAGGACCTGCTCGGCGAGTTCGGGCCCGTTCACCCGGACGTGGCCGCCCAACTGGCGGACGGCGCCCGGATCGTGTGCGGGGCGACCTGGGGGATTGGGCTGACCGGCGTAGCCGGGCCCGACCCGCAGGACGGGATCGAGCCTGGCGTCGTCTATGTCGGCGTGTCGGGCCCGTCAGCTGCCGAAGTTCGCACGATCGGGGTAGAAGGCAATCGGCACCAGGTGCGTTCGGCGGCCGCCGTGACGGCGTTGGACCTGCTCAGAGCGCTTGCGGACAAGCGAGACTAAGTCCGGGCTCAAGGTGCGACGTCATACTCTAGGGAACACCTGGGTGTGTTCGGTCGTTCGCCCTTGGCGTACGGACCGTGATGTCGCTGCCGATGATCGCGAGGTCTCGGTAACGTGGTCACATGCCGGACCCACCCGATCCGGCGGATGATCTTGAAGGGAGGCGAGCGATGACCGTGCTGTTGCGCGAGGCGATCGGTGATCGGCTCCGGCACGCCCGCACGAACCAGCGACGAACGCTGCGTGAGGTCTCCCGAGCCGCCCGGGTGAGCCTGGGATACCTGTCCGAGGTCGAGCGCGGCCGTAAGGAGGCGTCGAGCGAGCTGCTCGCGTCCATCTGCGACGCGTTGGACCTGCCGTTGTCCGTCCTGATGTACAACGTCGCGACCGACATCTCGGCGCTCGAGACGGTTGAGCTGCCGGAGACCGCGGAGCAGGCCGAGCGGAGCGAGGTGGGGGCCGGCAAGAACGCGGGCCCGAGCGCGTCGGTCGGTTCTGTCGAGGGCGGTCGCCTGGTACCGGCGGTAGTGGGGGACAGCCTTGCCGACCTGCGGCTCCAGCCGGTGCTCAGCACCCGCATGGAGTCCTCGCTCGGCATCCGCGAAGCAGGTGCGATCTTCGCGGCGTAAGAACCTCAGAAGGGCCGCTCAGGGACGTTCCGTCATCCTGGGCGGTCCTTTCCTGTGGTTAGGCTGGCATGGTGCTGGTTCTGGTGATCGTGCTCGTGGTGATCGGGGTGGCGGCGCTGGCCACGGTGCCGCTGATGATCAGGAGCACCCGCCGCCAGCACGTCGAGTCCTGGCAGGCGGTCGGCCGCCAGCCGCTCATGGGCAGCCCCGCGCAGGTGTGGACCTCGCGTGGTGAGCGGGTGCTGCGGGAGCTGAACGCCACGCTGACCGAGCAGCCGGCCTTCGCGGTGGTGGCCTCCGACGCCGAGCAGGTCGTCATGGAGCTGCGGCTCACCGCGGGCCAGGTGGCCGAGCTCGACCACGCCCTGGCCAGGATCCCGGTGCCGGACCTCGAGGCGGAGCAGCGGTCGCTGACCATGGCCGTCGCCGAGGCGGAGGGCACCCCGGCCGCCACCGACCTGGCGCGCTCGCTCGCGGCGGTGCTGGCACGCCTCGACGCGGCGGCCCGGCAGCGGGAGTCCCGCGACGCGTTGCTCGCGCGGATGCAGGCGACCGTCATGGAGCTGGAGCGGGCCCGGGACGAGCTTGCTGAGCTGATCACAGGTGCGACCAGTGCGTTGTCCGTCGACTCCGGCGCGACCGCCGCGCTCGCGGGTAGGCTCGACGGCCTGCGGGAGGGACTTGTCGAGGTGCGCGGTGCGGCCAACCCCGAGATCGGTCCGCCAGGTCAGGGCCATCCCTGAATAGGTCCTGATTTCTGTCGGGTCCAGTGGTGAGGAGCACCGCGTACCTGACACGATGGAACCCACAGTGATGACGGGGCGTTGCCATACCAACCGGTGACCGGTAGGGGCGGCAACCGGGAGCGAAGCGACAGCGCGGAGAAGGCAGGCGGAGGAGATGGCCAACCCGTTCGTGAAGGCTTGGAAGTACCTGATGGCGGCCTTCTCGTCGAAGATCGACGAGCACGCCGACCCGAAGGTGCAGATCCAGCAGGCCATCGAGGAGTCACAGCGTCAACACCAGGCGCTCTCCCAGCAGGCCGCGGCTGTGATCGGCAACCAGCGACAGCTGGAGATGAAGCTCAACCGGCAGCTCGGCAACGTCGAGAAGCTGCAGGCGTCCGCGCGGCAGGCGCTGGTGCTCGCCGACGAGGCACGGTCCAAGGGCGACGAGGCCAAGGCGACGCAGTACGAGCAGGCCGCGGAGTCCTTCGCGACCCAGCTCGTCACCGCCGAGCAGGACATCGAGGACATGAAGACCCTGCACGACCAGGCGCTGCAGGCCGCGACGCAGGCCAAGACCGCGGTCGAGCGCAACGCCATGATGCTGCAGAACAAGCTCGCCGAGCGCACCAAGCTGCTCAGCCAGCTCGAGCAGGCGAAGATGCAGGAGCAGGTGTCCAAGTCGCTCAACCAGATGAGCGAGCTGGCCGCGCCGGGCAACACGCCGTCGCTTGAGGAGATCCGCGACAAGATCGAGAAGCGGTACACGACCGCGCTCGGGTCCGCGGAGCTGGCGCAGAACTCGGTGCAGGGCCGCATGATGGAGGTCCAGGTCTCCACCACCGAGCTGGCCGGGAAGTCGCGGCTGGACCAGATCCGCGCCTCCATGGCCGGCGGCTCGGCGCCGCAGGTCACCAGCGGTGCGGCGGGCGCAGCGAACCAGAACATCCAGGCGGATATCGCGCAGCGGGTGGCGCAGGAGCAGAAGGCGAACGGGCAGACCAACTAGCCCGGTCCGTGCTCGACTAGCAAGGGGAGGCTGCCGATGGCGCCGCGTGGCCGGGACATCTACCAGTTATCCCAGATGGTCGGGAAGTACCTGAACGCCGACGTCCGCAACTCGGTCATGGCGCAGGTCCAGGACGCGGTGACGCGCAGCCAGGCCGCGCTCACCCGCGGCCGGGACGAGAACGTGCGCCTGGAACGGCAGCGCCGCAAGCTGGAACGTCAGCGCTTGTGGGCGTCCCGGTGGGCGCTGGCGTGGGCGATCGTGTGCCTGTTCATGGTGGTGTACGTGGCGTTGGCCTTCACGGGCACGATCGCCGAGGGCGCGACCTCGGCGATGCTCGCCAGCGGGGTGGCAGGCGTGGCCGCGACGGGCGCCCTGTCGATCCGCTCCACGCGGCGGATGGTTCTGCTGAAGCGCGCCCGGGAACGCTTCGACGAGGAGCACCGACCGGCGGTGGTGGCCGCATCCCGCCCAGTGATGCCACCGAAGAAGTCGGCCGCCTACGAGCCGATGCAACGCCTGTCGGAGGCGGAGGACGCGCTGACCCAGCTGGTCCAGCAGCTGTCGGGCTCAGCGTCCTCGGTGCCCCCGGAGTCGGTGGCGGAGGCCGAGCGCACGGGCGCGGAGGCAGCGCTGGCCCTCCGTGCGGTGGCCGCCCAACTGGCGGCGGTGGAGCTGGCCCGTGACCACGCCCCACCGATGGAACGCGGCGCCCTGATCGAGGGCGTCGCCCGCCTACGCGAGCAACTGGACGAGGGCCTGAACGGCTACCGCAGCCTGGTAGCCGCGGCGGGCCGAGTGGTGGTGGCGAGCTCGTCCGCCGGGCCCAAGCAGGAGCTGGCGGACGCGACGGACCACCTGGCCGGCCTGGCGGTCGCATTGCGAGAACTGTCCGACCTGCACTAACCCCCGCGTGTCCAACCCCCAGAACCCGCGTGTCCAACGCTCCGAACCCGCGAGTTCGACATTCGCGTTGCACAAGCGTCCAACGCGAGTGTTGAACTCATAGGTCGTGCGGGTTGGACACGCGGGTCGTGTGGGTTGGACACGCGCGGGGTCAGTGGGTGGCGCGGTTGATTGCTCGTATCAGGCCTGGGCCTTTGTAGATGAAACCGGTGTAGACCTGCACGAGTGAGGCGCCGGCGTCCAGCATCCGTAGCGCGTCGTCGGCGGAGTGGATGCCGCCAACGCCGATGATCGGCAGGTCGCCGGCCGTTTCCTTCGCCACGAACGTCACCACCTCGAGCGCCCTCGCTGTAAGCGGGCGGCCGCTCAATCCGCCGGTCTCCTCGGCCGCCATGGTGTCCGTCGCGGCGAGGCCGTCGCGGGCGAGCGTGGTGTTCGTCGCGATCAGGCCGGCCACGCCGTGGGCCGCGCAGACCTCCAGCACGTCGGCGATCGCCTGCTCGGTCAGGTCCGGGGCGATCTTCACCAGCAGCGGCACGGTCGTGTCCAACGCGCCCAGCAACGTGTTCAGCGCCGCCTTGTCCTGCAGACCCCGCAGGCCGGGGGTGTTGGGCGAGCTGACGTTCACCGCGAAGTAGTCCGCGTACGGCGCCAGCACCTGGAGCGACGACCGGTAGTCCTCGACCGCGTCCTCGACCGGCGTCACCTTCGACTTGCCGATGCTCACGCCCAGCGGCACCTTCAACGGCCCCAGGGCACGCAACCTCGCGGCGAGTGCCTCGGCGCCGCCGTTGTTGAAGCCCATGCGGTTGATCACGGCCTCGCTCGCCGGCAGCCGGAACAGGCGCGGCCGGGGGTTGCCTGGCTGCGCGTGCCACGTCACCGTGCCGACCTCGACGAACCCGAACCCGAACGCCGGCCAGGCCCGCAGCGCGCGGCCGTCCTTGTCCATCCCCGCCGCGAGCCCGACCGGCCCGGGGAACCGGACGCCGAACACGGTCCTCGGGGTCGCGGCGCCGAAGTACCGCCGCAAACCGGCCACGACCGGGGGAACCGCGCCGAGACGTACGGTGAGCCTTACTGTGCGTTCGTGCGCCGTCTCGGCGTCGCCGCGACCCATCCGGAACAACGCCCGCCGCACAACCTGCTGGTAGACCACCCGAGCATCGTTTCATCGTGCGCGAGGCGGCAGGATAGGGGTGTGCCTGCCGACCTGGACACCGCCGCGGACGAGCTCTACGCCGGCACCCGCGCGGAGTTCACCGCGCGTCGCAAGGAGCTCGCGAAACAGGCGAAGGCCGCCGGTGACGTGCGGCTGGCGGCCGAGATCGACAAGCTCGCGAAGCCGACCACGTCGGCGTGGATCGCCAACCACCTCGCCCGCGACCCGTCGTCGGACGTCGACGAGATCGCGTCGCTCGGTGAGGCGTTGCGGGCGGCACACGCGAACCTGGCGGGCGCGGAGCTCCGGACGTTGTCGCAGCAGCGGACCAGGCTCGTCAACACGCTGTTGAAACAGGCGAGCAGGCTCGGCACCCTGACCGAGGCCATCACCCGCGAGCTGGAGGACATCTTCACGACCGCGATCGCGGACGCGGAGGTCGCACGGGTGTTGCTGGCCGGCCGCCTGACCTCGGCGAAGGATCTGGCCGCGGCGGCCGCGGCCTGGCCGTCCTTGGACGCCACCCCCGCGCCGCGACCCGTGCGTGAGCGGCCGAAGAAGGCGCGAACCGACCGTGAGCTGGCCGTGTTGGAGGGCCAGCGGGAGGCCGTGCGGAAGGAGTTGGCGAAGGCCCGGGCGGCGGTGAAGGAGGCCGAGGCGGACCGCACGGAGGAGGAACGAATCCTCGAAGAAGCCCAGCGAGCCGCGGAAGAGGCGACTGAGCGGGTGCGCCGGGTGTACGAGGAGCTGGAGGCCGCGGAGACGGCGGAGAAGGACGCCCGGCGCAGGGTGGGCTCGGCGAGCCGTTCGGTGAAGGACGCGGAGCGCCGTGCCGGTCAGGCGTGGCGGCTGGTGCAGGAGGCGGAGCAGAAGCTCGCCGACCTGGGGAGAAGCTGACCCGGGAAGCTGACTTGGGCCAAGCTGACCTGGACAAATAAAGCAGCCCCCGGGCGTTCTCCTGCTTGCGCAGGCCCAGGGGCGGACTAGGTCCCTGAGAGCACCGGGGGCTGGGTGACTGCCTGGAATTCGCCGACCACACCGCGCGTCTACGGCACCAGCAAAGCCGATGTCGGGCCGTGTTGCGCAGCCGGCCAAACCATGTCTGGATTGGTGGTCCTAGCGGACAGCCACCTCACGCGTCCTATGGGAATTCACCGTTGGACCACCTCCTCTCTCGTGTACCAACGAGCCTACGGGCGTTCGAGCGGGCCGGCAAAGCCATTTATCGCCATTCACTCACGGCTGAACCGAGGTCGGACCTTTTGCCAAGTGGACCTTGCAGAACGAAGATCGCTGCTACCGTGACTCACCCGATCGGGTGAGGTAGATTCCTCGGTCAACTATCAGTGGTCGCTGGACACATCCGAAGGACGCCAATGGGGTCCACCCTGCAGAACGGGCAAGGCCGGCTGGCCGTTGGCGCCGTCGTGGGTGCGATCGCCTGCACGTTGTTCGCCTTCGGCATGCTCAGTGATGGGCAGTCGGAGACCGACCCGTCCGAGTTAGGCGCGGTGGAGCCGATCCCGCCTGCCTCGCAGTCGGCCGGCGCCACCACGACCACCAGCGCGGACGCGCCACCGTCGGCATCGGACCCGTCAGACGCGTCGGACTCGTCGACAACGACGACCACGACCACCACGACGACGGCCGCATCAACCACACCGACGACGACCACCACCACAACCACCCGCAAACCCACCACGACGACGACCACCACCCGCCGCACCACGACGACCACGACCACGTGCTCGTCCCTGATCTGCATCGGCTGAGAAGCCGGGAGAACACGATCGGGGCGACTAGATCGGGTGATGGCCTGGGTTCGGTCAGCCGTCGGTGACCACGCGCTCGTCCTCGTCGGCTTCGTCGTCCGTGCGGATCAGGGGGCGTGGGCGGGGGCGGCCCCGGTTGCTGCGTAGCACGCGGGCCAGCAGCAGGTTCAGTGCGAGCGCCACCTCCCGCGACCCCGGGGTGCCCCACGCGTGGATCGGCATGCACGCGCCCTGGGCCTGCTGCACGGCGAGCCGGTCCGGCAACGCTACCGGCATAACCAGGCTGCCGAAGTGTTCCCGCAGCTCGGAGATCCGGTACTGGTGCTCGTAGGACTGCGGCCGCACCCGGTTGACGACCACACCGAGTGGCGACAGGTTGGGGTTGTGCTCCTCGGCCGCCTGCTCGACCGCCTCGAACGCGCGTTGGGCGCCGGACACCGCGAACAGCGTCGGCTCGGTCACGAGCAGTGCGCCGTGCGCGGCCATGAGCGCCGACTTCGTCAGCCGTCCGAGTGATGGTGGACAGTCGAGCAGCACCAGCTGGTACGGCAGCTCACCGTCCTCGGCCATGTGTTGCAGCTCCGTGAGGGCCCTGCCGAGCTTCTCGAGCCGTCGGGGGTCGGGGTCCTGGTCGTTGAGCAGTTCGAGGGACTCGGAGCCGACCAGTACGTCGACCTCCTCACCCCAGCCGCTGCGGGAGATCGCGTCCCGGAGCACCGCTGGGCG
>Ga0307515_10025268_pt1 | contig 10289 bp, 10 predicted proteins | sample 17_EM_MG_FD_194513 | JGI IMG/M metagenome (GOLD analysis project Ga0307515, IMG submission 194513) | Populus trichocarpa ectomycorrhiza microbial communities from riparian zone in the Pacific Northwest, United States - 17_EM | ecosystem: Host-associated > Plants > Roots > Unclassified | place...
GACTTCCCCGCATTCGGTTGGGGCTGTTCGGAGAGACGGAGGGGGTTTCAACACTGTGAAGTGAAGTGACGCAGTCTATCGCACCTAATGGAGACCGAGACCGAGACTGGTGCTTCCAAGTGTCGGCCCACTCCCCTTGGTGGTTGGATAGCGGAGATTGTGGCAAAATGCGGGGGTGCAGCACGAATTGCTTAGTGCAGAAATAGGCGCAAAGTCATCCCCGCCATCTCCGCTTGCACTCCGCCACCCCCGTTTTCGATCCAGAACTCCGGGATATCAGTTCGGAAGTCGAGCTCATTACTCAAGATTTCAGAACACAAGGTTTCTCGTCTCAACATCCCGAAGGGAGGGAATATATGACTTTCCGTGGATTCACGTCGACGCATATCTGTCCCCCGGACCTTGGTACGCTTGGCATAATGGTATTGAGCATGGATTGGTTGGCTAAAATGTGTCTAGTGCCATTGCTCCTGAATAGATTGGACATTGTGATGATAAAGAAACCAGAATGTTGTTTTCTTGCTTGGAGAACAGATGCGATTCTACCCTGTTATCGCACTCAACTATGAGAACCGCCCGGTTGTTTTCACTCTCAACAGTTCAAAGGTTCAATAGCTGATATTGCACAGCGTTTATCTTCCTCTAGCAAAATAAAAGACGTAGAAGAATTTGATTGTAGCCATTTCGTGGTTTGTAATAATAAATGAAATAACTATTTAGATTTCCCAAAGAGTTCTAAGAGTTCCAAGGTTTTTCAAGAGGGTATTATTTCGCTGCCGAGTTTCTTCCTGTGTCTTGCTCACCTGCGCAAAGGTTCCTTTACTTATAAAAGAACGAGGACATTCAGGCCAATATATTTGAGCATAAAAATCGTCTACCTAGAGCTCGAATGCGTTGCTGATAGGACATCTAATATGTCAAGCGAAGCAGAAAAAAGGGGTCTTGTCGCGCTTGTTGTAGTATTCGCCGTATTCGGAGAAACGGACAGGGGTCAAAATTGCCACATCGCTCTGAAGGCCAAATTGCGCAGCTACACGCACCATGCCATCCACAATTCTTGTGCCAGCGCACAGTCTCTTGGTGTCTTGGTCCCGCACAGCATCTTTCCCCTCACTTACATCCTTCTCCGTAAGCTCCAAGACAAGTAGCGATCACTCGGGAGTCATGTCTCACAGGGTCAGCGAACACTTCGCGGGAAACTCTGTAACTGAGTAGATGCTGATATTAGAAGACCTTACCTTATCCTACGGCAGCGTTCCCTGGCTACCATCTGTTGATAACGCCGCAATTGACCTGATTAATACAAACTGTAGCAAGACTGATCTGTGCTGCAGATGGGCTCCGACCCAGGTGTGCGCGGTTTGAGCATCGTGTCAGTCTTCCAGTGGAGGTGACCACATGTGGGTGGCGCTGACCTTCCAATAGAACTCGTTCTGTCTCTCTCCGCACAAGTCCCTATGCGTCTCTATGACCACGTCGAAGAAGATAGCAGGACATTTCCATCGCTGTATGAAGGGAGTGAGAATCCTGACTCTTCCAAGCTCATTATTCTGTTGCTGGCATTCTAGGATATCCGCTGCCAATTGATGAGGCTTGCCAAACTCGTGGGACGAATTCTATTTAGTTCAACTTTCAATCAGGCAGGGGAAAGTAGAATTCCGCAGTGGAAGTCCAAATGCTTGCAATTAATGCAAGCCAGATCTTCATCATGCGAAGATGAGCATACCTTGAATGGGAAATTCCATCTGGTACTAGTTGAACCAGACTACAAGCACGCTCTGGACAACAGGTCAGACCCCTTTTGTGTCGCTTTCTCTGCGTTTCACAAAATACACCATATTCAGGTACTGGACTTTGGGAAATTGAATTTGCTCAACAATGCTCCAACACGCAAGTCCTCGGAACTGACTTGAGCGCCATTCAACCTGAGGTGCGAGCACTGCCCATTACCTAGCTTTAAACATCTGTTTTGACAAGGAAACGCACCCCGGAATTGCCAGTTTGAAATCGAGGCAGCAGAAGATGAATGGGATTTGCCTTTACTCAACGTCAAGCACTTGTCTCTTGCTTCAAGATCAGGAGCCGGTCTTCTACGAAGCATTCAAATCTATTGCCCCAGGAGGACACCTTGAACTCCAAGATGCGACACAGCAACTTTCGCCTTCCCACTTGAATACATTGGTGAGCCACTATTCAACTCGAACTTGTACAAGTGGGCTCTACTCTTGAATGACTGCGCAACAAAAGCAGGACGGCCGAGGACCAATACTCAGCATTACAAGAAGTGGCTCGAGGAAATTGGCTTCGAGAACGTGTTAGAAATGCGATTCTTCTGGCCAACCAGCCCTTGGGCGAAGGGAAAGTAATATAAGTTACTCGGCGCGTGCTTTCAGCATGATCTCAGCAAAGGCTTGGAGGGGATTAGCTTAAAAGCCTTGAAGGCATTAGGTTGGACAACTGAAGAAATACTGACTTCCTTGCACGTTTGAGGAAATACTTTCATAAAACCAAATGCCAGGTCTCTAAACGTTTAAAAAGGCATGACACTAACCAAAATTCCGGATTCGCGGTTCACGGAAGATTGCCGAAACAGGCTTCATGAAGAGGAAACCGAGGTAGCACGGTCTTAAGGCGCTCGAGCAGTCACCGATGCCGTCTTTCCCGATATGTGAAACACCTCCAGTGAGAATGGTTTCTGAAAAGTTTCCGTCACTGCGGAAAGGGAATTTAGAATGATGAGCACTAGTCACCTTGCGAGTACGATAGTTGAGCCCCGCCATCTCCGCCTTTAACCCTTACTGTGGATCCGTGAGCGACCCAGCGGAAAACGTCGACGCTAAAGCTCAACGTGACATACGCATATTGCCACGTTACCAACACGCACCCCGAAAACCCTGCTCAGACCGACTCTTTGACCCGTTTAAGTTTTTTTGATGAGTTTCTTACATGCCATCTGCTCCCATACCTTTGACTCCGCGAGCCATGGGGTGGCTTAAGCTCGGTGCACGTTCTGCCACAACGACCGCCAAAGCTTTTGAGGAGGATCTAAAGTACACGACCAAGCATATTGAGACTGTATCTGTAGATCCCGCAACTTCAGCAGTCTCCGAATTATTCCCAATCATTAGCCGTGACATCCCAGATGAAGGACTTCCCTTCATACCAGCCGAGCAAGTGCAGAAGAGGAATTCTGTGAACAATGGGGGTTTGTGTAAGTTCAACCGTGATTCCTGGTTTATATTCTTACGCTAATACCGAGAAGTCATTGTGGTCGATAATATTGTTTATGATTGTTCGGAGTTCTTGAAAGAGCATCCTGGAGGTGAACAGATTATCAGGTCTTTCGGTGGAGCGGAATGTAGTTGGCAGTTTTGGAGATTTCATAGCAAGAAGGAGATGGAGGAATTTGGCAAGCCGTTAAGAGTTGGGAGGACGGATGGGATGATAAATGAGTTCAAAGAGCCACAAAAGTATGTTGGATTGAGAAAGCTTGGCGGCGGCGATTGGGATTGAAAGCAAGTTTCTGCTTCTTCGATAGTGGTAGAAAAGAAAGATATAATATTTTCCATTATCCAGTATCAGGGAGTTTTGGGTAGAGTAAAATTCCATGCAACTCAAGATCGCCCATCGCACAAATTAATTATGCTGAAGAAATTAAAGTGTGTAATGGCCTTCATTCGAACCAATTTGGACATTACAAAAGCTTCAAGCCAACTATCAAGGACTCCAATCTCATACTTTAGACCCACGTCCTCACTTGTGAACCTCCCAACCCCACAATTCAAGCCTTTTCGTAGTTATTCTTCTGTGTACATTGGGAAGACAGGAAGGTTGATAGGAGTAATGCCATTCGCAAACAGTCCAGCAGTCCCAGCCCAATCTACTCGTTGATCAGCAGATATTCAAATACAGGCAGGCGATAACTCACAGCTCAGAAATGCCACCACAAATCCCAAAGCACTTCCTGCAGTTTCTAATCGCGAGTCGTTGAGCATGTATCCACAGGCCAGAAGAAGAAGCACAATGTCGAGGAAGAACAAATCCAGGAACAACACCCAAGAAGAGCGCATAGCAGCCACGGTGAAGATGACGGTAAGAATGAACCAAGCCCAGAGGTACATGGCGAGGGCATTCGAAAATTGGGCATTAAGTTCACCAGTAGTTGCGTCGGTGTATGCTGCCAGGATCCCAGAACCAGGAAGATAGATTAACGCATAGGATAGGTTGAACGCTCCATAGGAGGGAAAGACAGTCGCGCCGAACTGAAGACAAACATCAACACTGAATAAACTTATATGGAGGAGCAACCCACTGTGTTTCCACTGACGAATTCCATTATTCCAGAAATAAATTGGCAAACACCTCCAAAGAAGATCAAGACACCAATCAAGACATTCGGGGTTGCTACACCTCGAACTTTTACACCGAAGATGGAGATGAGGAAGATTCCTGATCAGTTCTTAGCAATTCCAGGGCAGAATCAAGAAAAGTCCATACCAGTCGCAAAGGACAACAATCCCAGAGGAGCCGGGTTCGCGAAGCTTCGGTGGACTACAGGAAGAGACGGCTGAGTCCTGTCGTTGACGTGGCCGCCGGCGGTCTTAAGTCTCTCCAGCTGGGCTGCACTTGCACCATTCGCTGCCTCCATCTTGTTAGCATGGTCGTAGGAATCGTGGCCTTCCGAAGACATTTTGAAAATTGATTGGGATAGTGGGTGCTACTGAGAGATCTCGTTAGATGTCGTTGGATGGTTGTAATCTGCGATTGTTGAGGGTATGATCAGACTTTAATAAAAGCATATTCATGCTAGTCAGGCATTTCGGATTCACATATGGTATAAGGTCACAAGCGTGGGGTAATTGCTAGCCATTTGGAAAGGGGAAAACATCCATCTCCGCAAGTCGGGGCCGAGACCGTAGCTCAGTGCGGAGAAACATGCTAATCCAAGGACTGCATATGATTGAGCCCAAATCCTCCTGTCATTATTTCCACTTTCTTGCAATTCTCCTTGGCGGTGATAGCTTGACGTGAGAAGGAAGAAAAGGAGGGCGGGCAGGCCGGGGATGATTCGGAGATCGCGGAGATCGCGGAGAAGGTGGGGTCTCGCCTGCACGCCAAACTTCGGCAGCGGAACTCTCCCACGTCACTGGCGGACATGGTAGTCATCGAGAGCGGGCTCTTTCAGAGCTGCTGGTGGTGGGTGAAATCTCGGAATTCAAAAATGCTTTTTATCCATCTTCATTCACATATACTATTCAACGTGGAAGCGTTGACCTTCAATTCCGATCTAGATATTGTATTGTTTCTCGCAGGAATATTCAACAGAACCCAGGTTCCTATTCAGCGCACCAATCGTTGCCCCAAGCCGTCAGCAGAACGCCCTTCGAACTGTCCTCAAGCTCCCACAAATGGCACCAAACGGTCACATAAACGGTGTCAGCACCGACCTCACGAATTATGTCGCGTATCTCGACCCAAAGGCGTTGAACCAGCCTCGAATCGGACATCTCAACCTCGAAACATCCTCCATTCAGCCCCTGAGCTTCGCATCCGGTACCCCACTCACCGACCTATATCAGGTCATTGAAATTGGCGACTCCCAGATCAAGCCAGCAGGTGAATCAATTCAGCTGTCTTCAGTGGAACTCCAAGCTCCCATTAGCGGCAGAGACATTCTCGCGGTTGGTAAAAACTATTTCGAGCATGCCATCGAATTCAACTCTTCGGGTTACGACTCCAGCGACAAAACGGATCAGCCAACGCATCCCGTTATTTTCACCAAACGTGCCACAAGCATTATTGCTCACGGAGAGCCAATCTACCCGCATCCTGGTTTTACAGATACTGTAGACTATGAGGGGGAGATTGGAGTGATCATTGGCAAAGGTGGGTTCAAGATCGGGGAAGCCGAGGCTATGAGCCACGTTTGGGGCTATACTATCATCAACGATATGACTGCACGAGAACGGCAAAGGGACCACAAGCAGTTTTACATTGGGAAATCTCCAGACACCTTTTGCCCTATGGTGAGTGTGGGTAATTTTTGTTGGACACACCTTTTAACAAAAAGTAGGGCCCCATTGCCGTCCCAGCTTCGAAACTCCCCAAAACACTTCGAGTACAAACAAAAGTGAATGGCGAAAAGCGTCAAGACTCTACTACCGACGATCTCATATTTTCCATCCCTTTCCTGGTCAAGACGCTCTCCGCTGGACAAACCATTCAACCAGGAGATGTCATTGCGACTGGCACGCCAGCTGGTGTGGGGTTCGGGCAAAAGCCTCCCATCTTCTTAAAGCCTGGCGACGTCGTTGAAGTTTCCGTAACCGGTCTCGGCACATTGAAGAACACCATCGCTGAGCCATCTGCAAGGAACCAAACACTCTCCCGGATCACTAATTACTCCCATATTCCGATCAGCAATTTTAACAAGTCATGTGGCGGTGTTGGGCTTACATCAATCAATTCAAAACAACTCTACTATCGACATGCTGGAGTTCCAACTGGTGATCCTATTATCTTCATCCATGGTCTTGGCGGCAGTTCGGAGCTGTACACACCTTTGATTTCATCTCTTGGACTCGAGAGAAATCATTGTCTTCATTTGCTCGATCTCGAAGGCCATGGCCTATCCCCAACCTCTGCAGCATCGTCCGTCTCGATTTCCAGTTACGCCTCTGACTTCCATGCTTTAGCACGAAAAGCTAAGATCTCGGGGGCCACGGTCGTCGCACACAGCATGGGTTGCCTCGTTGCTCTCACTTTAGCATTAAAGGCCCCGGAACTGGTTTCCAAGTTGGTCTTACTTGGCCCACCGCCTACTCCCTTGCCAGAAGCTGGTCAAGCTGGGTCCATTGCGCGAGCAACGGCTGTCAGGGCCTCGGGCATTGCTGCTGTGGTAGATGCAGTCGTCGCAGCAGGGACCTCAGCAAAGTCGAAGACCGACAACCCAATCGGAGTTGCCGCCGTGCGGATGTCGCTCTTGTCGCAAGATCCTGAAGGATACGCAAAAGGATGCACTGCACTTGCAGGGGCATCAGAACCGCTCCCTGTGGCACAAATCAAAGCCAGGACACTGATTGTGACTGGAGATGAAGATAAGGTCTCGCCTCCCCAACTCTGTGACAAGTACTCGACGGAAATCAAGGGAGCTGAGGTTCATGTGCTACCTCAAGTTGGTCATTGGCATATCTTTGAGGATGTAAAAGGAGTTTCGGATGCTATGGCGTCTTTTCTTCAATGATAATCCAATTTCCCATCTCGATAGACGTAGCCTCCGAGCCAATATGGAATCGGCCTTTTCAATATATTCAATTTTCATAACATTAGATTAAAAACAGCATTTTTGTATTTGGTCTTTTTCATTGACGGTGACGTAGATTTGAAGGTTCTCATTGCTCTTCAGCCACTACAACCAAACTAAACGCGGGAAAGTAACATGAAAGTACCCTCTTAAAAGCTTCCTCCGACAGCAACCCCACTCTGTACTCTAATTCACGAAATTAACCCCGAAGTTTGCCTTCCACGTGATGAGTTAGCTCCATTTCCCCGCGTATATGAAAGGCGGAAACTTCCCGAGAGTTCAACATTATCTCAACAACACACTCCTCTCGGAATGGACCACGACTTCCTTGAATCTTCAAGCTCACTTCGCCCGAGCAGCTCTCGGCACAATATAAGCGCCAGGCAACCTGTGAGCTGTGAACCTTGCAGGCATCGCAAAATCAAATGCTCGAGGACGAAGCCCGTGTGCGACACCTGTCAGCGACGAAGGTGCGTAGACAGATGTGTGTACAAGAACGTTCGGGATTACGACATGACGAACACCACGACGCCATCCAACGGCGAGCTGTTAAGTAGGATCAGCAATCTGGAACAACTTCTCAGAAAACAGACAGGTGCCGAGGTTCCAGGTCGAACTGGGGAATATTCCTTGGCATCCATGATGCCTTCTCCACCAGTGGAAATAGGTCAGATCTCACAGTTATCTCCCGAATCATTCATTTCCGAGAACTCGCATCAGACCTATTCATCTGATTATCAAATGCCTCTCAGTGGTGGTGTTCTTGCCTCCACGTCCAGTGGCAATGTTCGCTATGAGCCAAGATCGTCGCAATGGACCTCTGTACTCGCAAACACAAACTTATCTATCGAGACACCCTCTCTGGAAGACCAAGAAGATTCAAACATGACTTCTGGGTTCCCATTTACCCATACCTCGGCTCTTTCGACGGACGAGCTTCTTACCTTGCTTCCTCCGACGCAGCAATGTGATTATCTGAAGAACCAATACTTTACGGTCTTCTCCCCAGTCAGTGCAGACTATCATATTAGAGCTTGGGGCTGACTTCGGCAGTTGTTCCACATCCTCCATGATCCGATTTTTCATTCCAATTATGCACAATTTGTTGAGAATCCCCGTTCGGTGCCAACCTCCTGGCTCGCCATTCTCTTCGTTCTCCTGTCTCTGGCTGTGACTGGTCTAGAAGATGATGATCCAGTCCTCCGGGATCTCGCACGTGGGGCTGATCCTTGTTCAAACATTCGCGTACTGAGCCGTCGATACCGGGAAGCTGCTATGAAGTGTCTTGCCAAACAAGGGGTTTTCTGGGGCAAGCACAACGTCCAGTCGCTACAAGCTTTGATCATTCTGATCTATGCCATGGGGCACAGTCAGGACCATACTTAGGTTCTACTTGGTAAGCCAGAACCTTCCAAATCGGCCACTTCGCTCACAGTTTCCAGGAATGACCTACAACGTCGCCATTGCACTTGCATGTCACATTGATCCCTCCACCTTCAACCTCGATCTGATCCAATGTGAGGAGCGCCGTAGATGTTGGGCAGGTCTAATGATGCTGTATACAATCCAATCAACAATAATGGGCAACCCTGACCCTACCTTCCGCACCTCGTCCTCCGTAAAACTACCCGCCAACGTCAATGACCAAGACATCAGTCTAACCGCCATTCAAGAAGCCCTCCCAGGACCAACGCAAATGTCGTATCTTCTCTTCAAATTCTCACTTTACGATCTCACAAGCCAAATCTGCCGAGAAACGTTCACCTCATCAGAGCCAAGTCATTCCGCGATCCAGAATCTTGACCAGCAGATCTGTCTCGCTCAAGAATCTTGGGATAGCCGATACATCGCAGACTCCACGTTTGAAACGCTACCCACGCACCACGCAGTACATCTCCACATTCTCCAAGCCTACGCACACCAACTCTTCCTACTTCTGCACAGGCCATTCTTCGCCCGCAGCATCATCGGTCTCGAAATCCCGAACGAGTCACAAATCCGGTGCATCGCATCAGCAGAAGCACTTCTCGACATTCATCGGATCTTATCCACGACTCCGGAATTCCGACCATTTATGTGGTATACAAATGGACTCGGAAGCTTCCATGCTTTCCATGCCGCTGCTGTCCTTGCTGTTGCGTTGTTGATGCCGATTTACAGGCCGCAGTATCGGAAATTTAGGGGCGTGCTCGAGGAGACCTTAGGTAGATTCGAGAAGATGGCTGGGAGGAGTAAGATTTGTGAGAAGGCGTCGAGGATCTTGAGATTTTTGTTGCAAGTGTTCAGATTCTGACGCTCCTGTCGTGCAATCTAACGATTACAAGGGCTGCTCCATCACCGAATCGGAGCTTGAACTCTGTTGCGCAATCCAGAAGAGAAGAGAATAGTAGTGGGAGAGAGGATTGGTTAGAGACTGACCAGTTGAGACTGTTTACCGAGAGGCTAGAACCTCAGCAATGGCTTGGTCCTTCAAATATAGCTTGGGTAAGTAAGATCCTTTATAGAGACTTAAAATCCAACCGATGCTGATGTGAACAGACCGAATGGGATAATCTCATGACACATATGAACGGGATTAGAGCCTGAAGTTTCGCTAACGACATGGCCCAAATTCTACTAATAACGACAGTGTAATAAAGCTTTTGCAGAGTTCAACGCCCCGAATTCCCGATGCCATATTTTAATCTCACGCTTCCGTTCGCGCTAGCCGAAATTCTTGAACGATCTTCCTCTTTCTCGAGCTCACTACTCAACCGTCTTCGCCAAAGCGATGCAACTGAACCTCAAATCCCCCCCTCCACTGGCCCTTTCCAACTCAATGACCCTCCCAATTCCCAGTCCAATAGCCTTTGCGCCCAGTACATCTTCATCGTCACCCAAATTTCCCCTCTCAAGTGGTCCCTTCCTGCCCCCCTCCAACTCCCATAACTTCCCTCCATTCTTCACAAACGCCACGAAATGCTGCCCGGTATGTCCCTCTCCATCC
>Ga0307515_10025270_pt1 | contig 10288 bp, 4 predicted proteins | sample 17_EM_MG_FD_194513 | JGI IMG/M metagenome (GOLD analysis project Ga0307515, IMG submission 194513) | Populus trichocarpa ectomycorrhiza microbial communities from riparian zone in the Pacific Northwest, United States - 17_EM | ecosystem: Host-associated > Plants > Roots > Unclassified | place...
TCATTAAGAATAAAACTAAAAGGTAGAGGCTCTTCATTCTTGGTTTTTATTCTCTCACACACGTTACCATAGATGTACTGTGTGAAACTTTTTATTTTTTTAATTTGTTTCTCAAACTGTTTCTTAATGTTTTAGTTTTAATTAAAAACCAAATAATTTTGATATTTTTATGAAAGAGTGAGGTTAAAAGAAAAGGGACATGAAAGAGAGGACTTTTAAACATGGATGGCGAGTTTTGAAAAAGATACACTTTGATCCTCGAACTTAAAAAATAACGTGGATTATACAATTTCAGTACCTTAATATTTTTTAAATTTAATTTTGGTACAAAAATTTATTTTTTTTATTTTTAAGTCTCTGGTTAAGAGATGAGAGATCGCGGATTCTGGTGGTAGAGAGATAAACATGTCATTGACATCAATTTAGGCTATCAAAACGGTTATTTGTATCAAATGATTTCTTTTGATAAAGACAATTCATATTAAATGTTTTTTAACTTTAAAGTTCGTGAAAAACATATCTGAGTTTGAGTTGATTTTTGGTTTCGAGTTGATTTTGTTTTTTGGATGATGTTTTAGTTTTTTTAAGTCATGGATAGGTTTATCATGGTTCTTAAAGTTTTTATAGGTGTTTTGGGTCAAAAATAGGTTGAAAAATAAGTTTTTTGGTAAAAAAATCTTAGGCCTCGATTTTCCGGCCATCACAATGGTTGAAATCCGGGCATGATCAGACGACACATCGTCTAAATTTTTTAAGGAAAAAACGGTCATCCACCATAAGTGAGGGCCCAGTCACGCAAGGCTTGCCAAGCCCGCCTGATCTTTTTTTATTTTTTTTCTAATTTTTTTTTCAATTAATTCTTCTTCTTATATATTTTTTTAGAAATTATTTATATTTAGATTAATACCCCCTTCACCCTTTTTATTTTGTTTAGAAAACCTCTTTTAAATTATGATTATTTTTTGATTATGCGTTTAAATTTTAAAGAGGTTTTTCTAATTCATCTATAATTTTTTTAATCTTTTTTATAGATGAACTATATTTTTTAAAATAAAAAATATTTATTTTCAAATAATATTTCTAATATGTGTAGCTTTGCATAATATTATTTTTTTATTCAATCAATTTAATTTGTTTGTCTATTTCTATTATCGTTTGATTGAATAAAAATAATATTGTAATAAACAAAATTTAGCAAATATAGCCAAGAAAATATCTTGTCTTATGAGATTAAATATCTTAATATACACATATCTCTTGATTTTTCAAGTTTTATTTTTAGATATCATTAATAACTTTTATTTATTTATTAACACACATGGTTCTTATTTTATTTAATTATAAGTATATATAAACTTTTTGATTTGCACTTTAATTTTTTAAATTATAGAAATACATTAAAAATACATGTATATATAATTTTGTAATAAAAAATAAAAATATTTGACATAACGGTTTACCCATATGAAGTGGTTGCACAACTAAAGAATATCCCTCCAACCTTACGCACACCAAGTGTCCTCAACGATTGGAGCCATTTTTGGATTCTAGTGGTGGTGTTGGGTGAAATGAAGAGATGAGAAGCAATCTTTTTATTTGTTTGCAATCTAGAAAGGGAAAAGAAGAAAAATATTATAGTTAAAAAGATGATGAAATTTAACAATAATTGTTTCTTGGCTTTTAAGGTTTTCATTTCCAAAAAAAAATCAAATAAAGGGAATTTGTGGTATTTTTAAAGTTCAGGATCTCTTTAGTTATTAAATGAAAAAAAAAAATTATAAATAATCGAATAAATTTTGTTGATTTTGTTTAGACATTAGTTACAAGATGTAAACTTTTATGCACACACCAAAGTTAATGATATAAAATGTAATTTTTCAAAACTCAATAGATAAGTATAATTTTAACCAAACTATAGGATGATGGGGGTAATTCTTTCTTCTTATAAAAAATAAAATAAAAAAAGATCAAAATTGACATTGAGAAAAACTAAAAACCCTTTTTCCAGTGCACTTTCCAAGAAGTGTGTAAAACTATCATTTAGTCCGTAATTGTTTTTTATATTTTCTCCCTTTTATTTTTGAATTTATGTTTTGGTACAGAGCTTTATTTTTTTACCTTTTAGTCCCTTAATCTTGAGAAAAAAGAGAGAAAGGCCCTAGAAAATTTTAAAACAAAGAAAGCTTTTGGGTATTTTGAGTACTAATAACTTTAATTTGATGTCTAGAGATTCTTCTTTAATAGAAACTCAATTGATATGATTTTCACTTTCAATGATATAGGAAAAAATAAATAAGAGCTCGGTAATAAAAAAATTATTTGATTTGATTTGAATTTTTAGATTGATTAGAATGTGTTTCAATATTAGAAATGAGCTTTTAAAGGTTTATGAGATATTTTTTATATATATATTTTAAGTAAAAAATAGTTGAAATCCTAGTTTTTAGAGTTCAAAAACCTGTATCCTAAGTTTCTCATCACATAAGCCTCGTTCAGTTATTGAAAATGTTGTAGACAAACAACATGTAATCTATGTAGGCTAGTGAAACATCATCTATCTGGGGTGACAAATTAACCCGTCTACCTTAAAATAAAAATACTTAGGCTCGTTGACCTATGCTTTAAATGTTGGCTAGGCATGCATGCAGGCCCTTTACTTTTTTGTTTTATTATTTTTTTCTTAGGAATTTTATTATTAGATTTTTTTATAAATAAATTTAATAAAATGATGTTTAAATAATTATTCAATAATGTCAATTGTTTTCAAATAATATTAATGTAATATTAACAATTTCCCCCCAATAATTATATATGGATCTTTATTATTAAATGTACATCAAATATCTATTTTTTTCATTTGATTTGTTTTTATTTTCTTAAATTTGTTATTCTTATATATTTTTTAAATACATTGGCGTAAAAAATATCATTTTTTTTTTATTTTCTTAATTAAAACTTGTGTTTAGGTTTATGATAAAATTTTTTTTAAAAAAAAACACTTTTGATCAAAAGAATTTATAATAAAAAGGAATGCATTAATAAGGGACGAATTTTGATTAATAAGGAGATATATTTTTTATCCATATTTTAAATTTAAATTGTTAATCTTTTTGAAATATTTATTTTAATTACTTTTTAGTTTTTATGTAATAAACAACGTATACTTTAATTTTTCTAGAGTTTATTAATCTTCTTTATCTTTATAAGTCAAAATTATCAAATCATTGTTTTTTTTTTTAGTTTATATGTAATAAACAACGTATACTTTAGCTATTTTCTATCTTGCCGAGTGAAGCCGCAAAAAAAGATTTTGGTAATCAAATGGGGAAAACTCAAAGGGTACAGACGTTTCTCTCTTGTTTCATTTCTGTTTTTAACATGTAAGGAGTGCATTATCATAACAGGAACAAAACGGTCATTAATCTCTCATAGCTTCCATTTACAATGCTCCGGTGTCAGCTGGTTTGCATTTCCGGGGGCTGTCAATCTCACCTTTGGGTTTCACTACAGCCTCTACAAAAAAAAAATGTGGTAAAGAGGAAATCCCGCTGTGGTCAAAAAATCAAAAAAGAAACAAGGAAATAAAGAAGGATGTGAAAGTGGAATCCCTCCGTGGTTAAAGAGAGTGGGTTCAGGAGGAGGAGGACAGGCAATGTGTTAGTGGGACAAAATGTGAGAAATTAAGAAGCAAAAAGGGGGAGGGGTTTAGAAATTGGAATCTAGGAGGAGAGATTGAGGGCCAATTGCTGGAGAAGTAATTTCTTCTGAGATGCATTGATAATTCCTTTGCACTCAGCATCTGCCAAGACCTCTGTCATTATTGCAGCTGCATGGCCTCTGGGCTCCTCCGAGGCTCTCCTCAACATGAACACCTGAAACATACCGAACGAACGAGACATCCGCGAATTATAGTTAGAAAGGGCCAGATGAAAAATAGAGATGATCAATAAAAGACTAGAATGGCAATAGATGCTATAATCATTCGAAGTGAATCACTTGTAAAATCCTAAGGACCCTCATGTAATACCTGTCCATCATGTTTTATTTCTAAGCAACCAGGTTGATGGATGAATGGTTCCCCATCTATCTGAACTGGGAAAGAGCTTGAAGCATGTATCCTGATTACCTTCCCTTGTGCTAGCCTCATAGCTTGTGAAAGTCCAACCTGAACAATAGAATGAGCGTTAGGCAAATAATAATAATAATAATAATAATAATAAAGAACATCTCTTGTAACTTAATACAAAACAAAATATCAACAAACATTTGTAATATTCCTCTAAAAACAAAAGAAAAACGAAACAAACAAAAAATACATGCTACAGAATCAGAAGTTTTACAGGAGAGCAACATAAAAAACAGGAGGACCCTTTGCATGCAACATCCACGTTCTAAAAAGCAGGCACCACAAACAGGCTTAGAAGATTATTCACTCCTAGTTATTTAAGTGAACATGATTTTTGAAGATAACAGAACCCGCTCCAACCAAATGCTACAAGGCACAAGAATATATAATACTTCCCAAAGATTTTAAATTCTTTCGGTTCTCAAATCCTACAAATTTCATGAAGATCAAATCGTGCCATGTTACTCAGAACTACCCCATGTTCTCAGCAAAATGCAAAAAGCCTATAACACAAATCCCAAGCCTTGAAACAATATTAGAGAAGCATGGCCATGCATCTTCCCAAATTAATGCACATGGAACAAACCACAATGCGGAAATGTCCTGTGAGGTCTCCTTCCCTTCTCAACTAAAATAGGTCAATCAGTAATAATCTTACTGAGAACCTTATGCGACTTTCTAGATACAGCTGACCAGAGGGAGAAGATAGAATATAGATCAGAGAAGATGTGTGAAAAGGTTGTATGGAAAATTCCTAAGATTATTCTTAGAGTCCATATCCAACCATCTTGGATAAAGAGAAAATGACAAATTTAGAATCTGACAGAAATTACAAAGTCCTGTATTTCTCTATCATTGAGATCCCAATAGATACCACCACCATCCATGTTCTAAAAGCTAGAAATTGGATTTGCTTTACAAATGAGGATTTGTGTACAGAAAAGAGAACTATGGATAGCCAGTTTACTAAACATTGCCTTTTTTTGGCCTAGAGCAAACCTTCCAGTTCAACAATTGATTTTTTCCCGTCATACCTGGTCCAACCCTTTAAAGATCTGCCATCATCTTGCTCAATCCACTTGAATACCATGACAGGGCTTCTACATAGTGATTGACATACATTTGAATGAGGGTAATAAAATCCCACAATGAGAAACAAGCTCCCTTCCAACCATTCAGATGCTTAAAAACCCACTCTAACATGGGGCCTAAGAAAAATTATCAACAGCGGATTGCAACCAAGGGACCTCCATAATAAACTAAATAAACTATAGGCCTCGTTTCATGCAAAGTAAATGATAAGGACAGATATATTTTCAGGAGCTCAGAAATCTGAAGTTTCCTTAGATGAAAAACTACACAAACACTTACAACTATCTCTCATATACAGAGTGAATGATATGAGGGAACTTATTTTCAGAAAATGACAAACCTGAAGTTTTCCGAGGTGCCATGCTCCACGGACACTTACAACTTCAAGCATTTTATCTTGCATGGATTGAAGACTGAAATCATCATCATGCTCATAGTCATTTTGCCAAAGATCTACACCCCCCATATAGCTGCCAATGTTCAGCACAATTAAACCCTCACAATCCTGGAGGGAAGAGAAGGATGAAAGAACACAGAATTGAAAATATGAAAGAAAGAAACATGTTTTAAATGCAATTAAAACAAGAAAGAAAACAACCCAAATACTAAGATCAGTGTTGACAAGAGGCACTCGCCTAGGCGCTCCAGGTGAGGTGAGGCGAGGCCCCAACGCCTTTATTAGCCTCAGATGTTGGAATTCAATGAAGTGCCGCCTAGGCAAGTGCCTTGCAAGTGGGTGCAAGGCATTAAGGCTAGCACCTGCTTGAAGTTCTTTTTTTATGTAGGATTTTTCTTTCTTTTTTTAACTAATTTATGTTTTGACCTATTTGTCCATTTTTTAACTGATATTTAATTTTGATTTTTAATCTATTTGGCTACTTGCTACTTATGTTATAGTATTTTATATTTTCTTTTGATTTTCTAATGATCTAATCTTAATTGGGAAGATATATATTTTAGATGTATATAATATAATATAATATTACTTTTTTTTTTTTAATTTATAGCATATCGCCTTGATTCATTCAAGTGAGCGCCTAGTGCCTTGGGCATTTTACAGGCTTGGCGCCTTTTAGCGCCTTTCACCTTTGACAACACTGACTAAGATAATATCTAATCAATTACCTTTGGAATCTGTATGTCTTTCCCATCAACTTCAAGCCAAACCTGCCATGGTAAGTCAGCACAAGCTCTGTCCATCATATCCCTGGCACCTTCTCTGGCATATCGCAGTTTATTGACAAACTGCACATTACATTTTAATTAGCCAAGTTCCAAAAGCTGAGTGAGAAACATAGATCACAAGATCTAAGGCACTTATCTGAAATATAAAATTGAAATTACTCTAGAAAGGAAATGAAAGCTGCAGCAACCATAAGCACTTGTGCATCTAGGGGGTTCGTCATAGAAAAGGCACGATAGTTTATTTATTCTTTAGTCTCACAATGCAGTCAGCATTGTCTAGCAACAATATCTGACGCTAAAGATCTAATAACCTGATTATGAAATTGATTGAAGTTGTCCAGCTGCAGGACAACATACAACAGCATTTTCAGCCAAAACACTCAACCAACCTCACAGACCAGGTTTAAGAAGAAAAAAAAAACTCAGGAGATATCCTATAGCAAGCACGCATCCACTAGCATTTCAAGAAAAAAAGTGGTCAACTAAGCACATTTGAGTGAATATAAAGGACAAGCAAACAAAAAACTGGATGAGAACAAAGGATTCAATAAAAAAGATTCTAGCATTGAACCTTCTTTTCCGCTCAGAAACAGGGAGATTTTAAAAACTGTACTGAAGAGCCAGTATCCCTTGGATTTTAAAAATTGTACTGATACATTACTGTCCAGCACAGTGCATGCTATGGAAAACTAAAACTCTTTTGAGCGAAGTATCAGGCAAATGGACGATTGATTAACAACATAAATGACAACCCCTGTACAAAAATATAGCTACCTGGCTACTAAACTTCTCAGGATTTTCCTGACGTGTTACATGGAATTCATATGCAAGCTTAGCATCACATCCAATACCTGCAAAAGCAAAATTGACAATGGTTAATAGATTGATGAAGCAATTTATGAAACAGATAGATGAAAAAAATCCATGAGTAACAACTCCAGATATCTACCTAAATAATTCATCATGAATTTGGATTGCTCTTTTTCCATATAGCCTTCTGAATTCTCTTCTCTGATATTTACTTTCCAGCGATCTAGCATTGTAACTGCAGCATGGTCAATATCTTGCAAAAGTGTGCTTAAGCCACCTAGTCCATCAAACATTGAGAAGCCTCTTCCCCATTGCAAAACCCTTGACAAATCATTTCCTGTACCAAGGGGAAGAATAGCAACGGGTGGTGGAGACTCAAAGTTGTGCCTCTCAATAGCATCAAGGACCCATGAAACAGTTCCATCTCCACCACAGACCAAAACTCTAAAATACCGCACCTTGCTAAATAACTCCAAACCAATATCAGGCCCCTGGGAACCACTTAGTTCAAATACCTGCAGTGAAGGATTATGAAATTCAGCCATATAACCTACAAGCTACATGCAATGTAAATGAGAAGATGTTATTATTCCTAACAACCACAATATCGAAGTAATGCCAGAGGAAAGAAAAGCCACTTTTTATTTCTTAAAAAACATTCATCAGCAGTTAATCAATCAGATGAAGTCCGAACTATAGCACTTAGAGAGCACATTATGAAGATTCCAAAAACAAAAAACCATGTCTACAATTAAAAAAATTGCTGGAACATGACAATAAAAGATTATGAAAATAGATTTTGAGGAGTTAAGAATCCACTTTTCTTGTGACAACCACTAAAAAGCTAAATCCTCACCTGAACAGGATTCAACAGCATGTTTAGTGTCCTTCGAAGATAAGGCCCAAGTTGACCTCCACTCTTGGAATTAATAAAAACCAAAAGGGGCCTTGCATCTTGAGCCAAATCAACCAAAGCATATTTCTTAACTTGTTGACAGATAGCAGTTCCACCTTTATTATGCATTAGCCCATTAAGTGTGCCCTTAATCCTGCCATTCTTCTTTAAGCAGTGGATATTAGTCTCGCTCCTGCATCTCCTCAATCCAGCAAGACCGTTCAACACAAAATCCAGGCTTCTATTGGCAGTTGTTGCATCCTGCAACTTACCATTAACAGAGCGAATGTTTCCTTGTTTGCCTCTGCTTTGCTGCTTGCTTCTCATCTGCCTACGAACATTAGAGGCTATAATTTCCCCCTTGATCAAACTTAAGCTGTTTCCTCCATCAACTTCCTTCACACAGAGCGGTGAAAGAATAGACCTCCTAAGTGGACCCAAATCACAAACATCACCAGATTCCTTAGACAATTTAGCATGACATTTCACATGAATGAGCCTCTGACACCACAAACAATGCCATGTCGGAGAAGCATCAATAAAAGGAACACCACATGGTTCATCACAATAAGAACAAAAGGCATTCATCTCAGGAATCTCATCCATATTAAACCATCTCTCCGACCAATGATGCCGCACATGACAAGACCCTGCTTGCGCAATACACTTACAATCCTTTACTGCAAACTCTGAACAATGAAAATGAGCTGCCGCACCGCAAACAACACAACAGTGCACAAAATCACTACACAACAAGGCATTATCGCCATTATAAGGTAAAACCAATGAAGTCAAACAAACACAACATGTAGACGGCTGTTTTTGACCATAAGCTAAATCTTCAATCCATAAATGACTAGACCGTGGAACATTTAACTTTTTCCAAACTTGCTTCTTCGCTTTAGCCGCAGCTTTAACCCATTTCTGAGATGCTCTTTTATGCCATTTAATTAATCCATAAACAATAGTTACAAAACCTAAAGCAGCAGTAATTAACCAGGCAATAAAAGATCCACTATAATCATCATTAGAGCTTGTAAGCACACGTACAAGCGAAATTCCCAATCCAATCATTTCCAATACCCTAATCTCACATCACCATCAATCAAATCCAAATAGCAATCCTCACCAAACGGATTTTCACTTCTCCGGATTTCCAATTTCCTTTCAAAATCATAACAATTAAACAAAATCAATAAGCAAATAATCATCAAAGCATGCAAGAACTGAGCAAACTAAGATAAATTGAGAATATTAAAACATAATTAGTGAATCAGATCCAATAATTTGAATTTAAAAAGGAGATATACAAAAATAAAATGAGACCTGGTAATTAGATGTGGAGAAGAAGGTCATGAACCCTGGAAAAGGAGATCGATCGTGATCTTGATTTTGATTTGAGAGAGAGAATATCGGGTTTCTTGTGAGAGAAGAAAAGAGATTTTGAAGTAAAGGTGTAGGGTTTATTTTTTTTATTTAATAGTTTTAGAGAGAGAGAGACCGGGAATGGGCGGGCGATATTTTTTATGCGCAAAAAACGCGGGTTGCCTCGCTGGGTGGAAACGTTGTGGACACTGACAAATTACGTGATTGTGCTTATTTGTGGGTTTTGTTGAATTTTACAGGAAAAACCCCATCTTAGGCCTTATATTTTGTTGGTTTAGCAAATAAGCCCTTATGAAAAACCTCATCGAATTTACCCGATATCTCATCAATTGTTAACCTAAATGAACTAACTTTTAAGCCGATTTCGAAGACTTTATACCCCACAGAGAGAGACTGCATTGCTTTCAATCCCATTTAGTTGGGTTGAATTGATTAAATGTTATGAATATAAGGGTAAATTTGATGAAAATTTGTATGGGAGCCTGTTTATCAATATGACAAAACTACAGGGGCTAAATTTGGTGTTTTCAAACTTTTCGGTGTTTGGATCTTTTGGTTATTTGCATTTACTGTGCTGTGTTTGAAAAGTGGCGTGTTTGGCTTGGCTGGCAAAGATTCTGTATCTCAGGTTCACTGGCAGTACGGGATGTGACAGGATAGAGAATCTGGATAGGATTCTTATTGGATGAGTAAATTTACCTAAATTAGTAATTAAAAATATAGATTATTTGCTTTCTTTCTTTCTTTAATTCTTTAATTCAAATCTTTGATCCAATATCTAAAAAAAGTTATTT
>Ga0307515_10025271_pt1 | contig 10288 bp, 9 predicted proteins | sample 17_EM_MG_FD_194513 | JGI IMG/M metagenome (GOLD analysis project Ga0307515, IMG submission 194513) | Populus trichocarpa ectomycorrhiza microbial communities from riparian zone in the Pacific Northwest, United States - 17_EM | ecosystem: Host-associated > Plants > Roots > Unclassified | place...
CAAGAACACAATCAAACCGAGTAAAATTTTTCTTTCTCGGCTTTGATATGTTATTTGAGGCAATATTGAGATTCAAAACAACCATCATCAAACTTCTCATATTAAATGAAACTCGTTGACACCAAAATTAACTTTTTTAATGTTTGGAATCGATGTCGAATGACTCTCCTCTCGCAAGAATCTAACAACTTTGTCTCTACTCTTTCAAACCTAAGAATTTAAAAATAAAAATAAATAAATTTTTGGATCAAAATTGAATTTTAAAGAATAATGTAAAGGTTAAAAAAGAAAGTGGAAGGATAAAAATGAATTTTTAAATCAAAATTTAAATTAGTAATGAAATTTCTTAGTATTTTACACTTTTATCTACTACTTTTTATTTTGCTCCAAGCTTAATAAGTTTTAACAAATTATACTTTAATTTGGGTACATAAGGATGCAAGAAAAGAATTTGACAAAAAAAGAAAGTGATGTGCTAGCTGTTTTTTTTTAGTATATGTTATAATTATAATTGTCTAAACTCTAAAGTCTAGCTGGAAGCAGACAGTTTGCTTGAGAACAGAAGGAACATGTGGCGTCATTGTAGTAAAGAGACACGTATGACCCAAATTTAATACAGCTGGCGTGCCCGATGATGATGGATTAGTGATGTTGATGCTAATGACAGCTTAGTAAATTTAAAAAGACTTTACTGAACAAATAATCCACAAGATTATATTATAAATATTTCACTGTTTTGTATTTGTAAGATAATTTAAAGTATTAGTGATTTTAGGATATTTGTTTTTTTTATTAATTATTATTATATAGGATAAATTCTGAAAATTGTCATGGTTAACATTTTACTCTCTGGTTGGTAATTCTTTATTTCTTGTAGGACATGAATTTTGTTCTCAGAATTAATACTTAAGAAGAGACACCTTCGTAATTCTTTGCAAGTTTTCAATAATTTATATTTTTTATAATTTATTTACATCTTTATATTTTATGTTTTTATTGCTTTATGTTCACTTTATTTTTTATTTATTTATTTATGATAGATCCAAATAAAATAAATAAACCCCTCATATGAACTAAAAATCTTTTAAAATAGACCCAAAAAGTACCTTGGGCTCTGGCTACCAAGCCCGAACCCAATATACAACTAAGGACCAAGGAAAATGAGCTCGGGCATGGTAGCCTAAGCTCATGCATTGTTGGGCGTGCGCCCACCACCTGATTGAGTGTGCATCCCAGCACCCTCTTCGGGCTAGGACGCATGTCTCGAGCCCAACATGCATGCGTCCTAGCTTGAAAAACTCTCCAGGGTCCCTTAAGCCCAACAAATCATCTTATGATGTATAATACTTAATATAAATGTAAGTTTATCTTTGAAATAAAAATAATATATTTTTGACATATATTTCCTAACAACAGATCTCTAGTAGAGGGCTTTCAGCCACTCTTCTTGAATGGAATTAACTTGGTCTTCCTAGAGCAATATTCCCACAATCACTAAGGATTGATATCAGATCCTCCATTCTCCAGTGCAGTCTTGAACTAGCACATTATCTAGGTGATGCCAAAGGGTCTCTCACCAATTTACCAGGAATTGATCTTAGATCTCAATTCTCCAGTGCAGTCTTAGACTGACACATTCTCAAGGTGATGTTAAAGAGTTTCTCACCAATTCGCCAGAGGTTGATTTTGAATCTTTCACTTTTCAGTGTAGTCTTAGACTGACATATTCTCCAGATGATGTCAAAGGGCCTCTCACCAATTCACCAGGGATTGATCTTGGATCTCTTGTCTCTCCAATTTAGTTCTAGACTAGCTCCACTCTTTAGTGAGGGGCCCTTAAAAACCCATGTCATCACCAAGAAGGCTACCAACCTCCAAGAGCTCCCAAACCCCCACACCATCACTAGGGAGGCTATATACCTCCCACTCTTCGGTGAGATATTTCCTCAATTAAGGGCTTTCATGCCCCATGCCATTATAGGGAGGTCATATACCTCTCACTTTCCAGTGCAACTACTTTTCAGGGGATGGACTTGGTTTTTCTAATGTAATAGAACCACCCTACATAAATTTATCTCATCTGCCCCTTATAAATTTCTCAAAGTATAGTCGTCGACATGGGTTCACTCCCCTCCTCCTTTTAATTTTTTTTTCTAAGTATGGACATCATCATTTCACCCTTCTTGGGTTCCCCGCAACCCTTTAGAATTTTTTCCATGTATGGACGGCGCCATGAGTCACCCTATTTGGATTCTTCTCAAACCTTTAAAATATTTTCTAGTCACCCTATTTGGATTCTCCTCAAACCTTTAAAATATTTTCTAAGTATAGACTCACCCTTCATGGTTTTCTACCAACCAAAATTTTTCTAATTATGAAATTCTTCTCCATAAGTTTCCCCTAATCTCTTAGAAAAATTTTCTAAGTATAGAGTTATTTATATCCCACCTCACTCCCCTAAGAATTTTATTAAATATGGGTTCCTCCATGGTTCCCCTCTACGTACTTAAACATTTATTAAAAAATAGTACACACCCCTACACACAGGCTCTCCAGTTTGTTACTCGGGATTTTCAACCCCTTTTCTTATATGAAAAACATTTAATGAACTTGTCATGGTAACCAAATATTTTTACAAGTACCACAAAGACTTGGGAGCTACTGATGAATTCAAATAAAATAGACCTAAAAAACTCCTAAATTGATCAAAAATATCCACCAAAATAGACCCAAAAAACATTCATTAGGTTCAGGCTACAAAGCCCAAGCCTAATATACAGCAAAGGGCCAAGAAAAATGGGCCTGAGCATGGTAGCTCAAGTTCATGTTGGGTGAGTGCACGTCCAACTAGTGTTGGGCATGCACCCTAGCATCCCCTTGGGTTCGGCCGGGCACCTCGAGCCCAACATGTATGAATCTAGGCATCACTTGCTACTAGTTACGAACTATTTAGGCTTTATATATCAAGCAACCAGACACCTTGACTAGAAATAATAAATCAGATTATTTGAATTAAAAGATCAGTTAATTATCCAACGCATCAACCTTATTCCCAAGCATCTTGAATTTTGGAACTCATTAATTGCTTTTCTAATATTTTTATAGACATAGTTAGCAATTTGTTGAATATGAACTACTATAGTTTCCTACAATAATTTTTCATAATTTACTATGCTAATAAGCCAAAATATATGTATTCTTTTAATAAATTAATGTGACTTATAATTCATAACGATAGTTGTTTTTTTTTTTATGAAACCGTTGTGATTGGTTATCTAATGAATTGTAATGGGTTTCTTTTTATAAATCAATATAATTTATTGCCCAAGTGAGTCATATTTTTTTTCTTAAAATAATGTAAACATTAAGGTTAATTATTCTGAATATAGTTATGTAAAACCCAATTTCATTTTGTTGTTTACAATCGGTTATGAAAGCTTATGGTTTATTGTTTGCTTGGAGTTTATAGTTTACTTAAAACAGTATTACATTGTGACTTATTTGAATGTTTGATATAGAATTAATTTATTAATTCAGGTTCATTTGAGCTATTTTGATTTTAATTTTGTATAGAATTCAGATTATTATCTTTTTTATTAATATGGGTGTCCGGGTCAGCTTGCGTGCACCTCAACTAATTACACGGGTCCTGAAATTAAGCCTGAGCGAGGGTGCATCCCTCTGAAACGTTCAATTTACCAGATTGCAACTTGCAAGGATGAAAACTCAGAAAATAAATAAATAAAAGAACAAAGAGTCACTTTGCATCTTATTTTACTCTTGATTGGTTTGGGGCCAACAAAAATTCAGAACCTATAAAAGACAACGATAATCTAGCACACCAGGAACCAGACTCTGCGTTATGAGAAAATCTTTTCAACGCATCAGTGAGGTGGATTGAACTCACATTATCACCTTGTCGACTCATTTCTATCACAGCATAATGACAGGCAAGCTGCCACCCGACACCGACTCTCTCTCTCTCTCTCTCTCTGTGTGTCTTCCCTGACAGGCAGACACTTATTTCATAATCTTAATCTGTGATGGCCCCGAGCAGAAAATGACATGGGGGAACCTGTACATTCTTGATCAAAGCAAGACAGAGAAGTGAGGGTAGGTGGCGTTATTTTAAAGTGCAAGACAGCAACGACGAAAATCGAGAGCCTAGAAGTACCAAAACAATTATCGTTGTAGCTTCCAAGCTAGTACGATAGATTGCGCTGCACATTCTTAGAAGGATAGGGATTTGAAAATGATGGATTAGTGAAAATAACTGCAGTCACTGATTTCCTATCAGCCATATCTCTTTGCAACATGTTCGTTTTATAGCCAGGAAGCTTTGTCTGGTGGGGATTGAAATTGTGATGGATTATATTTTTTAAAATGATTTTTTTATATGAAAAATATATTAAAATAATTTTTTTTAGAATTTTTTTATTTTTAATATCAAAATTTAAAAAAACACTAAAAATATTAATTTAATATCTTTTAAAACCAAAAACTTTAAAAAAAAAGTACATGGAAGCAAAAGCTTAAACACCAACAAAATCTCATAAAAATAAAGTTAAAAAATGAATTGAAAGGTAAAGAATGTTAATAATAGTTGTTTTTTAAAGTGTTTTTTTATTATAAAACACATCAAAAAATTATTTTTTTTAAAAAAAATTATTTTTTACATCAACATATCAAAATAATTTAAAAACATTAAATAAATATTAATTTAAAATAAATAAATAATAAATAATTATTATTACTTTTTTCAAAAACACTTTCAAAATATAATATTAAACATACCCACGAGGCAAAGGATAACCGGGCAACCCGGTCTCGCATATTGAGAATGTGCAAGGGTCACTGACATCTGCAACTCTTCGCTGCAGAATTGACTTATTAATCCGTACTAGCATCTCTTCTGGGTTGGGCGCTTTCAGCAGTTGTCATGCTGAGTCCGGTAACGTGCATTCCAGCTCTGTGCTACCATTAAATGTCTCTGCTTGGATAACAATCATTCGGATAAAAAAACATCAATTCTTAAGCATCTACCTAAATTTTGATGCTATTTTGAGAAGATTATCTTACAAATGCATTTTCAATTAAAACAATGGGCTGATTCCAATGCCAAGCTTTCAGCTGTCCTAAACTGAACTCGTCCTTTTTTACATATAAAAAATAGTGGCGATAGAAGAGCCGAACTTGCAGCATATATTTGGTCAAGTTGAATTTAAATGAGTATCGTGGTTAACGGGTTGTCAAAGCACACATCATTCTACCACATAATTGGGAGCGACAGCCAATATCCTGTCATCTTTTGACGATGACTGCCTTGCACCATCGCCCTCTGCTTCTGGTCGGCTGCCATAATCTACCACAATCAAATAGCCTTCCTTCCGAATCAAACTCTGCAGTACAACATTTGTCATGTCCAATAGTCCCAGCAAATATATTGCTAAAATAGAATAATTAAACATATTGGCAAGACTCAGATATTGCTGTAGTTTTGCCTCTATAATAGCTTTGATTTTTGAAGCTTCATTCTTTGCTTCCTCCACAGAACTGTAGCTATTTTTCTGATTCTGTTGTTCTACATACCATCTTATCAACTCTCCCTGTCCCTGAAAATGATGACAGAACATGCTTCAAAGACAGTAAATATGGTAATGAAGGCAAAGGGCCAACTGGTTCGTTTCTATTGCAAGGATCACTACTGGACAATATGAAAATAGTGTCCAGCTTCCACTGCTATCATTATTGAGGTTGCGCCCTCAAGCAAAAAGAAACTAAATAAAAGCTTTAACGTGAAAGCCTCAATTGTAACGGTAAAAGAATAGTAACGGCAAAAATACACGTACTAAAAAACACATATCATTTGACATAAATAAAAGGGTTTAACGTAAATAAAAGGGTCCTAGCTCTTTACCATCTCGCATCACAGCTTCTTCATGCTGTCTTAGGCGCATGACCAGTGCATCATTTCCACCATCACCATCATCATGATTTGCTTCTTGAATCTCAGATAAATCAATCTCGCTTGACTCCACACTACAAGGACAACAAAAGGCACACGTTATAAATATGAAAAGCTAGCAGATCAAGAAAGATGTTCAACTCATTTCCAAAATTTTCTTGCCTGATTATGGATGTTTTCAGCAATTTCACTGCTAAGCAAACATGCCTTGGTTGTACCTGTGAAAAAAGTTGTTTGTCTCAAGTCTATATTGAAAATGCAATTGTGCATAGCAATCTTAAGATTCAAACGGAATATTAGAAAACCTGGGTTTCCTAATGACTTCGTGCAATGGCCTCATACAGTCTGATTAATGCCTCCAGCTGTCTAACAGTCATCCGATAAGCAACTCTACTCCCCAGAGTTGTATCACCTCTGCGGAGAGCAACATAAGAGTCCACCAACAGTTTTCTTGCTTCAAAATTAAGATGCATTAAGGATCAGCTAGCGTGTGGCTAGGTACAGTATAAGAATTCTCAAATTTAAGTCATTCTTGGTGTGTGTGCGCGCGTGTCCGCACGCATGTGTGAATGAATGTATGTATGTAGGCATTTAAGAACAGCGATTCTTTGGTTTCAAGATCTTTGCATATGCAATATAACATTTTATCTGAGCAGTTGAGAATGGAGGAGCAAGAGCTTCTTCACGCTTTTGATGAACTCTTACAATATGGCGCGCAATGTGGTAATCAGTTTGATTATTGGGATCACCAATCATCACATATACCAGATCAAACCTTGAAAGAATTGAAGGGGGGGGGACCACGTTATACTGGAGAGTGCATGGAAGTGATTAGTCCGGGAAAAAGACGATCAAACTTAATAAAACAGGTAATAGCATAAGAGATTCAATTTTTAGTTATTCACGCGGCTATAAAATCAAGTGAAAGAATTTCTGACCTTGAGTGGTTTAGATTTATCAAAGAGTCCTCCAGTGGGGTTAACTGCAGCTAGAATTGATGTTCAAGCATTGAGTGTTGCTTGCATCCCAGCTTTAGTGATGCTTATTGTCTGCTGTTCCATGGCCTCATGAATTGCAACCTTGATGTTCATTTAGATTGATATCAGAAATTGTTATGAGAAATGTCAGGTTAGACTTTAATGAAGGAAGATTACCTGATCTCAAATATCCATCTTGTCAAACTCATCAATGCAACAAATGCCACTGTCAGCAAGCATCAATGCACCAGCCTGGGAGGACATCAAATAAATCAGAAAAATAAATGCTCACAGATTAGCAGTTGCATTAGAAATAATGAATGCTCAATATCACGCGTCATTTCAGAACTATAGTAAATGCCATTCTTAGAAGAACAGCAAGGCACATTAATATAAATCAAACTTCAAGAAATTGTTTAATAACTGCTTAAATCTAGATAGCCATAGAGTCACGTGTAGGTTCTTCCAAAATAGAAAGGTGATTGATCTGTGCTGTCCAGAGGAATATCCATAAACAGGTGATAACTGCTTGGACTAAAACAGATCCACTGATTCTCAGCCAACAAAAGAGTAACAATAAGTGAATGCTACCTCAATACAAAATTCCCCAGTTTCTGGTTCTTTAGCCACAGTTGCTGTCAACCCAGCAGCAGATGATGATTTTCCAGGTGTGTAGACGGATCTGGGAACTATACCTGTAAGAGCAAACATAAATAAACAAATGCATCCTTTGCATAAACTACTTCAAAAAAGAAGCAGCAGCAGAAGAGTGAGATTCAGAGTGAAAAAGGCAGCTAACTTGAGGGACTGAGATTTTGCACAGCTGGGATCACCAACAATACAAGCATCGATGTCCTCTCTAAGGTTAATACCCTCATGAGTGAAATTGTGGACACCACCGAAGAGCAAAAGCAGGAGTGCGCGTTTGATAACTTGGTGACCAAAAACAGTTGGAGCAATACTATCTATAAGCTTGTTGAAGAAATCAGGTGCGTTTCTCATTCTTTGAACTTCATCTAGCTTCACTACCTGTCAAGTAAAATGAAGTGAGAAAAGTCCAGTGTATTGGACTCTAAACACACATAGTACCAGATGAGCGGGGCCAACAAATAACATGACCCACTTCAAACTTCAAACAATGTTACATTTATCTAGAATGTCAGTGGCTAATACTATCGTAATAGGGTTATCATAGTATGAACAAATGGTGATATAAATTATCAGAGGTCGCGACATTTTAAGCATGGATAAATTACTTCAAAAAGCAGAAACAGGATAAGTGACCGTGAATCACCGGTTATCATCTTCATCAGCAACCTTTTTACTATTCCTGATGTAGATATCCCTTCTTCCATAACAAACCTAAACAAATATGCATCTATGAATCACAAATAATTGTAATACACATGCATCACCATTGGCCAAACATCAGGTATCAAGCCAGCTGTAGAGGAACCTGCACTGAATTGGCTATAAATGCAAGGCAATAGGAGAGGTCTCTCACTCCCAGTGCTCGGAGCCCTCTGACACCTTCACCACCAACAGCAGAATTTTTACACTGAGAAGAATCTCGACGGCATTATGCTCGCTCTCCAGGGGACGCCAATGCCAGTATCTGGTACAACAACCACAGTGCCTGTGAAAATGACCCTAGACGAAATCAAAGTTCAAAGCTGAATTATATGACACGTTAACATTTACTTAAAAGAGGAGAGAAACACAAGTGGTAATCAAAATAACTAACTGAAAAGAATACCTTACATATCACCTGCTCTGGCCTGTTCAACAATATCATGGCGAAGAATAACATTCAAAGATCTGGGAAGGGAACCAGCAGGAATCTCTTTAGAAGTTTCCTGCATTCTAACCCTCTGCGGTCGGCAAATTTGCTCTCTTGCCGAAGCAATGCCCATCTCATTTTATTGGTACATGTCGCATTGGTACAGATTGTTGGCTAAAAAAATCGCAATCACGGCAGCAGATTTAACAGTTGGCATCAAACAAAATATAAACCTGAAAACTGAAGTTGCAATAGAACACTGATGCACAAACTGACCTCAGTATATTTGAATTGCTGTTCAACATTCTTGACAACGCCACCACATTCCAAACACCTAAAAGCTCCTTGTAAAAGCTCCGCCCTTACCTCACTTGTGCAAGTCACCACTCCGGTACTGACACCAGTTTCCCAATTTCTGCTGTTGTTAGCTCTCTTAATCTGTAAACACGGTAGCAAACTAGACAATTGAGACGCTAATATCAATTTCCAATCCTCCTTTTCATCAACTGAGGCAGTAATTGGTAATTTTACGTGCATCAATCTACAGAGAATCAACTATTTGATTAAGGATTTCGATCAATTTCCTAAAACCCATCCACAAAATCATCAAAAATTAAGGAAAATATACTTCAAAAACAATCCCAGAAATACCAATGAAGGAAATAAAGAGAAGAAGTACATCAATGAAAAAGGGATATTAACGAAAGCAACATTGATGACCTTGTTAGGATTATCATCAGATATAAATGTTGAGCTTAGCTCCATCACAAACCTCTTGCACGCATTCTTCAAATACGGCTCAAACCTAATAGTCACCATCATAACTAAACAAAATGAACAAAATTTTAACAGATTTCTACTAAGAAAGCGATTTTCTTTTGATACCTCAAGTACTCTTCGGCAATGGATTTTTGAAGAACATCACTGAAAAGCATGACATGGGAGAAATCTTAGACATCGTTGTCGATTCATTGCTTCAATCTCGGCATTATATAGTAAGCTTCTCCTGAATTTCGATTTTGTCCGTCTAATCTAAAACTGCTCCAAACAAACGAAAAGAAGAAACATTTCAACAAAACATTATAGTAATTCATTTTTTTCTCTTAAATTAAATATAAAAAAACAACCAAAATCGAACCTTTTGAGAAAGTTGAGGAAAATGTTCTCAACAAGGACTGCTTTCTCGTCGACGAAGTAGCCGCCGAACGCATCCATTGCTATGATTTTGAAAATGGGTTTCTGTAGTGGAATAAATTTTAGTGGGTTGGTGTTTGATGCCGGAGGACACAGGCAAGGGAAGGAAAATTTACTTTACTGTGTATGCCCTCTCCTGTCTCAGAGGAAAGTTGAGCTCTTTCGCGCCAAAAATAGAGAACGATGTGGGGCAGATTCATTTCGCAATGGGCTTTGCTATTTTCTTACTGCTCCTGGTTGGTGTCGGTTAATAGGTTGCCTGATCCAATGGGAATAGCAATGTCCACCCGGCTTTGTACGAATTTTTAAAACACAAATAATTCAGAAATGAATAATTATATTATATTGTAACTAAAATATAGAGTTTTAATT
>Ga0307515_10025272_pt1 | contig 10288 bp, 4 predicted proteins | sample 17_EM_MG_FD_194513 | JGI IMG/M metagenome (GOLD analysis project Ga0307515, IMG submission 194513) | Populus trichocarpa ectomycorrhiza microbial communities from riparian zone in the Pacific Northwest, United States - 17_EM | ecosystem: Host-associated > Plants > Roots > Unclassified | place...
TGGCAATTCTATGCCTTTGGCTTTTAATTGGTCGGTAAGTTGCTTTACTTTATTTAAATACTCCTCTATAGAAGAGTATTTAGATAAGGTGGTCTTAAAAAGCTCTTTATAGATTAAGAATTCCAAGCTAAACCCTTTTGGGCTGTAGAGATTTTTCAACAGTTTCTATGCTTCTAGAGCTATTTTGGAATACCGTATTTACAAGAGAGGTCCATCCTCAATTATCAGCCTTATATTAGCTAAGGCTTTTTAGTTGTTTTCCCCTTTTAGGGTAACTCCTTCTTCTATAGCATTACTAAGCGATCCTTTTACGAGAAGTAATTGGACCCAAAGGCTCCAGACTTCGTAGTTGGATTGCCCAATAAGCTTTTTAATTAAGATTTTATCTAATATTTTATCTGCGAATAGATAAATAGAATTTAAACGATAGAATTAAACAGATAAAATTAAATAATAGGATTTGGACAAGTAGAATCAAATAATAGGATTTAGGCAAGTAAAATTAAATGATATAATTTAGATAAGTAGATAAAATTAAATAAACAGATAGATTAAATAATATATACTTTAGATTTGATTAAGATTCGATTAGAATTCAAATAGGATTTAAACAAGATTTGACTTAAAATGAAATTTAAGTGAAAGTGAAATAGAGATAAAATTAACTTAAGATCTAGTTCAGATTTAATCAAAAAATTGGTTAATAATTGATTGATATTTAATCAAGGTCAGATTTTGTCGTTTTAGTCGAAAATTAATTAAGATTTAGTTGAGGTTAGAGCAGCCGGGCTCATAACCTGTTAATTTGCGTAAGCAGAGGTTAAAGGACGACAGGGTGAACGATGTAGTAAAGTAAGTGAAGTGGATAAACTTAATATAATTAATAATGTCTATTTGTAGGGGATTGAGTCTCTATATACCTGGAAGACCCTAGTTCCGGAACATCCACGTTCCGTCTCGTATTCTAATATGTTACCTAATATACTAGGTAATACGTTACCTAACACACTAGGTGATACATTACCTGATATACTAGGTAATACGTTACCTAATACACTAGGTGATACATTACCTGATACACTGGCTAATACACTAGCTAATACTATCTGATACACTAGTTAATACACTAGTTAATATACTAGTTAATACACTAGCTAATACCATCTGATACACCGCGTAAAGCCGTAGGGTTCTTCTAGGGTGTTCTTATGTAACGCTTACATAAGCAACATCAGAGATCATCATTGACAAATTTTATGTATTAGGTAACCCAAAAAGTAAGTTAAGCAGCCTCAATAAAAACCTTAGCCTATAGCCAAAACCCAGTGGGAATAAAAGGTCTAATTAGGAAGGAAAAGAGTGTCTGCTAATTTTGTTCATTAATTTTATTTATTAATTTTATTTATCCATTAGTAGTAAGTTTATTTGCCTAACCAGATTCTTAAAAGTAGGTCCACTTAGTGCTTTAGTAAGCATATTAGCTAGCTGTTCTGTTGTACTTATATGGCTTAGCTGTATTATATTATTTGTTATATATTCTCGCACAAAGTGGTATTATATATTAATATGCTTGGTCTTGGTATAATATTCTGGATTATTCGCCAATTTAATTACTAATAGGCTGTCTATAAACAAATAGAATTTTTCTTTGTTTTCTATATTAAGCTATTTAATAACACTTATTAAATATAGATATTCCTTTATAGCCTCTTTTAGGGCCATATATTCAGCTTCACAGCTAGATAGAGCAACTGTTTTTTATAATTAACTTGCCTAGCTTATAGGGCTTTTACTGAATGAGAAGTAGTATACGCTAGTTAATTTTCGACCTATTATATTACCCCCCCAATTTGAATCGCAGTAACCTAAAATATAAGGTTCTAATTGTCCAGAATAGGTAATTCCTAAGGTAGGGGTGTAATTTAGGTATTTCCAAATTTGATTTAGTGCCTAGTAATATATTTTATTTAGATTTAACATAAATCTAGCACAGGTATTTACGTTATAGGCTATATCAGGCCTAGTCTTTATAGACAAGTATATTAGGCTTCCTACTTCTTATTAATACTGTTTTATATCTTTAGGAGAGGCCTATTTTATATTCTTTTTTATTTTTAAGCTAATAATTTTAGGGGTAGATACTAGATTTAGATTTTGTTTATTAAACCTTTATAAGATATTTTAGGTGTATTTCTTTTAGTTTAATTTTATAACCTTATTTTTACGGTCTCTAGTAATTTTTATACCTAGGAAATAGGAAACTGGTCCCAAATTTGTCAATTCTAGGTCTTTACCTAGTTTTATTTGGATTTTATTAATTTATTTAATATTTGGGCTAAATACTAGTAGATCGTCTACATGGCAGATTATTATAATACCTAGTATATTATTTTTGAATACTGCCTAATCTGCAAAGATAGAATAAAATCCTTCTTTTTTAAGGTTATTTACTAGGTGGTTATACTATATTCTTAGTAATTGTTTTAGGCCATATAGAGCTTTATTTAATTTATATACCTTATTTAGTATTATAGTAACACCTTCTAGTTGTTCTATATATAGCTCTTTATCTATATTAGCATGCGTAAACGTATTTTTAAAGTCCCATTATACTATTTCCTAATTATGGTAAGCTACTAAATATAGTAGCATTTTATACACTTCTAGGCGGCAAGTATTTGCGAAGGTTTCTTCGTAATCTATGCTATATTACTAACTAAAGCCTTTTACTACCCATCTGGCTTTGTATTTGATTATTTAGTTATTTTAATCTATTTTAATCTTATACACCCATTAAGTTCTTAGAGCCTTTCTATTGGGTGGTAGATTAATAATATTCCAGGTCTTTTGTTTTTTAAGTTAATTAATTTCTACACCCATCGCTATTTACCAATTTGGCCAATTAGGCGATTTTATAGCTTCTCTATAGGACCTTTATTTATTTTAATTAGTTCCTAGGAGAGCTAGTTCGTCTATATTATTATCCTCTGATTCACTAAATTAATTTTATCTTATTTAATTTTGTCTAGTTTAATTTTGTTTAATAAATTAATTTTGTCTAATAGATTAAGATTAATTTTGTTTAACAGATTAATTTTGTTTAATAGCTTAATTTTATTTAATAGCTTAATTTTATTTATTTATCTGTTTATTTCTTTCGTTTAAATTAAACAGACTTTCTTTGTTGACTTCTAGGTCGGCTTTTTTGCTAACATTAAAATTATAAAACTGGTTTTCTAGTATTTTAATATCTCTAGCCTAAGTAAGCCTTTTTGAATCTATATTATATAATCTATAAAGATTACTTCCAAATCCAAGTAATATCGCCTTTTTAGCTCTAGGCTCTAGTTTTTTAAGTCCTTTAGCTTTGTTTTTATAATACGCAATTAATCCAAATACTTTAATATTTATAATATCTGGTTTTATATTATAAAGTGCTTTATAAGGCGTTTTAAATTATAATTGACTATATGGAGTCCTATTATATAGGTAAACTGCTATACTTACTACTTCCCCCTAAAGGTTCTTTAGTAGTTTTGCAGTAAATAAAATACAGCATACCTTTTCTAGTATTATTCGATTTATTTGTTCTATTAACCCATTTTATTCGTGGGTATAAGTAGCCGAATATTGCTAAATAATACCGTATATAAAGCAGGCTCCTTTAAACCTTTTATTTACAAATTCACCCCCCTAATCTAATTTTAGGTATTATATTTTTCTTTTTAATAGATTTTTAGCCTGATTTTTAAATTATATAAAAGCTTTATAGGCTTCTGATTTAGATTTCAGTAATTTAAATTCTAAATATCTAGTAGCTGAATCTAGGAAGAAAATAATGTATCTTTCACTATTTATAGTTTTAGAGGATATTGGTCCATATAAGTCAGTTACTACCTTTTCTAGGTAAACTTTTGCTTTTGGTATAATTTCTTTATTTCGCTAACTTATTAGCTTTAATTCTATACAAATTTCGCATTTATCTAATGGAATATTTAATTATAGACCTAGAGTCTTTTATAGTAAAATAGGATTTATATAGCCCATTCTTTAGTGCTAAAGTTTAATTTTATTTACTTATTTAAGCAAATTGATTTTCTTTATTTATTTAAGCAAATTAATTTTATTTATTAGCTTAATTAATTTTATTTGCTTGCTTTTAACTTTTTTAGTCTTTTTACTAGGCAGATTATTTTATACTATATCTATATAGTATAGGGAGTTTCTTCCTATGGCTGAGATAAGCAGTTGTTTATTTTTATATATATGGGCTTAACCGCCCTTAACAATAATTTTATAGCTAAGTTAATCTAGCTTACTAACAGAGATAAGATTATATTGAAAATTGGGTGCATATCTGTAGTTTTCTAGTATAATTTTGTTTCCTTTATTTACTAATTTAACATTTCCGATTCCAATATAATTAATTAATGCATCGGTTCCCCAACTAATTTTCCCATAGAAATCTTTATAGCTTGTAAAGTATTCCTTTTTAGTTATTAGATGCTTAGTAGCTCCTAAGTCTAATACAAAATTAGCTCCTTTTTAATTAGGGTTTTTATTGGTAATAAGTACCTAATTAGTATCTATTAGATTAAGATCGATTTTAAAATCGTCTTCTTCTATATTACTAGGATAGTTATTACTAGTATTTATAGACACGAGAGCTTCTTGAGGTTGTGGCTTATATTGGTGCTTGGTTTTAAAGCCTTTTAAGGCCTTTTTAGGAAATAGATAAAAACAGTTCTTTATAAAATGCGTAGTTGTTCTACACTTCTTACAGTACTTATTTTTATATATTTGATTTGTCTGATTGGTCCTAGGTCGTCTAGACCCTATAACTAAGGCTATTTCCTAATCTTTAGATACCTATCTTCTAGATTCGTCCAGTAAGTTAGAAAACAGGTTTTCTAAGTTAATGGTACTAGAATTGGTTCTATAAAATTGGGTAACTATTATAACAAATCCCTTATAAGGACTAGTTAGGTTATTTAAAACCCAAGCAATAATTACCTAATTTGGCAATTCTATGCCTTTGGCTTTTAATTAGTTGGTAAGTTACTTTACTTTATTTAAATACTCCTCTATAGAAGAGTATTTAGATAAGGTGGTCTTAAAAAGCTCTTTATAGATTAAGAATTCCGAGCTAAACCCTTTTAGGCTATAGAGATTTTTTAACAGTTTCTATGCTTCCAGAGCTGTTTTGAAATACCGTATTTATAAAAGAGGTCCATCCTTAATTATCAGCCTTATATTGTTAATGATGATCTCTAATGTTGCTTATGTAAGCGTTACATAAGAACACCCTAGAAGAACCCTACGGCTTTACGCGGTGTATTAGATGGTATCAGCTAGTGTATTAACTAGTGTATTAACTAGTGTATCAACTAGTGTATCAGATGGTATCTGTCAATGATGATCTCTAATATTGCTTATATAAGCGTTACATAAGAACACCCTGGAAGAACCCTACGGCTTTATGCGGTGTATTAGATAGTATCAGCTAGTATATTAACTAGTGTATTAACTAGTGTATTAACTAGTGTATCAGATGGTATCAGCTAGTGTATTAGCCAGTGTATTAGGTAATGTATCACCTAGTGTATTAGGTAACGTATTACCTAGTGTATCAGGTAATATATCACCTAGTGTATTAGGTAACGTATTACCTAGTATATTAGGTAACGTATTAGAATACGAGACGGAACGTGGACGTTCCGGAACTAGGGTCTTCCAGGTATATAGAGACTCGATCCCCTGCAGATAGATATTATTAATTGCATTAAGTTTATCCACTTTACTTACTTCACTACATCGTTTACCCTGTCGTCCTCCGACCTCCGCTTACGCAAATTAATAGGTTATAAGCCCGGCTGCTCTAACCTCAACCAAATCTTAATTAATTTTTGACTAAAACGATAAAATCTGACCTCAATTAAATATCAATCAATTATTGACTAATTTTTTAATCAAATTTGAACTAGATCTTAAGTCAATTTCATCTCTATTTTACTTTTACTTAAATTTCATTTTAAGTTAAATCTTATTTAAATCCTATTTAAATCTTAATCGAATCTTAATTGAATCTAAAGTATATATTATTTAATCTATCTATTTATTTAATTTTATCTACTTATCTAAATTATATCATTCAATTTTACTTGCCTAAATCCTATTATTCGATTCTACTTGTCCAAATCCTATTATTTAATTTTATCTGTTTAATCCTATTATTTAAATTCTATTTATCTATTCGCAGATAAAATATTAGATAAAATCTTAATTAAAAAGCTTATTAGGCAATCTAACTATAAAGTCTAGAGCCTTTGGGTCCAATCACTTCTTATAAAAGGATTGCTTAGTAATACTATAGAAGAAGGAGTTACCCCAAAAGGGGAAAATAACCAAAAAGCCTTAGCTAATATAAGGCTGACAATTAAGGATGGACCTCTCTTGCAAATACGGTATTCTAAAACAGCTCTGGAAGCATGGAAACTATTAAAAAATCTCTATAGCCTAAAAGGGTTTAGCTCGGAATTCTTAATCTGTAAAGAGCTTTTTAAAACTACCTTATCTAAATACTCTTCTATAGAGGAGTATTTAAATAAAATAAAGCAACTTACCGACTAATTAAAAGCCAAAGGCATAGAATTGCTAAATTAGGTAATTATTACTTGGGTTTTAAATAACCTAACTAGTCCTTATAAGGGATTTGTTATAATGGTTACCCAATCTTATAGAACCAATTCTAGTACCATTAACTTAAAAAACCTATTTTCTAACTTACTAGACAAATCTAAAAGACAGGTATCTAAAGATTAGGAAATAGCTTTAGTTATAGGGTCTAGACGACCTAGGACCAATTAGACAAATTAAATATATAAAAATAAGTACTGCAAGAAGTATAGAACAACTACGCATTTTATAAAGGACTATTTTTATCTATTTCCTAAAAAGGCCCTAAAAGGCTTTAAAACTAAGCACTAATATAAGCTAAAACCTTAAGAAGCTCTCGTGTCTATAAATACTAGTAATAACTATCCTAGTAATATAGAAGAAGATGATTTCGAAATCGATCTTAATCTAATAGATACCAATTAGGTACTTATTACTAATAAAACCCCCAATTAAAAAGGAGCTAATTTTATATTAGACTTAGGAGCTACTAAGCATCTAATAACTAAAAAGGAATACTTTATAAGCTATAAAGATTCCTATAGGAAAATTGGTTAGGGAACCGATATATTAATTAATTATATTGGAATCGGAAATATTAAATTGGTAAATAAAGGAAACAAAATTATACTAGAAAACTATAGATATGCACCCAATTTTCAATATAATCTTATCTCTGTTAGTAAGCTAGATCAACTTAGCTATGAAATTGTTGTTAATGGCGGTTAAGCCCATATATATAAAAATAAACAACTGCTTATCTTAGCCATAGGAAGAAACTCCCTATACTATATAAATATAGTACAAAACAATCTACCTAGTAAAAAGACTAAAAAAGTCAAAAGTAAGTAAATAAAATTAATTAAGCCAATAAATAAAATCAATTTGCTTAAATAAATAAAGAAAATTAATTTGCTTAAACAAGCAAATAAAATTAAACTTTGGCACCAAAGAATGGGCTATATAAATCCTATTTCACTATAAAAGACTCTAGGTCTTTAGTTAAATATTTTATTTAACAAATACAAAATTTATATAGAATTAAAGCTAACAAGTTAGCAAAATAAAGAAATTACACCAAAAGCAAAAGTTTACCTAGAAAAGGTAGTAACTAACTTATGTGGACCAATATCCCCTAAAACTATAAATGGTAAAAGATACATCATTTTCTTCCTAGACTTAGCTACTAGATATTTAGAATTTAAATTACTAAAATCTAAATTAGAAGCCTATAAAGCTTTTATAGAATTTAAAAATTGGGCTAAAAATCTATTAAAAAGGAAAATATAATACCTGAAATTAGATTAGGGGGGTAAATTTGTAAATAAAAGGTTTAAAGGAGCCTGCTTTACATACGGTATTATTTAGTAATATTTAGCTGCTTATACCCATAAATAAAATAGGTTAATAGAACGAATAAATCGAATAATACTAGAAAAGGTACGCTATATTTTATTTACTGCAAAACTACTAAAGAACCTTTGGGGGGAAGCAGTAAGTACAGCAATTTACCTATATAATAGGACTCTATATAGTTAATTACAATTTAAAACGCCTTATAAAGCACTTTATAATATAAAACCAGATATTATAAATATTAAAGTATTTAGATTAATTGCGTATTATAAAAATAAAGCCAAAGGACTTAAAAAACTAGAGCCTAGAGCTAAAAAGGCGATATTACTTAGATTTGGAAGTAATCTTTACAGATTATATAACATAGATTTAAAAAGGCTTACTTAGGCTAGAGATATCAAAATACTAGAAAACCAGTTTTATAATTTTAATGCTAGCAAAAAAGCCGACCTAGAAGTCAACAAAGAAAGTCTATTTAATTTAAATAAAAGAGATAAACAGATAAATAAACAAAATTAAGCTATTAAACAAAATCGAGCTATTAAATAAAATTAATCTGTTAAACAAAATTAATCTTAATCTGTTAGACAAAATTAAACCAAACAAAATTAAACAAGATAAAATTAATCCAGTAAATTAGAGGATAATAATATAGACAAACTAGCTCTCCTAGGAACTAATTAAAATAAACCAAGGTTCTATAGAGAAGCTATAAAATCACCTAATTGGCCAAATTGGTAAACAGCGATGGGTATAGAAATCGATTAACTTGAAAAATAAAAGACCTGGAATATCATTAATCTACCACCCAATAGAAAGGCTCTAAGAACTCAATAGGTGTATAAGATTAAAATAGATTAAAATAACTAAATAATTAAATATAAAGCCAGATGGGTAGTAAAAGGCTTTAGTTAGTAATATGGCATAGATTATAAAGAAACCTTCACAAATACTTGCCACCTAGAAGTGTATAAAATGCTACTATATTTAGCAGCTTACTATAATTAGGAAATAGTACAATAGGACTTTAAAAATGCGTTTACGCATGCTAATATAGACAAAGAGCTATATATAGAATAACCAGAAGGTGTTACTGTAATATTAAATAAGGTATATAAATTAAATAAAGCTCTATATGGCCTAAAACAATCACTAAGAATATAATATAACCACCTAGCAAATAACCTTAAAAAAGAAGGATTTTATCCTATCTTTGCAGATCAGGCAGTATTTAAAAATAATACACTAGGTATTATAATAATCTGCCATATAGACGATCTACTAGTATTTGGCCTAAATATTAAACAAATCAATAAAATCTAAATAAAACTGGGTAAAGACCTAGATTTAACAAATTTAGGACCAGTTTCCTATTTCCTAGGTATGGAAATTACTAGAGACCACAAAAATAAGGTTATAAAATTAAACCAAAAGAAATATACCCAAAATATCTTACAAAGGTTTAAGAAATAAAATCTAAATCCAGTATCTACCCTTGGAATTATTGGCTTAAAAATAAAAAAGAATATAAAACAGGCCTCTCCTAAAAATATAAAATAGTATTAACAAGAAGTAGGAAGCCTAATATACTTATCTATAAAGACTAGGCCTAATATAGCCTACAACGTAAATACCTGCGCTAGATTTATATTAAATCTAAATAAAATACATTACCAGGCACTAAATCAAATTTGGAAATACCTAAATTACACCCCTACCTTAGGAATTACCTATTCTGGACAATTAGAACCTTATATTTTAGGTTACTGCGATTTAGATTGGGGGGGGTAATATAATAGGTCGAAAATCAACTAGCGCATACTACTTCTTATTTGGTAGAAGCCCTATAAGCTGGGCAAGTCAATTATAAAAAACAGTTACTCTATCTAGCTGTAAAGCTAAATATATGGCCCTAAAAGAGGCTATAAAGGAATATCTATATTTAACAAGCGTTATTAAACAGCTTAATATAGAAAACAAAGAAAAATTCCATTTGTTCACAGACAGCCTATTAGCAATTAAATTAGCAAACAATCCAGAACATTATACCAAGACCAAGCATATTAATATATAATACCACTTTATATAAGAACACGTAACAAATAATACAATATAGCTAAGCCATATAAGTATTAATTTGCGTAAGCGGAGGTCGGAGGACGACAGGGTGAACGATATAGTGAAGTAAGTGAAGTGGATGAACTTTATGCAATTGATGATGTCTATCTGCGGGGGATCGAGTCTCTATATACCTGGA
>Ga0307515_10025273_pt1 | contig 10287 bp, 7 predicted proteins | sample 17_EM_MG_FD_194513 | JGI IMG/M metagenome (GOLD analysis project Ga0307515, IMG submission 194513) | Populus trichocarpa ectomycorrhiza microbial communities from riparian zone in the Pacific Northwest, United States - 17_EM | ecosystem: Host-associated > Plants > Roots > Unclassified | place...
CAATATTTTGATGTTTTGAGGCAGTGGGGAGGTTTGTTCTTTCTAATTATTAGATAACGATCTTCACTCTCTGTTTTTTTTTTAAATGAACCAAGAGAACCCGGGACTGTCTTTTTCTAGTCAAGTTTCTTTCGCCATAAACACGGGATTTTCTATATAAACTACAGACAGAAACAAGGGTTTTAGATTCTTTCCAGAGCAGCTTGAAACTCGTTTTACAAAATCAACTATCACATAGATTGTCACACACAAGCACATCCGCATAGTATTTTTTAGTTACTATCTTAGAATAAAAAAGATGAAAATAAAAGAAATTTAACTCTCTGTATCTTTTGTTTGAAGGTATAAGAACTAACTCCAAAACCATTTCTCTAAAATTATTTTAAAAACAGATTTATTTTATATTTTATATCTCTCTGTATCTTTTGTATTTGTTGAGACACTAACAAAACACAACGCAATGATGTAACCCAAAAATCCATGGCTGCAAATCTACCGGGCAAAGTTTGACCTGGGGCACCGAGGGAAACACTCGTCACGTTAAAAACCCGAACATAAAGTTGATAATTAGCAGTATCTAGCAGCAAAAGAGGACAAATTGGTGGTAAGTGCACTATGTTGTGAGCCACAAAGCTCGACAAGAAACAAACCAAACCAAACTGCTTGGTGTCTGACTACCTAGACCACAAGAAAATGGTCCTCCTATACGAGGGAAACAAAAAGACATGGAGATTGTACAGCGTGAAATCACATCAGTATCATTATCATTTACATGAAAAGGAATCACCACTTGCAATTACAAGAGACATAAATTGGCAACTTGGTGTCCTTTCTTAGAAGAAATTTAAGTTTCTAGACTTCAAAGGAGTGGGGACAACTCAATAAGACAAAAGCATCGGATAAAAAGAGATGTGAAAGAGGCTAACACCGGTACAAAGCAAGCATCTAAACAGAATCAGCAAAACACCTTGTGAATATAATAAACGGGAACGGAATCAGGGATGTAGGAGCACGATAATTTGATCTTGAATAGAGGAAAGACACCAAAGACTACACTCGGACATATCGGGGGGAAGAAAAACTCTCCAAAGAGAACAAACAAGACACAAACTAGAGAAAAAAGACTCTAACTTGTATGAATAATTTCCTTTATTCAAGATACTTGCATGTTTAGTTGTAATTTTATAGCAATAGAAATAATACAATGGGGTATCTCTACTGTTATCTTTCACTGCTGATGTGCTCAGTCAACTTTTTCTTTGTGGTTTTGATGGTAGTGTGATGGAATGTTGTTTTAATATGGATTCCAGGCCCGAAAGATGCAAGAGCGGGGTTGGCAGCCGCGGTGGTTTGCAAAGGATAAAGGAAGTGATGCATACCGTTATGTTGGCGGGTATGGCAAAGGATAAAGGAAGTGAAAGATAACAGTAGAAAAAAGAAACGCTTCAAACAATGACAAACTACTTTCTTTTTCTCCTGCTCGTTAACCAGATATAAAAGAATTGCTTCAATTGACGACCTACTCTCTTCTTCCATCTTCCATTCTCACCCTTCCGACCAGGAAGGATAAAGTTCAGTAATGAAGTCATCATAATTTGGTAACTTCAAGCAATCATACATAATTGTTATTAACTAAATACGACATGCAATGATGATTAGGCTGTGACAATATATTGACACGGTTATTGGTGGGACACCGAACCGGAAACATTGTTTATGCACGCGAATGATTATAGACGATGGAGGGTAGCTCAAACCATTAAGAAATTAGGCTTTAGCTTATATTTTTGGGTTTAATTTATATGAACTTTTAGTTGAGGTTTATTAATTTGGCTTTATTTGTTGGGTTTAATTTAATTATTATTGGGTATTTTATTTAGTGATCCATGAACCCAATCGCTTGTTCTAGTTAGGGTTTTAGTATTTATATCCTACTTTTCTAAATGTTAGGGAATTTTTTATGATTAATGAAAATATTATAGACTTTGCATATCTTCAATCTCTTTTCTTCTCTTCTTTAGCTTTCTTCTTTCTCTAAAGCTTCTTTCTTTTCTTGCTTTAATTCTTATTATTTATTGTCCCGCATCAAATTTGGTATCAGAGCTAGGGTTTTAATTGTTCTTACAATTAAAGGATCCACATGTTTATGCTTAATCCTAGATCCGGTTTGATCTAAAAAAAATCCTATTGTTCTGATTATGGGGAAAAAAAATCATTGTTCACTGTTCATCATCAATGACAGCAATCAAATTTTCAGCAGCGGCGCCCCAGCCAATCACAGCAGCAGACCCACCATCGAGAAGACCTGCACATCAGTCCACAGATCCACGCCGATTTACTACCTCCAACACTCCCACAACGCCTCCACAACAGGAAGTCCTCACCAGCAGCAGCAGATCAGTGGGTTACAATAATCTTAACCCACGCCACTGTAACCAACCAACCAAGACACCAGCCACGCCACAACCTCTCCCTTGACTAGCTTTCTACTGCCATTCAACTTGACAGATCCCCGTAGAAGACAACAACCCCCAGCCACAACAAGTCGCCCATACCAGCAGCAGTAGATCTTTGTCGGCAGCGGCACATCAACCAGTTCATCCTCTCCCCGCCATCGACAGATCATACATCCAGCCACCACTCCACGCCACAAGAAACCCATAGAGCCACACCGAGTTGCTGTCTCCACAGTAGATCTTTGTCTTTAGCCTCAGCCACCGCTAAATCGCACCCTCCAGTAGCAGCAACACCAACCGCAGTCACCACAACTGGTCATTCAGACCTGTTGATACTGCAGCAGTCACGCCTCGCAGCTAGTAAATAACAAAAGGAAACTCAGCAATTGCAGTACAAAAGAAGAAATTTGAGGCGAAATTAATTAACCCTGCCACGCCAACACTCTGGATCCACGTCAGCCGCCACAACATCACTCCAGAGCCATATCATGCCAATCAGCCGCCACGTAAGCAAGCATCGCCACATCATCCCCTATTGCCATGTCAACTGACACGTCATCTGAGGTCCATCCGCGATTGAATTCGACAATTTAAATGTTGGTCGGTAAATTACTCTACCTTTTGATTTGTTAATTTTACTGTTTTGGTATTGCACTTGGTATTCAAAGTTGTCGTTAATATTACTTTTGTGCCTATATATATATATATATATATATATATATATATATATCCCACCTTGCATTGTTCTCTGTTAACTCTTGCTTATCAACCTTTTTCTTCATTGATATTTAACAACTAGTTGTTGAGCTTGTTGAAACTATTGAAAAGTTGTGATCATTATTTGATTAATCATTTGCACTTAGCATTGCATGCTTATAATTTTCCTAGCATAATATGTTCTTGATTAATCATCACATAAAAAAAAAAATGAGATTAGCTTTATTTTTGTATTGTGACTTCATTTGCAAGAACCATTTGTGATCTCAATTTCATTTCTAAGTGAGTGTTGCATGCTTTTATGTCATGAGTCCTAACAAAATAGAAGCCCCCACTTTTGACGGTCGTCATGACCTTTGGATATTTGATATGTGGATTCGTAATATGGATCGATTCTTTGAGTGTCATAACTTGTCTGATAATAGAAAAGTTAGATTTGCTAAGATGATGCTCATTGGTGAAACTAAAATTTATTGGAGAGATGTTGAGGATTGTTTAGAGATGAGAGGTAAACCTCCTATAACTGATTGGATCAAAATGAAACAAAACCTTCAAGAAAAGTACCTACCCCAGTCTTATAGGAATAAACTCTTAGACCAATGGAACAATCTAAAACAAGAGAATAAGTCTATCAATGAGTATATAACACAGTTTAACGATTACATGATGAGATGTGCCATAAGAGAGAATGAAGTCATAACTTTGCGTAGATTTCGTAAAGGTTTGAATGATGATCTTAGAAAAGAAGTTGTATTTCAAGGTGTATCTACCCTTGACCAAGCTTGTACCTTAGTTCAAAACTACAAGTTGGCCACAAAGAATCAGTGGAAGCATTGTCAAGACTCTTATAGTATCCCTACTAGGTCCCAATTCAGAAGTAGTGATTCTTTGTTAGGTGCTCCACCCCACAGACCTAATCCTAGTAGCGCCCAACTTTATAAGAAAGATAAGGGCAAACGAGTTGTCAATGAAGTGTCTAAGGTGAGTTCAAGGGTTTTCGAGTGTACTAATTGTCTAGGATTTGGTCATATCTCTTTAGATTGCACCTCTAAACCCTTAGTCATCCAAAAATATAAGGATATAGGTAAAGAGAAAGATTGTAGTGTTGAAGTGTATGAGCCCAATCTTGAGGATTTTAGTGACCTAGATGACGAGGATGTGCAAGAAAAGGGACTTAACATAATGAGTCCACGTGAGCGTGAGAATGAGGTTAAGAAAGAATCTGATATGTTTGCTTTAATGGTAGAAGAAGTTTTAAGGAACTCTTCAGTGGAATCGCCTATAGAAATAAGTATGGTCTTAGAAGAGTCTCGTGATATTAGTCCTCCTAAACTACTTGATTCCTCACCCCACATGCTTGGTGTCCAGCACACATAAGTTTAGAGCAACATGTTGAGCTTCCTGACCCCTTACCTCATGCACGTGATGAGGAAGATGAAGATAATCCTAGTTTACTTGATTGTGTCCATACCATATCTACACAGGTTTCAAACAATATTTGTCTCATTCCACACTCTCAATCATTTAGTGTTCATAGTTACAAACGTGAGAAACCTTTAGAACACCTTCCCATATCTCTTCACGATAGGATGTCTAAGTCAGCTGAGTCGTTAGCATGTTGAGTTCATAATTTGCATGTTGAGATCATGAAACAAATTCAAGCAAGTAATGAACAATACAAATTTCGAGTTGATTTACTTAAGTATCATTATGCACTTAATATTGGAGATTATTTCATGATACAGATTAGACTTGAACGGTGTTCTTTGGAAACTGATCATAAATTGCAAGTAAGTAGTGCTAGACCATTCAAAGTGTTGCAAATGATTGAATCAAATAATTATGTCATTAAATTGCCATTAAACTTTGATATTAACTCTACTTTTGACATGAAAGACCTTGTTATAAATAAAACACAACATCTTATCCCTGATGCTCCTTTTGAAACCCTTGCCTCATTATCCTTATCTTTGACACAAAAGAAACATATTAATGCTACTTTGAATGCACAAGTTGTTTTTACCAGGGATGGTGAACTTCAGCAAATCCCAATATATGGGCTCGACGACTAGATTTAGATTATACTTAGATTATCGAAGAGACATTACAACAGCTTGATCCTTATCTTTGAGAGTGTTATCGGAGTTGTCTTGACCTATACTCGACTGGGTCGAGTTCTTCCAACCCCGGGATAATTGATGGAGACACCGAACTGCAAACATTGTTTACGCACGCGCATGATCATAGACGATAAAGGATAGCCCAAACCATTGGAAAATTGAGCTTTAGCTTATGTTTTTGGGTTTAATTTACATGAGAGATTTATTAATTTGGCTTTATTTGTTAGGTTTAATTTAATTATTGTTGGGTATTTTATTTAGTAGACCATAAACCCAATCGCTTGTTCTAGTTAAAGTTTTAGTATTTATATCCTCCTTTTTATAAATGTTAGGGGGTTTTTGATGATTAATGAAAATATTGCAGACTATGAATATCTCTAATCCCCTTTCTTCTCTTCTTTAGCCTTTTTCTTTCTCTAAAACTACTTCTTTTTTTTTTGCTTTAATTCTTATTATTTATTGTCCCCATCAGTTATGCAACACAAGAAGATGGAATCAGTGAGTCATTCAACTGGATCACTCTAGAACAAGTGCAAAACAGAGTGTTTGCTCAAATCCCACATGCAGGTAATCAGCAGTTAAATTACGGTGGTATGAATTTGTCGATCATGGCTCATGTTGAAAGCAAACAGCACAACTCTGATTAAAATACATGTACAATATTAGCATATCCGAAATGAAAATCAAAACTATTGGAGTTCTCTATTAACTCAATGATTGAACATACATTGATGACGTCTTCTTAGTCTTGTTCTGCATCTTCTATCTCTTCATCCTCCGGAACTCCATGAAGGTAGAGAACATTGTTGCGTCTGCAGATAACTTGCAAACAGATCCTGTAAATCTTCTCAAGGAATATGAAGCTTAATTCTAAAACACTGTCGCACAAAATAAAGCAATTTAAAAAATAATATTTTTAGAGGTTATGAGACATTTAGCACTCCTAAGTCCTAACTAAATGACCATCTCAATAGCTGTTTGAAGAGTTAATGACATGCAAAAGCAACATACATTATAACATACAAAGGTATTATAGAAACCAAAATTTAATGCACTATTTTGTTTGTGGTCATAACATATTGTCTGTAGCTCCCTTTTGCTTCATAATTATGCGCCACTTTGACTATAGGTGTCTGGAACTCTACCTGCACTTCTAACCTACAACCTATAGAAGAACAACAAATACAAATATGCAGTGATGCATGTGTGTAATACACAAAAGGTTGCCTGTTTGGAGAAGACATTTTCAATGTAGAGATAAATGCATGCTTCATTGTTGTCTTTTATTACTATGCTTTATGGATGTATTAAATTGCATAAAATCTTCCAGAGTAGCCTTTAACATATTTCTTTTACAATTGCTGGAAGGGAAAAAAAAAACTCCACTTCTAGGTCTACACAACCATGAAATAAAAAGACTTTACAGTATCTGCATCTTATGTCCATCTTCCACCTCGTACTTTATTATAGACCAATACAAAGGAATCCAGCTCTATTATAATCATTAACTGAAAGTAATTTTAGCTTTTGCTCGTAAATTTGGAAGCATGAAACATGGAAGTAAATAGAAAAAAGGAGTTTGTAAACTAGTAGACCTCACTGAACATTGCAGATAGTTCTCAAAGTTATAACACCACAAAACAACCATAACATGTTTGAACTTCCAACATATTTGAGACCATAACGTAACAAAATATCACCAGTTCTGAGTTTAGTCCACCATACCTATGTGTTGTTGCGTATACTAATAATTACAAAGTCAAATCATTAATAGCCATCTTAGGCTTAAGCCTTTTTTTCTCCCTGACACTGTTTCAGCTTCTATTCCCAGCTTTCTATTGGTTCCAAGCATCTAAATCAATCGATATTTCTCCCATTGTCTCAAGATTTTGGAAAAGATATTCCCTATACTTTCCATGTTCAACACACAAGTTTCAAAAAGAGGCTAAACCTTTGAAAGCTTTGAACATAAAGAAAGATATTACATGCTAAGGGTTCATTTAGTAGTAATGTTGCCTTTTCTATTGGTGTTAGGTACAGTTGAGGCAGGTAGAAGTGTATGGTAACATATGCTTCGGAAAGCCTTATGTCAAAACTGATTCAAATGACAAAACAACAAAAGTAGTAATCTAATCATTGACATGCAAATATTAGCATAATTTATGAAAATCATTATTTTCTTTCATAAAGTAACAGCAAGAAGAACCAACAAAAGGTTTCATATGGAGCTTTACACTAGAAAAAACTTCAAAGGGCTTTGTGGGTATCAAACTCAGTTGTCAGACAGGTTTGAGAGCATATTTAGGCTTAAAGTTCTTCTGAACACAATACAAAACAGCTCTAATTCAACAGTGGTATATTTAAAATAAAAACCTGCTGGTGTTACTAATTATACTTCAGTTACACGAGTAACTAGATTTTTAGGAGAGAAAGCTACTCCCATTTAGCATTTAACCTAGCCTTTGTACAAAATCGGTTAGTTCTTAAAAAGTGACTAATGCCTAAGGAAGATATCTCACAGCCATTCTTTCTAATCATGGTTTCAAAACTGTAACCCCTCTGTCCCTAGTTGCACAAATGATTTTAGAGAACTTTTTAATTTGACAACATCTGTTACCTCATAACTATCTCACAGCTGAATCCTGTCCTTCACCCATAAAGCTCGCAACATTACTTTGAAGGAAAAAAACCCTACCATAGATGCCACACTTCAAATGCATAGTGACATATAGATAGCATTCATCGAGTCTATTTAAGCACACAAGATACTAGAAAATTAGAAACCTTAATTTCCTAAACGTTCTTGTAAGAATTAGACAAGCTCTTGGAACAAATTACCACAAGAACAAGTTCTAGGATCCCTCAAGGACAGGTCATGCTAATGAACACACACTCTCAGTCTTTAGTCTTCACAATTTTAGTGTCATGGTAAGCTTCAACTTTAAGGCATTTCTCTCTTTTGTTTGTAGTGCCATGATTCTTTTCCTCATGGGCATAAGCGCTAGCTTTCACAAGGACAAATATGCTAATATCTGACCCTCTACCTTTTTTCTTAACAGCTTTAATCTCATGGTAAGCTAAGAGTATTTCCCTCTTTTAGTTATAACACCAACATCTCCTTCTTCATGGGGATAAATTCTAACTCTTCATTGTTCTTCATCTCAGGTCAAACATTTCAGTAAAGAAACAGTACTCTCATGATGGCGTGCAAGAGTTTACACAATTACTGCACACATCACTGTCATCAGAACCAAGTTTCTAAGGCCTCAATAATCAGCAATTGAGTTAAAACTTATCTCTTCCCAACTTTTAAAGCAGGTTACTACTCTATCATTCTAGTCTATAGATGAATGGTAAATGTGCAATCTTAGCTTAGCATGTTTGATATTAACCATAAAAAAAGAGAGACAAATATAAAAATCTTAACAGCGGAGCAAATATCCTACTTCTTTAACAAGTCAACAACGTACAAAAGGCTTTACCCAATTATTGAGGAAATGGAGATACATAATTTTTTTTTTTAAGATACAATCAGTTAAAGACCAAAGAGCTTTACTTGTACCCATTGTTCTTGAAATTTAAAGGAGCTTTGCAGTTCTCTTCGAGCTTAGTTTTCATGCCAAAAAACACATACCAATAACATATAAACTTATGAATCAACTCTTGGTTTAAGTTACCTGATCAAAATCTCTCCCAAATTTCCAATGAACTGTCCATCGATATACTCTTCAGTATTTCCCAGCTGCAAATCACATTCCATTAATAGTACAAAGCTCATTAACAAAATCTGAAATTGCAAAAGGGATTCCTACAACCCAAAATAACGTAACATAAAGAAATAAAATTTAATTTGAAAAAAAAACATGCATGTTCAGAAGTTAGATACGAAATTGAAAAGGAAAGGCAGTGCCAGGAGGTTCATGTATGAATCAACAGAAGCAAGAAAACCTGAAAGACAGACCAAGCAACCAATCAAAAGCATAAGGAGAAAAGGAGAGTAAGATATAAAAGGGAAACTAAGAAGAGGAACAAAGTTTATACCTTTGTATCCCATTTGCATCAAGCTTTGACAGTAACAGTCTTTCCAGTCAAATTGTTCAAAAAGGGCTTAGGGTTAACTGGTACAGTCTGCATGCAAACATCCAGAGACAGCAACCATCAACTATTACATTACATACGCTAAACTTTCAAAGCCATAATAATAATAATTAACGCAAGAACAAGAGCAAAGGGAACAGAGAGCAGAGAGAACTCACGGCCATGACGAAGGAAGAAGAAAGTCGAGTGTCAAGGGCTTGTTGATTTTGGGTCCAACTTTAATGACTAAAACCCAAGGGCTTTTTCCCTATCTCTATGGAGTCGGGATATGGACTAGGTGGGCTGCCATGGCCCAAATAACCAGGGAATTAATTAGTCGTCAAGGTACTTTTACTCCATTTGGGTCGCAAATCGGTCGCAAATCTTTTAAAATAAATAAATTATATTTTGGTTGCAAGAAATTATAATATCATAATTATTATTCTTAAATATGAGAATTATTAATAATTTAAAATAGTAATCACCGTCATAATTTCAAATAATTGCTAGAAGTATTAATTATCACCATTGATTTAACAACCCTATCATCTTTAATTTAAATAATGAAACAAGACTTTAAATCAAATTGTTAGTCAATTTAATGAGAAACTTAATTGATAATGGGGTAAAGATTAAGATTAGAGGTTATGTGTTAAATAAAAATGAAAGAGGTAAGAAATTAGATAGAAGGGTATAGAGGAAAGAAAATAGAAATTTGGTGTAAATTTGAAAAAGCTGAAATTTGCAATGATTTGGGAATGTGTTTCTGTTTATTTTTGTGTTTCAAAAGCGTTTTTGAAAAAAATTAAAATTTTTTTATTTTTTTCTTTACTTCAAATTAATATTTTTTTTTATATTTTTAGATCATTTTGATGCGCTGATATCAAAAATAATTTTTAAAAAATAAAAAATATTAT
>Ga0307515_10025274_pt1 | contig 10287 bp, 6 predicted proteins | sample 17_EM_MG_FD_194513 | JGI IMG/M metagenome (GOLD analysis project Ga0307515, IMG submission 194513) | Populus trichocarpa ectomycorrhiza microbial communities from riparian zone in the Pacific Northwest, United States - 17_EM | ecosystem: Host-associated > Plants > Roots > Unclassified | place...
TTCTCTGTGTGTGTGTGTGTGTGTGTGTGAGAGAGAGAGAGAGAGAGAGAGAGAGAGATTTCAGTTAGGTTGAGAGGGAGTGACCACCGACAGCCTCAAGCCTACCTGGATTGATTTTTACTATTTGCTTTGCGGCTTGGCTCGGCTTATATGTCGGATTTTCTTCTTATTATTTTTATTTTTATTTTTATTTTGGGTGTGGGGGAGGGGGAGGGGGAGGGGGAGGGGCTAGCGTTCATTAGGTTGTCTGGTGTGGGAACAGGTTTTTTCTTTTACCTTGTGCTATAAGACAAGGGAACAAGGTGCTAAGAAATAATTAGCCAATCTATTAGGAGGTGATTTGGGTTATTTATTACTGTTTTCATTTTATAGAAATAGAAAAAATTGATTTTTTAATTTTTTTAAATTTTAAATCTGTGAAGTCATATTTAGAAATCATATTATTAGTGAAGCTTAAAGACTCTAGTTTCGAAAAAAAAATTAAAATATATATTAGTTTTTAAATTTCATTATTGGCATCAGTACAATGTTGAATTAAGAAATTTTTCTTTTATGTAATAAGAACTTGAATCAATTTATTTGAATTAATTAAATTGAATCATTTTTCATTAATTAATGTTGATTCTGTTTGTCGTAACTTAATTTTAAACATGTATTTGTTATTGTAAAAAATTTATATTTTTTTATTAAAAATTCAAAAATATTTTCAGGACATGAAGTGATAAGTCTTTAAACTATAAAAGATCAACACACCAAAAGAATAGCTATATCATGATGTTTTGACAAGATGGGATAAAGGAAAAGAAGAAAATTGAGGTTGAAATCTAAACTTGATCAAAATTAAAAGAATTAATTAAATCTAAGGACTTAATTAAATTTCTAACATGTTTATTTGACTTCTTTTAGAACTTAATTAAAAAAAAAATAAGTTCGAAAGCCAATTGGGTAAAAAATAAAAGAATTAATTAAATTCAAGGACTTGATTAAACTTCTAATGGGTTGGAAAGATTCAATCAAGTACTCAATTGAAGATAAATTAAGTTTAGAAATCTAATTTGAGTTTAATTGAGAAGTTTGAAATTTCGAAGGACTAAATGTATTTTTTTACAAGCTTAATTGAATGCAATCAGGAGTTTGATTGCAAGAAATATGAGATTTGAGGGCTAATTGAGGGCTAAATTTAAAAAATTCAAGACCAATGACCTATCTGCAAAAAGCACGCAACAGTAGGGATTGTACCGAACTTTTTCAGGGACTAGATTGAAGAAAACCAAAGTTTAAAACTTAATTAGAGACTAAATTGAATAAACTATAAACCAAGAACTATTGTGTAAAGAGTGTCAGATTTGAAGGATCTCAATTGATTTTGAAAGGGGTCTATTGTATTAAATTAATAATGTTTTGTCTCAATTAAAGATGTAATGAGCTCAAATTGAAACAACAAGGTTATTTATAAAATAATTTATATCCTTATCTACATGAAAGGGATACGATAACAAATCTAGATTAAATTTTTTTATACATGAGAACAAAAAGACGAGGTTGAGAAAAATGGTTAGTGTCTATTTAGAAGTATGGTAGATATTACTTTTTAAAGTGTTTTTTTCTTTAAAATATATTAAATTAATATATTATTTTAATTTTTTAAAATTTATTTTGGATAGTAGTATATCAAAACTATTAAAAATAATAATCAAAAAGCTAAAAAAATTAAAAACATGGTGGGACTGCACTAGTACATGCCTGTTTGTTTTTGCGTTTCAAAAGCACTTTTGAAAAAAAATAAATTTTTTTAATTTTTTTGTTTTAAATTAATATTTTTTTATGTTTTCATATCATTTTAATGCGCTGATATAAAAAATTATTTTTAAAAAATAAAAAAATATTATTTGATGTATTTTAAAGTGAAAAACATTTTAAACAATCATAACCATACACCCGAACTAATATACAGATACAGCGTTCCTGCTCACAGCTGTATTTCACTGTTCAATGATGAATTCATCATGGTCATTTCTATAACACGAAAATGATTGCTGGCAATTGCAGGTCTTCGCTTCTTCCATTTAAATCTTCTTGACTTTTTTTAAATTGAAAAAAAATTAAAAATTAAAGGGTAAAAGAAAATGACAAGAAAAGCAACCTTAGCCTAGCATAGCCAAGCCGAGCCAAAACTGGAAAACAATCAAAATCAGACCACCTCCTTCTCTCTCTCTCTCTCTCTAATTAATGTTGATTCTGTTTATCGTAACTTAATTTTGATTCTGTTTATCGTAACTTAATTTTTTATTAATTAATGTTGATTCTGTTTATCGTAACTTAATTTTGAACCCGTATTTGTTTTTATAAAAAAATTATATTTTTTTATTAAAAATCCAAAAATATTTTCAGGACATGAAGTGATAAGTATTTAAGCTATAAAAGACCAACACACCAGAAGAATAGCTAGATCATGATGTTTTGATAAGATGGGATAAAGGAAAAGAAGAAAATTGAGGTTGAAATCCAAACTTGATTAAAATTAAAAGAATTAATTAAATCTAAGGACTTAATTAAATTTCTAACAGGTTTAATTGACTTCTTTCAGAACTTAATTGAAGAAAAATTAAGTTTGAAAGCCAATTAGGCAAAAAATAAAAGAATTAATTAAATTCAAGGACTTGATTAAACTTCTAATGGGTTGGGAAGATTCAATCAAGTACTCAATTGAAGATAAATTAAGTTTAGAAGTCTAATTTGGGTTTAATTGAAAAGTTTGGAATTTTGAAGGATTAAATGTATTTTTTTACAAGCTTAATTGAATGCAATCAGGAGTTTGATTGCAAGAAACATGAGGTTTGAAGGCTAATTGAGGGCTAAATTTAAAAAATTCAAGACCAATGATCTATCTACAAAAGGCACGCAATAGTAGGGACTGTATCGAACCTTTCCAGGGACTAGATTGAAGAAAATCAAAGTTTAAAATTTAATTAGAGACTAAATTGAATAAACTATAAACCAAGAACTATTATGTAAATAGTGTCATATTGAAGGATCTCAATTGATTTTTGAAAGGGGTCCATTGTATTAAATTAGTCATGTTTTGTCTCAATTAAAGATGTATGAGTTCAAATTGAAACAACAAAGTTATTTATAAAATAATTTATATCCTTATCTACATGAAAGGGATACAATAACAAATATAGATCAAATTTTTTATATATAAGAACAAAAACACTAGGTTGAGAAAAATGGTTAGTGTCTATTTAGAAATACGGTAGATATTATTTTTTTTCTTTGAAATGTATCAAAATAATATATTATTTTAATTTTTTAAAATTTATCTTGGATAGTAGTATATCAAAACTATTAAAATTCAAAAAAATAAAAAAAAAATGGTGAGACTGCATTATGCCCTGTTTGTTTTTGCATTTCAAAAATGCTTTTGAAAAAAATTGAAAATTTTTATTTTTTTCTTTGTTTTAAATTAATATTTTTTTATGTTTTCATATCATTTTGATGCGCTGATATAAAAATAATTTTTAAAAAATAAAAAAATATTATTTTAATATATTTTAAAGTAAAAAACACTTTAAACAACCGCGATTACACTTCCAAACTAATATAAAATACAGCGTTCCTGCTCACAGCTGTATTTCACTGTTCAATGATGAATTCATCATGGTCATTTCTATAACACGAAAATGATTGCCGGCAATTGCAGGTCTTCACTTCTTCCATTTAAATCTTCTTGACTTTTTTTAAATTGAAAAAAAAATAAAAATTAAAGGGTAAAAGAAAATGACAAGAAAAGCAACCTTAGCCTAGCATAGCCAAGCCGAGCCAAAACTGGAAAACAATCAAAATCAGACCACCTCCTTCTCTCTCTCTCTCTCTATCTGTTAGTTGGCATAAAATAATGTTCAATTTTTTAAATAAAAAATTGGGTGGAAGGCAATGAAGCATTCTGGACAGAAGGATACACCTAATGAGGATGATTTTGTAATTTAACAATTCCTGTTAGCTCTAACTAAAACCATCAGTTATTTCTAGTCCTAGTAAAATGACTTTAGTGCCCTCTGCAAACCTCAGAACTCTTGCTAACCAACTTGATTTTTCTTTATATCTTTTTAGTTTTCTGTAGGGAAATTTGAATATAAATAACTCTTCAATTCACCATTGCTGACTTTAAAAAAATTAAATTATTTTTTCAGTAAACCAATATCTCGTTAGTAAAATACCAAATTCACTTAATAATCTTTTTTATTCAATATTATTTTTTGTTTTATCTATTTTTTTTGAACAAAAAATTGATGTATTTGAATAATTAATATTTAGGATTGATTAATACGATTTTATAGAATGAAAGATCGAAGGGGAGGAAGAAAATAAGTCAGTGGCATTTGTCTAAAAAGGAAAAGATAAAGCTAATTCATTTTATTTAAAGATAAAATTGATGCAATATTTTTTTTTCATTTCATACGAGGGAAATGATTTGGACTCAACACCAGCCACTAAAGACTTTGATTTTTAACTTGTTTAAGCACAAAAATAGTTTATTTAGAGTGTGGTTATAGTTGTTTTTTAAAAAAAATTTCATGTCGAAAAGTATTAAAATAATTTTTTTTTATTTTTTAAAAATTATTTTTAAGATCAGCGCATCAAAATGATTCAAAACACAAAAAATAATTAATTTTTAACAAAAAAAAAATGAATTTTTAAAAACGCCTCAAACGGTAGTGTTTATTTTTGTATTTAAAAAATAGTTTTGATTTTTATGTACTTATATTAAAATAAATTTTTAAAAAATAAAAAATATTATTTTAATACATTCATATAAAAAAATATTTTAAAAAATAACAACCAAATTTCAAATAATATCTTTATTTTTTATTTGACAAAAGAAAAATCATTTCATTATAATGGAAGCTGATTTCTCACCAGTTATGATAGGGACTATTAGCCCTCAGAAAAATGAAAAAATGGACTCATAATTGTAATCATGATTATAATCATGATGACGACGACGATGATTAAGTTGTATTTGTGACTGATGAAAGGCTCCTGTTAGTTAGCAGGGCATGTTTCTTCATGTGCAATTCTCATAAAATGTATAGAACCGAACATTCAAGCTGTCCCCCTATTCTTAGAAAATAAAAAAATGAAATGACAAACAACAAAGACAGATCTACTTCCATGTTCCAAATTCAGAACAGCCCATTAGAATCATTTGCAAGCTGTGAGTTGCCTCACAGGATATTTTATCCGGCAATACAAGCTGTCCTTTTTCTTTATTTTACTATTTTTCTTTTCTGTCCTTGTCATCATGGTATCATTTTTTTATATTGGTGTTTAAAATTGTGATAGTAATTATTTATTAAATTATATTTTATTTGAAAATATATTAAAATATTTTTTTTTATTTATACAAGGAGGATAGGAATGACTCAACTACTTCAAATCAGGAACCGTTTCTAAACCCCATTCACAAGAGTCCGAAGAGATGTCCGCCTACTGATGCCGACAGATCAATTCCCACGTTATAATGGCCGATGAATATTGATGAAGATTGATTTTTAAAGTATTTTTATTTAAAAATATATTAAAAAATATTTTTAATATCAATATCTCATGTTTAAAATAATTTAAAAATATAAAAATTATATTACCTCAAACCACCACTGAAGAATGAAATCTAACCTAACCTGACGGATTACACGCCGTAAAACAAAGAAACGATGGAGAAAACAGCAATAACAGAAAATTTCAGACATCAAATTTAAGTTTCTTTGGGAGCACATGTCAGAATCTTTCAAGCACACGGACAAGGAGGAGAATCATACATTAAAAAAACATGTCGTAATTCAAAAGAAGAAGAGGAAAGTCCCCTCGCCATCAAACAACTAAAAAAATGTTACTGTATTTTATACTTACGAATGAAAAGGAGTAAAATGCACTATTGTTTTGTACTTCAGGAGCACATTTTTCAAAGAATCAGCTAAAACTATAATCAAGCTCAACAGCCACTGCCCACAAGGTACATGGGTAAAACACCCTGCTTCTTGTCTGCTGTTTTTTTAGATTATAATAATAATTATTTTTTAAAATATTTTTTAACATTAAAACATTAAAATAATTGAAAATATAAAAAAATAAATTTTAAACAAATAAATAAATTTTATCCATCCCAGACAGAGGCTGACGGTAGTCGGGTTCTTATCCCTTACAAATTGTTTATTACTACTACATAGTAGTAGTAAACACACCATGTTAGAAAACCAACAGTGTTCAAGCGGGAAAGAAACAAAATTTTATTCATGTGGGGGTATGGATCTACACATTTTTGGGTCTCGCTCACAACCCTTGTAAGGCTCTTCTAAATTTAAGCTTTGCTGAATAGGACAATCATTCTCTCTTCTCTTTTGTGCGTAAAGATTGGAAAAGACAAAAACATCATTGAGTAAGGCCGATGCATGTAGCATACGACTGGAGTACAGTTAGAGCTTGCTCTGTGATAGCTCTGTTTCTTGCTCGCCTCACCCAATCACCAGCTATCTCTTCTGCCTGGCTGCCTTGGACACCTTTTTGGAGAGCATCTGCTGCTTCAGCAAGCTTTCCCTCAGCAAGGAAACCCTCAACTCTATTAATAATAGATTCAATACCGTCGCCAGAGGGTTCGACTTCTTTGAACTGTACCAAAGACAAATCAGGATAGTTTAGTTCCAAGCTAGTTGGATAAAAAGAGACAGTTCACGAACAGTAGTAGTAAGTGACAAATACAAAAAGTTTCTCAGATAGATCTCGTATTTGCCTACCCTCAACCAGGATGCAACATGTGCCAAAGCGTGAGCCAAGATGCCACCACCACCAGGTGGGATCAAAATATAATGTCTTAGATTCCCTTTCATGACATTGAACTGTAAGAAAATGAAGATCGATAAATGATCTTGGAAAAAAAAAACAGAAACACTTCAGATTTTGTTAGTTGCCAGCTTCGGTGACATCAGGGCTTTCTATAGAATAAAAGCAAAGACATTCAAGCATTATCATCATACCAGTGGAAGTTAGAATTCATATTGGACTACATATTAACACTTCAATAAAAATGAATTTATTATAAGCAGAATGGCATGCAATTTGTAATCTGCCAAAGATAATACTCGTAAACCTAAGTTTAATAAGAGATCATGAAATGATATTGTTCAATGTGCACAACTGGATTACACCATTTACAAGCACATGCTAACAAATGGACCCAACAAGTGACTTGCCTTCTGATTCAATTCCAATAGAGTATCAGGACCATGGTGCTTTGTTTCTTCAGGAAGGTTTGATAGAACCAGAAGTAAAAGTGAGTCCTTATCAATGGCCTCAAGATAGGTGTTTAAAGCATCTAGCTCTTGCTGAATCGGTAGTCCTCTGTAAAGTGCATCTTCTAATGCAAGCGCTCCCTGTAACATGTGCATGTAGTACATCAGTTTGCTGACTAGGTAAACATTCATATCAGAAATGCACAAGTATAACACAAGCACCCACACACAAGAGAGAGTGAACGTTAGTATCCTGAAAAAAAAAAATAGAAAGGAAGAGAAGAACAAGAAATCCTTACAAGAGCAAGCTTGTGAACAGAGTGAATTTGACGAGCCTCTTCAGATCGTGCATAGAATGCCATGCACAAGGCATTTATCTGTAAAAACAAGAAGAATTATCACCAAACAATTTGCATAATAGAAACTTCCATGGTGCTAAAATGCCAACAAGTGAAAGATGTTAACACATGCTAATAGCTGTGAAATACTAGTGAACAAGCATACACACTCTACTTGTGGAAACATTTAGCCATAATGGTATAGGCTTAAGATTCACAATTTAACTTTTCCAAACAACTAAAGAAGTTTAAAGACTTCTGGTGGGCAAAAAATATGATTTTGGTCAGCTACTGTCTATATTACACGAAGCCTTGAGAGGAAATACAGCTCATCTTTGTAGACATGGATTTTACAAGTGCTAAGCACAATTATCCTGAAACTCTCATGGCAGAGGAATACCCAGTTGCAGAATTGTGCCAACAACACTGGTGTTAATAATCTGTACACCATCTTAGTTAAGGGAAGTAGGGGGTAGCTTGCACTGCTTGCCATCTGCTTGTGCTGGGGGTATGGTGATGGCCACTGCCGAGACAAGGAAGTAAAATCTCAGGAAGGTCATGCCTACTGTCATTGAGGCAGATCATGAATCCTCAGGGAGAAATGAAAGGCTTGGCAATAACCAGTCAAGATGGAAAGTAGTGTGCTGATCTGGGGACCAGGATTGCAAGTGCAATCCATGCCATAACTTAACAGGTTTAGTTCATCTGTTCCTTTGCATTCTGAAAGGCAAGTTTTTGTCCTTCTTAAATACATATTTTGGTAGGGTTTGAAGCGTGACTGAATTTTGTTTGTAGTTTTACATGTACTTATTAAACGCATGGAATTTCTTCAGGAACATGGATGATATAATTTTAGTCTCGGTGTCAAAAAGATAAACACGCACATATAAAGAACAAAACATGAAAACCTAATTTGCAACCTGTGGTTACTAGAGAAAATAACTAGTTTGAATATCATCTCCAGTATAATCCTCTTGGTAAATGCTTTTATCTATACCTCCTATACAAGATTTAAATGGATTTGAAGTTTTATGTACATCAGCATCCTTGTATCAAGTATATGGCACATCTGACTAACAATCAACATGTTTTTCATTCTTCATCCCACTAAATATTTCCCAAATTTAAGAAAACAATTCATCAGAAATGCATACCAAATATTTTTCTTCTGAACAATTGAAATTTCCTTTGAAAAGGGAGAATTTTAAACCATGAACTAACATATGATAAGTAAGATCATCAATTTCCAGGAGTTACCATACATTGAGATTTGCTTCAGTCATCTTTTCAATCTGTGCTGCCTTCTCCCGTGCACTTGCAGCCAACAATTCTGCTTTTGCGAACTCCGACAACTTTTGCAGCTTCATTTCCACTTCATTTTCCTGCATTTAAAATGTTTGCAACTTGAGTAGAGCGTTATCAAATCCATGCATATGGTACAGAATCTTATGGAGAAAAACATATGCAAACCTTCTGTTCAAGCTCCACCCTAAGTTTTTCCTCCATCCTTTCTTGAAGTGTCTTGATTGCAGCTGCAGCTTTGGCTCTCTCTCTTTTTATTTCCTGAAATTGTAGAAGTTGTCATCTAGTCACAGGTGGCACTATATTGGAGGAAGGGGGCTGGAGAATTTGCTTAAACAGATAGCTTATCTCCAACCATAACTATACTCTATTAACTCTCTTGCTACAATGCTACAGACATGAAAAGAAGACCATAATCCGTACAACCTTATCCAATATTGCTGCCTTTTCAACATGCATAAGTTCCCTAGCCCTTAAATCCCTCAGTTCTTTTTCATACTTCTCCTGAAAGAGAGCGAAGGATAAGTGCAAATAGATAATGAAAGAAAAGGACATGCAGTAGTCATTAATCAAGAAATGCCCATGCTACAAAGTATGCAACAGCGATACCTTCAGTGCTCTTTTTTCTTCAGCAAAAGCAAGGGCATCCAAATCAGCTTGCCTCTTTTCAGCTGCATGAATTGCTTCGAGAAAATCCATAACTAACTTTCCATCTTTAGTTAGGTAACCCTCATTCAGTTCTTCTATGGCACTAACAATGGCCTGTAGTTCCAAAGAATCTCAGTTAAGCAAGTACATGCCTCAATCACAAAAATATGCACATGATAGAAATGTAGCAACCTGTTCTCCAAGGCCCTCTGTTGCAGTGTTCTTTTCAGCTTCGTCATCAAGATGGTATGAATCAAGTAGACCTGATGTTCCTACACCTTCACCAAAGGCATCCTGCTGCAAAGAGATACCAAAACAGATTTTAAAGCTGTGCAGAACAGAACAAAGTACATTTTTAAAATTCATTTCTATGGTACATAAAACAAGTATAACAGCTAGCAACACCAGCATCACCATCATATGCATAGTGAATGCCTTTCCAATATGTTACCAAGGATAAAAATAGAAATCTAACATTGGTTTTTAGCTGTCTCCCTATTGAAAGAGCCTCCCTATGAAGGCTTCATAGGCTAGACAAGAAAGAAATAAAATGACTATAGCTTAACATAAAGAACATAATATAAGACATGCATACAGTAGAAATTCTATTCTTGTTATCTTGCTCTCCTGTTTTGTATTTTAGCCTCTCTTTTTTTCCTAGAAATTGAACACAAGAGACTGCCCAAACTTAAGGTAATTAATACAGAGGG
>Ga0307515_10025275_pt1 | contig 10287 bp, 10 predicted proteins | sample 17_EM_MG_FD_194513 | JGI IMG/M metagenome (GOLD analysis project Ga0307515, IMG submission 194513) | Populus trichocarpa ectomycorrhiza microbial communities from riparian zone in the Pacific Northwest, United States - 17_EM | ecosystem: Host-associated > Plants > Roots > Unclassified | place...
GCCGGCGACCGTGACGTCCTGGGCGCATCTGACCCCCGAGGGCGTCGACGACAACACGGCGGTCGTGCTCGGCTATGCCTCGGGCGCCGTGGCGACGCTGACCTGCAGCCTGATCGGCGAGACCCGGAACGCGGCGTCGATCACCGGAACGCTCGGCCGGATCGATCTGCCGTCCGGCTTCTTCGCACCGCAGTCGTTCACTCTGCACCGCAGCGACACCACGGAGCTGTTCGAGTTCCCGTTCGAGGGGCGCGGCTACCAGTTCGAGGCCGAGGAGGTGCAGCGCTGCCTGGTCGCCGGGGAGTTGGAGAGCCCGCTGATGCCGCACGACACAACGCTCGAGATCATGACGTTGATGGACACCGTACGCAATGAGGTCGGGGTGTTCTATCCGCCCGTCGAGGCCTAGCTGAACAGGGGGCGCACCAGGAAGTAGGCGCCGCAGGCGATCAGGCCCGCGGCCGGGAACGTGAGCACCCAGGCGATCACGATGTTGCCCGCCACGTTCCAGCGCACCGCGCTGAGCCGCTTCGTCGCGCCCACGCCCATGATCGCCGAGGTGATGGTGTGGGTGGTCGAGATCGGCGCCTTGAGGACCAGAGCGTTGAAGAACAGCACCGAACTCGCGACGGTCTCGGCCGCGAAGCCCTCCGCCGGACCCAGGTCGATGATCTTGCGGCCGAGGGTGCGGATGATCCGCCAGCCGCCCGAGTAGGTGCCCAGCGCCAGCGCGGTCGCCGAGGTCCAGAAGACCCACCACGGGATGTCGGTCTTGGTGTCCTGGAAGCCGCCGGTGTAGAGGGCCAGCACGATGATGCCCATCGTCTTCGCGGCGTCCTGCATGCCGTGCCCGATCGACATGGCCGCGGCCGAGATCGTCTGGGCCCGCCGGAAACCACGGTTCAGCCGGCCCGGCTGGCCCTTCCGGAAGAGCCACATGATGGCGATCATGGCCAGGAAGCCGAGCGCCAGCCCGACCACCGGCGAGGCGATCATCGGGATGAGCACCTTTTCGATGATGGTGTGCCACTTGACGTCCCCGTGCGCGGCGAAGAGCGTCGCCCCGACCAGGCCGCCGAGCAGCGCGTGCGTCGACGACGACGGCAGGCCGAAATACCAGGTGATCAGGTTCCAGGCGATGGCGCCGAGGACGCCGGCGAACACCACGCCCAGGCTCGAAATGGTGGGCGGCAGGTCCACCATGCCGTCGCCGACCGTCTTGGCCACGCCCGCGCCGAAGTGCGTACCGATGAAGTTGCCGATCGCGGCCATGGCCAGCGCCGCCCGCGGCGTGAGGGCGCGGGTGCTCACGCTGGTGGCGATGGCGTTCGCGGCGTCGTGGAAGCCGTTGGTGTAGTCGAACACCATCGCGGCGACGATCACCACGAGGGTGGCGACGAGTTCCGGGCTCAAGGCCTAGGACTCCTTGACCGTAATGGTCTCGACGGTGTTCGCCACGTGCTCGAAGGCGTCGCAGGCGGCCTCCAGCTCGTCGGCGACCTCCTTCATCTTGAGGACGGTCAGCGCGTCGTACTCGCCGGAGAAGAGCCGCACGAGCAGCATCCGGTAGGCCCGGTCGCCGTCGTTCTCGAGCCGGTTGATCTCGATCCAGTACTCCTCGAGGCCCTTCATCCCGCGCAGCTTCGGCATCGCGTCCGCGGTGATCTTGGACTGCTGGTCGAGGACGTTGACCAGCTCGTGCATCTCCCGCGGCAGCGACGGCAGCTCGGTGAGGCCGTAGAGGTAGAGCAGGTTGCCGACCGCCTCGAGGTGGTCCATGACGTCGTCGAGCTGCGAGCCGAGCGAGTAGATGTCGGCCCGGTCGAACGGCGTGATGAAGGTCGAGTTGATCTTCTTGTACAGATCGTGGGTGATCTGGTCGCTGTCGTGCTCCACGTCGGTCAGCCGCTCGCTGACCGACTGCACGTCCACGCCCGGCAGCGCCAACTCGTTGAGCAGTTCGGTGCCCTTCACCAGATTCTGCGCGGCCCGGGAGAAGAGGTCGTAGAAGGCGCCCTCGGTGGGGCGGAAGGAGAACTTCACGGCGCGACCTCGCTTGGCGGGATAGGCGGGGTGTGATGGATCTGCCCGCGAATGCTAAGGAATACATCCCCGGTCGCTGAGCCCGCCTACCCCCGCTCGGCGGTAGTTCAGGCCCCGTTCACCTGCCGTTAACCTAAACCGCCTGATTTGTGTCGATCTTGATGGCGCGCGGCGCCGGGGCGACCTTCCGCGCGATCGGTGCCCGCATGATCGGCGGCGCGACCACGGGCCGATGCACCGGATGCCGGCGCAGGTGCCGGACCAGACCCGCCTGGTCGGTGTCCGCGATCACATCGACGCCGGCCGCGCCGAGCTCGGCCCAGATCGCCCGGCGCGCCCGCCGGGACCCGCCCGGCAAACCCGAGATCCGCACCGTACGGCCATCCTCGTGGGCCGAGCGGACCAGGGCGTGCAGCAGGTGCCGCTCCTCGGCCGAGATCGGCTCCCGGCCGTCCCAGCCGAACCGGCGCTGCCACGGCTCGCTGATCATCGGGACCAGCGCGGGCGGGGCCGAGCGGGTGCCCAGGTCGTCGAACGAGCCGTCGGCGAACGCGTACCGGCGGCGCTGGCCGGCCAGCAGCTCGCGCACGTCGACGATGCCGGTCACCGCGACCGTGACCGCGCCCGGCTCGAGCAACCCGTCGTCGCAGCGGCTCAGCAGCGCGCCGTGATCGCGCAACTGCCGATCGAGCATCCGGTACGCCCGCAGCAGCGTGTCGGCGTCCCGACTCGGCCCGACGAACTCCACCACCAGCCGGAACGGCACCTGCTGGTCGCGGCACAGCCGGCCGCCGCGAGCCGCGGCCCGGGCGAAGAGCGGGGAAAGCACGAGCCGGCGCAGCGTACGGCCCGGCTGGGGCAGGCCGGGGCCGAGGAACAGCTCGCCGTGCGGGCCCGGCCGGACCGGGACGGTGAGCCCGGCGAGGCCCCGGCGCAGCACCGCGGGCAGCGGGTCGGCGTCCTGCGGCACGGCCAGCGCGTGCCCGCAGGGCAGATACGGCCCCGGGCGGCGGAGCACGGCGGCACCGACCGAGACGGCGCCTGCCGCGCCCACCACTGCCGCGGCGCCGCCCGTCAGGGTCGATACGTCGCTCGCCACCATCCGGCCTCCATCCTACTGACCCGAGATCTTCCTGACCCGAAATAGGAGTAAATGCGCCTAACGCTCCAATTACTGTGGCACACCCGGCTGCCGCGACCGGCCCATCTCGCGCAGAATTCCCCCATGCCGTCTGGTGCGCCTTCCGCAGTCGAGGACTTCGAGTCCGAGCGGCCCCACCTGCAGGCGTTGGCGTATCGGATGCTGGGCAGCCGGGCCGAGGCCGAGGACGCCGTGCAGGAGGCCTGGCTGCGCTACGACAAGGCGCGCGAGGAGGGCGAGATCCACGACGTACGCGGCTGGCTGACCACGGTCACCGGGCGGATCTGCCTGGACGTGCTCCGCTCGGCGCGGGTGCGCCGGGAGGCCTATCCGGGGCAGTGGCTACCCGAGCCGGTGGTGACCGCAGGCCCGGCCGAGGCGGTGGAGACCCGGCAGGAGGTCGGGCTCGCGCTGCTCGTGGTGCTCGAGAAGCTGACGCCCGAGCAGCGGGTCGCGGTGGTGCTGCACGACGCGTTCACCGTCCCGTTCGACGAGATCGCCGGCGTGCTGAAGTCGTCCGTCGAGGCGGCCCGGCAGCACGCGTCGCGCGGGCGGCGGGCGATCGCCGCCGACGGGGCACGGCACACCGCCGGCTTGGCCGAGCAGCGGCGGGTGCTGGCGGCGTTCCTGGCCGCGGCGGCGTCCGGCGATCTGAACGCGCTGGCCGCCGTGCTCGCGCCCGACGTCGTGGCGATCGGCGACGGCGGCGGGGTCGTCAGCGCCGCGACCAGGCCGGTCGTCGGCGCCGACAAGGTCGCCCGGTTCTACGCCGGGCTCTTCCGGCGGCGGCCGGCCGCACTCTCGCTCGATCCGGTCCTGGTCAACGGGGACGCCGGGCTCTTGCTACGGGGCACCTACGACGACGGACGGCAGGTGGTCGCCGTGCTCGGCTTCGCCGTCGCGGACGACCGGATCACCGGGATCTACAACCAGCTCAATCCGGCCAAGCTCGGCTGGATCCCGGGGTTTGAATTCCGTTTTCCGCCGCGGGATGACTCAATCCCGGACCGCGGTTAGCCACTTCCGGTATTCGGTGGCGAACGGCTCGCTGCCGTCGCCGAGCGCGATCAACAGCTTCTCGGCCGCCGCCCGGGCCTCGCCGACGGCGTCGTCGGGATAGCCGAACTCGACCCGGTGCTGCTCGAACTCGTCCTCGTCGCGCAACTCCACGGCGCCGGTCGCGCGCCGGCGCACCACGTCCAGATCCAGATCGATGATGTGCACTGTGTCACCATCCCAGCGGGCCGGCGTGGTGATATCGCAATACACCTCGCTGGTCCGCGGCGGCGGGTTGAACATGCCGGTCCACCAGGCGTTGTGCGGGATGAGCAGGACGAACGGGATCTGCTCGACGGACGGCCGGCCGTGATAGACAGACTCGGTGCCGCGGGTCACGCCGACCCAGACGCCCAGCTCATCCTCGGCGAAGCGGCGCGCTGGATAGTCCCGATGGGCCGAACCGTCCCACTTGGTGTAGATCACCCGGACCATCTCGCGTGGCATGACGAGAACCCTAATGGTGCGACGGTTTCGTCAGTGGGTGCGGGTACGGTCTCCGACGTGACCGCCGCAACTCGTAAAAAGGCAACCGCCGCCCAGCTTCTCGCCGCCGCGGTGGGTGCGGTTCCGGGAGGCTCGTCCCGGCCCGGCCAGGAGGCCATGGCGGCCGCCATCGAGAGCGCCCTGAGGTCCCGGGAGCACCTGCTCGTCCAGGCCGGCACGGGCACGGGCAAGTCGCTGGCCTATCTGACGCCTGCGCTGCTCGTCGACGGCCCGGCGGTGATCTCGACGGCCACGCTGGCCCTGCAAAACCAGTTGGTCGAGCACGACCTGCCGCGGCTGGCCGACGCGGTCGAGCCGGTGCTCGGGCGGCGGCCGACCTTCGCGGTGCTCAAGGGCCGGCATCACTACCTGTGCGTGGCCAAGATGGAGCACGCCGACGAGGAGGAGCCGACCGACACCCTCTTTGACAGCGCTCCGCCGCGCTGGCTGGGCGAGGCCGGCAAGCTCGGCAAACAGATCCAGCGCCTGCAGGCCTGGGCCGACAAGACCAAGACGGGCGACCGGGACGAGCTGGATCCGGGCGTCGACGACACGGCCTGGCGGCAGGTCTCGATGCCGGCCCGCGATTGCGTCGGCGTGGCCCGCTGCCCGTACGGGAACGAGTGCTTCGCCGAGGCGTCGCGCGCCCGCGCCCGCGAGGCCGACATCGTGGTCACCAACCACAGCCTGCTCGCCTACGACATGCTCGCCGGGCGCCACATCGTCCCCCCGCACAAGCTGCTGGTCGTCGACGAGGCGCACGAGCTGGCCGACCGGGTCTCCTCGGCGGCGCAGGCCGAGCTGACCGCCGAGGCGATCGAGCGGGCCGGCAAGCGCGCCCGCCCGCTGATCTCCCCAGCCGCCGCCGAGTCCCTGGCCGAGGCCGCCGACGCGCTGACCGTCGGCCTGGGCGAGCTCCCCGCCGGGCGGCTCACCGGCGGCCTGCCGCCGCTGCTGGCGCAGGGCGTGCTGCTGCTCGACAAGGCCACCCGGGACGCGCTCAAGACGATCGGCGAGGTCAAGGCCGACGATCCCGACCCGGTCCGCAAGCAGCTGGCCAAGGCCACCCTGGACGAGCTGTCAAAGACGGCCCAGCGGCTGCTCGAGGAGTCCGCGCACGACGTGGCCTGGGTCGACAAGTCGGATCTCGGCAGCGGCCGGCGGGCGCTGGTCGTGGCGCCGCTGTCGGTCGCGGGCACCCTGCAAAGCAACCTGTACGACGACCGCACGGTCGTCGCCACCTCGGCGACGCTGACCCTGGGCGGCCGCTTCGACACGGTGGCCCGGTCGCTGGGCCTGCCCGTCGCCACGGTCCCCGAGCCGCGCACGGCGTCCGCGCCCCCGGTCTCCGGCGACGGATGGAGCTCGCTCGACGTGGGCTCGCCGTTCGACTATCCAAAGCAGGGCATTCTGTACGTGGCCGCGCACCTGCCCCGGCCGGCCGCGTCCGGGCTGCCCGACGCCGCGGGCGAGGAGCTGCTCAAGCTGGTGGGCGCGCTGGGCGGCCGGACGCTCGGGCTGTTCTCCTCACGCAAGGCCGCGACCCAGGCGGCCGAGTTGCTCCGCGCCCGCACCAGCCTGCCGATCCTGCTGCAGGGCGAGGAGCAGCTGCCGATCCTGGTCCGCAAGTTCCGCGAGGACAAGCCGAGCTGCCTGTTCGGCGTCATGTCCCTCTGGCAGGGCGTCGACGTCCCCGGCGACGCCTGCCAGCTGGTCGTCATCGACCGGCTCCCGTTCCCCCGCCCCGACGAGCCGTTGGCGGCGGCCCGCGCGGCGGCGGTGGACGCGTCGGGCGGCTCAGGCTTCGCCTCGGTGAGCGTCCCGATCGCGGCGGTCCGGCTGGCCCAGGGCGTGGGCCGGCTGATCCGCTCGACGGGCGACAAGGGCGTGGTCGCGGTCCTCGACTCCCGGCTGGAGACGGCCCGGGGTTACGGGGCGTTCCTGCGCCAGTCCCTGCCACCGTTCTGGTACACGACCCGCTCGGAGGCGGCCCTGGGCGCCCTCGAGCGCCTAGCCAAGTCGTGAGGGCGGGCTAGGCGACGTTGAGCTGAATGCCGCCGATCCGAGCCACCACGTCCACTTGTCCACCGAGCCCGGTGACGTAAGAACGCAGGGTCTCCAGGCTGACGGCGTCGCCGTTCTCAATCTGGCTGATCCGGGCCTGCGACAGACCGGTCGCCTCGGCCAGCTGGGTCTGCGTCACGCCTAGCTGCTTGCGGATCTCGGCCAGCTGTGCGCCGCCTACCGAGGCGAGCATCTGTGCACGCATTTGCCGACGGCGCGCCACGCGTTCCTCGCCGTCCCAGGCCGGGTCGATGGCGCGGGCCTTCGCCTTGGCGTCTCGCCAGCTCACCGAGTCAGTCATTACACCGCTTCCCGGATCGGATCGAACGCGAAGATCATGCGAACCTCCGTGGCACCCGCTGAACCTGGCCGGAGCTCCTTCATATTGTGGTAGATGCTGCCCTCCAGGCGGTCAACCAAAGGTCTGCCCAACGCCGGCCCCCGTTCGGCGAGCAGATCAACCGCCTTACATGACACCAAGTCAGCGGTAGCGGAATCCGACTCGCACAATCCCAGAAACCACGCCTCGACGTCTGGATGCAGTCTTATATTCCTGAGCGCCGCGCTGCTCTGGTTCCTTCGGCTCTGGTTCCTTCGGCGTTGACTAGGTCGCTGTTTCGGCGGCAGTCACTAGGACCGCGTCGGGTGGGACCTCCGGGCGGCGGCGGGCCAGGCGGCGGACGCCCGTGTTCAGGACCGCGATCAACGGGACCGCGACCAGCGCGCCGATGATGCCGGCCAGAACCACGCCCGAGGCGATTCCGATGATCACGACCAGCGGGTGGATCGCCACCGCGCGGCCCATGATCAGGGGCTGCAGGACGTGGCCCTCGAGCTGCTGGACCATGATCACCGCGCCGAGGATGACCAGGGCGATCACCCAGCCCTTGTCGACCAGGGCGACCAGCACCGCCACCGCACCGGAGACGCTGGCGCCGACGATCGGGATGAACGCGCCCAGGAAGACCAGCGCGGCCAGCGGGAACGGGAACGGGACCCGGAAGATCACCAAGAACAGGCCGATGCCGACCGCGTCGATGAAGGCGACCAGGACGGTGGCCCGGACGTACGCGCCGAGGGTCCGCCACGAGGCGTCGCCGGCGTCCGCGAGGCTCCAGCGGGCGTTGACGGGGAACAGCCGGACGATGAAGCGCCAGATCTTGCGGCCGTCGCGCAGGAAGAAGAACGTCGAGAAAAGCACCAACAGGGCGCCGGCGAGCACCTCGAACAGCGTGGCGGCGGTGGCGAAACCGGTGGCGGTCAGCTGCGACGTGTTCGAGGTGATCCAGTTCTGCGCCGTGTCGATGGCCTGGTTGACCTGCGCGTTCGACAAGTGCATCGGGCCGGTCTGGGCCCAGTTCTGGATCTGCCGGATGCCCGCGCTGGCGTTGTCGGCCAGCTGCGACGCGCCGTCGATGAACTGGTTGATCACCAAGGTCAGCGTGCCGGCGACCGCCGCGAGGCCGCAGATCAGCACGACGAACGTGGCCAGCGACGGCGGCAGCCGCAGATGCCGCATCCAGCCGACGGCCGGCGCGAGCAACGCCGAGAGCAGCAGCGCGATCGCCAGCGGGATCACGACGATGCTGATGATCCCGATGAAGCGCAGCAGCACCCAGCCGAGCAGGCCCACCACGAGCAGCCGCCACGACCAGGACGCGGCGATCCGCAGCGAATGCGGGACCTCGGCGTCATCGCGACTCGCCGTGGACTGATGGTCGACAGCAAGCTCGGGCGCCGGTTGCTCGAACTCCGACTCGTGCTCGGAGCCGGAGTCGCCGTTCTGCTCCGCACGCGCTACCCGCACCGACTCGCGGCCGGTGTCGTAGGCCCTTCGCAGGTTCTGCCGGACCCGCATCAAGCGACTCAACCCGCGCACCCCCTCGCCGTCGTCACGCGGTAACCACCGTAGTCGCCGGGCACCCCTACCTTCCCCCTGTTCCCGAGCGCAAACCAGCCGACGCGCCCGCCGGGGGCGGGGCGTACCGTCTGCTTCCGTGAGCGACACCAAGACAGAGGCCGGTCTGCCGATCCGGATGCTGCACGACCGGGTCCTCGTACGCCTGGAGGGAGCGGAGGGCGAGCGACGCTCGACCGCAGGCATTGTGATTCCCGCGACCGCGTCGATGGGCCGCCGGTTGTCCTGGGCGACGGCGGTCGGCATCGGCCCGAACGTGCGTTCCATCGTCGTCGGCGACCGGGTGCTCTTCGACCCCGACGACCGATCCGAGGTCGAGCTGCACGGCAAGGGCTATGTGCTGCTGCGCGAGCGCGATCTGCACGCCGTCGCCGCGAGCCGCGTCGAGTCCGACGGGACGGGCCTCTACCTCTGAGCCCCGCCCCGTCGGCAGGTCAGCGCTTCAGCAGGGCAAACACCCCCCAGCCAAAAACTCACGGCGGCGTACGTGGCGGAGCGGCTCGCCGGTCAGCTCGGCCCGGAAGTCCCCGGCGAGTTCGTCGTCGGGATTCTCGTCGAGCCAGCGCCGGATCGTGAGCCAGTGCGGCGCGGCGTAGCGGTCCCAGCTCTCCGGGTCGGCGAGCACCCATTCGACGACGTCCCAGCCCTGGCCCTGGAACCGCCGGAGCAGGCCGGGCAGGTCGTCGAAGTCGTCCTTGCGCTCGGCGTGGCAGGCTTCGACGGTCTCCTGATCGGGCGGGTCGAGCCGCCAGTACGGCTCGCCGATGAGCAGCATGCCGCCCGGGCGCAGGCTGCGCTCGAGCAGCTCGATGGTGCCGTTGACGCCGTCGCCGATCCAGGTGGCGCCGATGCAGGTGGCGACGTCGACGGGCCGGTCGGCGACGTAATCGGCGGCGTCAGCGTGCACAAAGGTGACCCGGTCGGCGATGCCAAGCTCGTCGGCCCGCCGCCGGGACAGCTCGACGCCGACGGTGCTGATATCGACACCCGTACCCGAAATATGGTGGTCCCGGGCCCAGGTGCAGAGCATCTCGCCGCGGCCCGAGGCCAGGTCCAGCAGGGTGTCGCCGGGCCGCAGCCGGACGGCGCGACCGAGAGCGGCAAGCTTCTCAGCCGTGAACGGGTTGACGATCCGCTGATCGCCCTCGCGAATGGTGTGATGACGCGGAAGATCCACTTCCAAGGCTCCTGACGTACGAAGTTCGACGGTGTGTGCGCGGAGGCTGACCGGGTCGGATCAGCACGCTCAACCGCGGCATCAAATGCACCCACTTCGGACGTCGGGCCGGTGAAAAGCCAGGCTAGGCCCCCAGCCGGACCGAGCCCAACCGAATTTCCATCCCGGTGTACGCACCCAGCCGGCCGCGCGCCGACGCCGGGTTGTCGGCGGTCATCCCGGTGGCCGATAACTACGACTTGCTTGGCAGAACTGACTCGTGCCAGGCGTGGCCGACCCCCGCACCGAACCGGCCGACCGGATCGCGCCACCCGGCTCCCCCGGAGCGCACCTAGTCCTGATTGCCGACGATTAGGGACGATTTTGTTTGCTGACTCCGGCCAAAGGTTGCGCTGATCGAGC
>Ga0307515_10025277_pt1 | contig 10286 bp, 9 predicted proteins | sample 17_EM_MG_FD_194513 | JGI IMG/M metagenome (GOLD analysis project Ga0307515, IMG submission 194513) | Populus trichocarpa ectomycorrhiza microbial communities from riparian zone in the Pacific Northwest, United States - 17_EM | ecosystem: Host-associated > Plants > Roots > Unclassified | place...
GGGAGCTGAGATCATTCACCCACTTTTTGACCAAATTGGGCTTCACTCCCGCCAGTTCTGCAATCGATTCGTCACACAGTGTGCGATACGGAGCCGTTGTAAGAAGCACTCCAATCACCTGCCGAAAGTCGGCGTTGCCTGACACCTTTCGTAATTTCAAGATACTGGAGTAAAGGTTGTATAGAGGTTTCAAGCTAGTACCAGCTGCGTCTTGCAATGCTACCTTCAAAGTCTCTTCGGGGTCCTCACATTGCTCAAGGGCAAGAACAAGAGTCTTGATGAAGATGAAAAGACCATTCGCCTGAGAGATAGCTCCGTCAAAGAGCGGTTGTCCTGGCCAAGGGGTAGGCAGACACCACACTTTGGCCACTGAATCGAACTGGCTTCGGGCGAAGGTTTTCAAATCAGCTCCGGCTTCCTGATCCATAGACAATTCATAGGGTGAATACGACGATCGGGGGAGCCGATGAAAGAAATACTGAATCTCGTCTTCAGGTCTACTGGTGACAATGATTTTAAGCCACGGGGCATGTCCGACCACATCTTTTAGAACCTTCAAGAGGATTGGACGATTTTTGTAGTCACCACATTCGTCGAGTGCGTCAATGACAAAGACGAGAGCGTGTTTTGGGTGGCGAGGAAGGCTGTGGATGAAGTCAAGGAAGAGGGAGTCCTTCATCGACTTTGATGTCAGATCTGGATCGCTACGAAGACGGTCTGCCACGATCCTCCGAAAGGGAGGAAATTTTTCGGCAAGTTTGGAGATGAGAGTAGGAAGGATATTTCTGAGATCGCTCATATTCGCGTCATCCCTCTGGCAGAAAAATGCTCCGGCGAGGCGCTGTTTATTGTGAAGCCTTTCACAAATTGAATGAGCTAACGATGTTTTGCCAATTCCAGGTAAACCGTGGATCCAATATAGATTGCCCGTTTCTGATCCATTGACCGCCCAGGTCATGATTTGATTCAAGAGACCTTCGCGGGTGCCCTCCATACAGCAGAGTTCCAAGTCATAACCGGTCTCGACGCGTTTAAGCCGTGTAAGCAAAAATTCCTGCTCTGCACGAGCCATTGAGAACGGGTGATCACCAGGTAGGGACAATACGTGCTTACCATTCTTTTTGGCGAGCCGGAGCGTCTCAACATCCACTGCGTGGTTGAAGTCTTCAATGACCTTAGTCAATTCTTTGTCCATTTCTTCGATCTTCTCTGGGTTGGCCGGTGTTCTCGCTGTGATCATCAGTACTCGCCAAATCTAGGACATGACCACCTAGTACCTTTGACATAGTTGCATGAGAATTCCGCGACCATCCGCATCACCTCGAACATTCGCTGGATCACCTTCTCCAAGATTTCTGTCTCTTCGCAGACAACATCGTCTGCGACCTTCTCCCCTAATGGCAAAATGCGCTGCAACCGACCCAACAGGGCCAACGGCATCTGGTCGTATTTGTTTTGCTCCTTCAAGAGCTACGTCGTCATGCATTTAGGTCTGTTCCTGGTACGCAAGCAGCGGGTACGAACCTCAAACGTGACTCTGGCAAGACCAAAGACCGCCTTTGAGACAGGATTCAACTAGAAAGTGTCAGTGTCTCACTGGTGTCCATTTGAGAGAACTGACCTCTGCGAAGACAGCCCCGTACTTGATAGCCTTGTCCACAATCCTCTCTGTTGATGTATTCATCATTGGGGAGTGTTCCTTTAGCAATTTCTCGAGTTCTTTGAGCAAGCTGTGGAGAGTTTCCGCCTATGTGGACATCAATAGCTGGATGCAATGGGCAGTTGCAAAGATACGAACCGTAGGGCCCGCAGAGAAGTGTAATTCAAACGAGCAACGATACTTTCCAACGACAACGACCTCTGCGCTTCTGTATCAGGTATGAAACGACTTGTTGGGGGTATGACCGACCCGGTAGCATAAGCTCGTGCTCTCCAGAGGCCCAGTACTCGTCAAAAAGCTTGTGGAGGCCAATCTCCTTGACATTCCGATCCTTCTTCGCGAACGGCAGATGACTACTCTTCATTTGAAACTCTACGCGCACTTGGGATCTCGGAGAAATATCTCTATATACGCACATGCTTCGGTGAGTGTACGTTGTTAAGAGACCGAGGACATACGGGCGCTGGACTGGTGCCCACGTCTGGTTGTCTTTCCTCTCTAATTCTATCGTTTCGCTTCCTACAATCAACACCAGCTTATACTTCAAATCTGGAACATCTTGCACAATGATTTCTTTTTGGTACCCGAGATGAGCGGTATGGACCTAAAATGAAGTGAAGCGCCGCACCATTCAGGTAAAGGCTTTTGGGGCATCATCAATGACAATTGAACGCTATATGACCGTCGAGATGCTCACTTTTTACTTGAGCCACGGTGGTGCAGGAATTCTGGCTGTGAGAAGGAGGGCATTACAGAGGTCAGCTGTCATCGGTGAGTGGGCGCCAACGCCGAATCCCCGATCGATCCTCTCCTGACCCCGAAGTCATACCGAGGGAACAACCATGGCGACTGAGGCACCCCAAGGAATGAACAACGCACGAGAACCCGATCACTCGATCTGCATGGTGAAGGAAGCCAAGCGCAGTGTTGGAATCCGTCTTACCTTCCTTCATTTTGGCGTCTACGCCCTCACTGGGGACATGAGAAGGTACCACTGTTCCGTTTTTCTGACATTTTCATGATTTAGCAGCATGGCTATATGGGCGACTCATCTTTCTTGACGAGTGGGCCGCCTTCCCTAAGAAAGAGAAGTCTGGTGAGTGGTAGGCCGTGTAATACCCTTCTTGGTTGGTATAGGAACCAATGGGGCGCACTTCTCGGCGTCCTTGGGGTCAAAGCCAACTGCAAGCTCTTCGACGACATGGTTTTAGGGTCGTGCCAGAGTTGTCTACCACGACTATGGTCTCTACCGCTACTACATTACCTTTCTCTCTGCCATCTATTTGTTGTGTCCATCTCCCCGTCTCTCCATTCTTTATTGCGGGAGTTGTGTTAGTCCAGTGGAGGAGCTACGGCTAGAACTGCCTCGTTGTTTCTTTTATTCTATCATGTATCTGCGAAGGGATCTAGGGAGACTCTTGGAGACTAAGGACTTATACTTGCGTGTCAGTTACGTCTCTCGACATCTGGTCACATCTTGAACCTGTCCCATTCAGAGGCGTTCTGATCAGCCTTCACGAACGGATCATTTCTGCCAGGTCTGCGCAAATCGGCTCTGAATAACGCGCGATATTCAGCCTGACCAAGCGCAACCTTCGAAATTAGCTGGCAAAAAATTGAATACTTCCCAGTATTCTAACGCCCCCAATTACTCATATTTACCAGACACAAGGTACAGCAATATTACATACAGAAAGCATCACTGCCTCAATTGACTCTTCTTCCTAAGTGATACTTCGCGTGCAGTGACTGCAACAGAAGAAAACGAAGACTGGACGAATCCGCAAAAGATCTACAGAGGACTCGGACTTTCGGATCCAGTCAAGACAGCGGAAGACAAATGGCTCCTTCCCGCGTGCCTCAAAGTCCAAGGACTCATCAAACAGCACATCGACTCGTTTAATCATTTTGTCGAGCATGGTCTCAATAACATCCTCAACGCGAACAACCGTGTTACCTCAGACCTCGATCCAAAGTTTTCCCTCGTCTACTCCCAATATCTATGCCGGTATGCAGGAGCAAGACGACCATGGAGGTGGTAGCGGCACCGGTGGCGCTGGGGACCGCTCCGTCACACCGCAGAATGCAGGCTGAGGTCCACGACGTAATCTGCACCGGTGGTCGTTGGTATCGAGTATCCGCGGGGGAGCAGGCGCATCAAACGGCCGCGAGTTATGCTGGCCCGCCTACTGACCATGCTCGGGAGCAACAAGTGCATGCTCAGTGGTAATTCTGAGGTGCAATATGCTACCATGTCCGAGTGCCCACTCGATCCAGGGGGTTATTTCGTCGTCAAAGGCACAGAGAAGGTCATTTTGGTTCAGGAGCAGCTGAGCAAGAGTCGAATCTTGGTCGATACGGATATCTCGAAGGGTACTTCGTCTGTCTCGGTGACCTCGTGAGTCTGTCCGCTCCCCCACGAACCAGTCTGAATATAAATTTCATATCCAGGTCAACCCACTCCGGTTTCAAATCGAAAACGCACGTGGTCATGAAGAAGGGACTTATCTCCCTCAAGTATAACTCTTTCACAAACGACGTTCCTATCGCCGTTGCACTGAAGGCACTAGGCGTCCAGTCTGACAAGTCTCCTTCTCTCCCAACCTTGAGAAAGCCGCCAAGTGCGGTTTCTTTCACAGCTCAGCAAGCAAAAGAATCGAACGCATGTTATTCGGAAGGTGGCTGGTCCGCGCAGACCAGCTTGGGAGGAGGGCATAGAGTCATTGGTCATGGTCGTCTCGACGCGCGTACCGGTTGTCAATCTCGATTTGACTGTCAAGGCACTATATTGTAAGTATGACTCAGCGATTCTGTATGGCCAACCAAGGCTCACCATTAGTGGATGACAGAGACTACGTAGGCAACAAGCGACTAGAACTGTGAGCTGACTATCTCTCATTAATAATGATGTTGTAACAGCTTTCCTTCTCAGTGCTGATCAACTGCTTTCACTGCTTTTCGAAGATCACTTCAAAAACTGGAACGCGAACTTGAAACTGGCGATCGATAGAATCCTACAGAAACCATCTCGAACAACCGAATTTGATGCGTACAAGACAATTCTCGCAATTGGCCAACCAATCCCTCTCGGCTTCATCCGTGCCATCTCTACCGGCAACTAGTCTCTCAAGTGACTCAAGATGGAGCGTACCAGGGTCACGCACGTCCTCAGCCGTCTGTCTTTCATATTAGCGCCAGGATGATGACCCGAATTTCGTCCCAATTCGAGACCACAAGAAATGTCAGCGGACCAGGAGCGCTTCAACCAAGTCAATGGTGCATGTCGTACCCTGCGATTCACCCGAAGGGGAAGCGCGCGGGCTGGTCAATGACCTTGCGTTGATGACTCATATTACGACGGATGTCGAGGAGGAACCTGCCGGCAGTTGATCATCGTCGAACACATGCGACCGAAGGTGACCAGTGAGTATATCCAGGCCCATTCGTTCCTTCTTGTAGTCTAGGGCAGGAAGACACTCATCTCCGTCTTAGTTCCTGAAAGCCAGCAAAATAAGCTGCGGACTAGTAGAATACGTGGGTGTCAACGAGGTGAACGACTCACACATCGCACTTTACGAGGACCAAATTGAGTCTTCGACGACTCATTTAGAAATCGAATCATTCACAATCCTGGGTGGCTTTGCTGGACTTATTCCCTACCCACATCACAACCAGTCACCTCGTAATGCCTACTCACGTGCCATTGGGAAGCAAGCCATTGGGGCGATTGCATTCAACCAACTCAATTGCATTGATACGCTGTTGTATCTGTTGGTATACCCACAGCAGCCAATGTCCAAGACAAAGATTGTCGAGCTTGTGAATTCCAGTGGGGCAGAACGCGACTGTGGCGATTATGAGTCCCTCGGGCTATGACATCGAAGACGCATTTACCCTGAACAGGGTAAGAGTGCTACGGTGTCCCTTTCTATGTACCTATAAGCTGATCATATCCTAGGGGAGCCTGGACCGACGCTATGGACGATGTCAAGTATTCAGAAAGAACACAACGCTCATCCAAAAATACCGCAACGGAACGTACGTACGACACTTTCGCGACCGAAACATGTTACTCACCTTTACCTACCAGGTTTGACCGGCTTGTACACGCGCCCATTGACGGACCGACAAAGAAAAATGTTAAAAAATGCGACATCATCGATGGGGACGGTTTAGCAGGTGAACGCGTGGATCCCAGAGACGTCTACTTCAACAAGCAGATACCGACGAATGCCAATGCCAATGCCACTACCACATTGTCAGCGGTACATAGCGGCAGGATTCAAGAATACTCCAATGACCAACAAAGCGCCAGTGTCAGGGTATATCGACAAGGTTGAACACCCATTGTATTGTGAGGACGTTTGCTCACAGTATTAGGTTATGCTCACCTGCGCCGAAAATGATCAAATCCTCATCAACGTTGGAAAGGCGTTACTGGTTTGATCGTGAAACAGGAAGGTACGCAATTCAATGATCAAGGCATCTGCCCAGGTTAGTTCCCCCTCTTGTGAGTCCCCTTCTCATCCCTTCTCCAGATTCTATCATGAATCCACACGGTTTCCCTTTTCGAATGACGGTTGGTAAGGTAATCGAGCTACTCGCTGGGAAGGTATGTAGCCCGGTGCGTTCGTGTATCTCTCTCTTAACCGAGTATGCAGGCGGGTGTAGTATGTGGTACTCTGGAACACGGCACTGCGTTCGGAGGGTCGAAAGTATGTAGAAAGGGTGGGGATCTGGGCCTAAACTGACGGCCGATTAGGTTATGTTGAAGGCATATCCTGTATCCTCATCCCCACAGGGTTCACCTAATCTGGAAAGGATACGCCGACCAGCCGGATCAATGGCGAACCTTTGGAGGCATACGTTTATTTTGGGCCAATCTACAATCAGGTAGGTACTGTATCTTCAGTGTGGCGATAAGCAGTGCCACTCACGATTCCAACAGAAATTCAGTAGGTCAACTTCTTCTTGTATGGTTGCCTAGCTCACTCACACACAGAACACATGGTAATGGACAAATCCACGCTCGAGCACGGTACGTAGTGCTGAATATAGCCGCTAATTTATTGACCTTCTGCCCTAGTGGTCCTCGGGCAACCCTGACTCGTCAGCTGACTGAGGGTCGATCAAGTGATGGTGGTCTACGATTAGGAGAGATGGAGCGAGACTGTCTTATTGGTCACAGAGCCACACAACTTCTGCTCGAACGGCTGCTTCTCACTGCGCACCCGTTCCTCTTCCCGTCAATCGCCGCGCGCTCGCCGTTCTTCGACCTCCCCGCAGATGGCACCAGACTATCCCTAACCAATGCGTCCTTGTTGGCCCGTATGTCGCCATCGCGTTCTCCATCGGCTTCTTCAACTTCTTCGGTCTTAGAGTCACCCAGCACGTATCCGCCACATGCAGGACTCTCACGATCTGGATTATCGGTCTCGGACTCGGCTGGGAGGTCCTCGACTGGCCGTATTCCATGTCGCAGGTCGCTAGTTTCGGGTTGATGTACGTCCTCCTTTCCATTCCACTTCCATGCTGACGGGTTATACCCGCTGTAGATACGACATCTCCCTCTTCAACAACCTCGTTACGGTCCTCTTTGTGTCCGTCCGTCGGTCACGAAAGAACGTAATGATCTTTCGCCCCTCGCTCGTTGCGCTCTATGTACGGAACGAACAATAAACTGACGAAGACAATAGGGACAGCCAAGCAGTGATACGCACAATAATTCGGTCCAAATCGGGAAGGAATGTCCACAGGGATGTGGCCATGGCTAAGGGCTAGATAAGATAAGACGAGGCCTAATCCGGAAGTGTGGCTGGACAGATATGAGGCTGGATCGCCATTTGGCCAGACCCAAACGTCATAGCAATCTGAGAGTAACCGTTATTATTTGTGTACCATCTCCAAGCTCCGCATTACAACTCCGTGAAACGTAATTTATAGAGCAAGAGCGCACCCACCAATAGTGAGACCTTTACTTGTTCCCGCTGCACCCCCAGATCACTAAGGCCGAAGGAGCTGCACGAGTTTGCGTGTCACATCTGTCGGTGTGGGCGCTATGATTTGCCACTGGCGTTTGCAGGCTTCTGCGAGGTAGCAAACCTTGGCGGGTAGACACGAGCAAGGCGACTCAGGAAGATGGAATTTGGGGTCTCGTGTGCGGTGTGACTCCTGACTTGGGGCTTGCAGAGATCGTGTAACAGCAAAGGGAAAAGGATTGAGGGAAAGTTGACGGGCTCAACCCTTAATGGCTGCTGTTGCGGGGAGCGGTGGTTTGCTTGTTCCGATGCTTGGCTATCACAATAAAACGGGGGGGTTCGTCTTTGTCTGTAGCTGTATGCCCTACAAACAACGACGGCCTCAACGATGTTTCTCTCCACCTGTTTAACCGGCCTCTGCTATCGACAACCTATTGCGCTTTCTTTCTCCTCCCAGCGGCTCTGGCTTCTCTAGCACTAACAGAGGGGATATTGATCGTGTTTCCCCAAACACCCAACCCCAGATCCCCAGGTCCATCTCGGCTAATTCAACCACCTGTGGCCAGGTCACCTTCCGACGATGTACCATTACCGGCAAACAAAGGACGATCTCTGTAAGAGTGAGCCCGTCGATCGCCCGCTTTTTCGGAGATAATGACCATTAAATAAGTTGATTGCCGAGCGAGTGCTGAGCCTGTGCAAAGTATGGCAATATTAATGTCAATGTCAATGTCAAACCCTAGTTGGAGTGACTCACTGGCTCCTAACGAACACTGCTTGACCTCTCCCTCCAGGTCCATCAGAACCTAGAACACCTACTCGCCTGCACATAGAGACGAGTATCTCGAACCACCTATACATGCTTACTGTTACATTGTAAGTCTGCTTCGCTAATATGGATATAGACGCTCGTGAGGTGAATTTGAACAGTTGCCGCTCGTCGTGCTGTAGGTGCGCCATGGTGAATCGACGGATAACTTGAGACCTGTATGGGCCGGTGAGATAACTCTAGTGCTATACTAGTAGCATAGAATAAGTCCACTGACTCTTTTTCGTTGAAGGGTGAACCAAATCTCCACTTTCAAATCATGGTATCTAGCTTAACGGCACCCAACAAATACCAAAAATGTAACCAATTGTTTACGCGTCTCGCCTCCGATCTCGTTCACTTTCACGTGGCTGCGTGGCTGCATGGCTGCTTCCTGCTACAGTGGCGGGCAAGGAAAGGATGAACCAAGCTCGCGTGCTGGGAGAATGGAGGTACTCCGCCCTACGCATGCCTATACACAAGATCTACGCGTTGGACGTCAAACGCGCCCACAGCACCGCCGTCCAACTCGTCGCGCCGCGCACTTCGCTCCCCGACTCAGACAAGGTCCCGCTCTCCTTCCCACTGATACACACTACGCCCCTGATCCGTGAGCAGCATTTTGGTATCGCCGAGGGCAAACTCTGGTTGCTGGACCGGTATCGAAAAAAGAAGCAACAGCAGCAGCGTCGGCGTGCATCGGCGTACGACGACGACGACGACGAGAGGCTACTGGATTCCGATGAGGAGGTCGAGGGGTACGATACAATACGGAATCGGCACGATAGGTTCGCTAGTGGCGAGTCGCTTGACGATCTCGCGCTTCGGGCAGAGGATGCGGTGGAGAGGCTTGTATGGCCGCATCTGGACGACGCGGTTGCGATTGCCACCACCATTCAGATACCGGTGCCGGTACGAATACGAATGGGGTCGAGGTTGAGGTCGAGGTCGATGGTCGACCATGGGAAAATGGAGAGGTCGACGTCGACGTCGGAGGCGGACTCGGGTACCATGTCGTTATCGTCAGCCATGGGCTGTGCATCTCCGAGGTGGTCGCTGCCATACTCAGGCGGATTGCGAATGCCGGAGCAACAGATTCAAAGGACTTGTCAATACTGGCTGGACGCGAGTACGCATTCGTCCCCTGGTGAGTGACCGTTGGTCATTTGTCGTGCATTGCGACGAGTTCATCTGAAGGGGGGTTTCTCCACAGGAAAATAGTACATTGGATATTTCGGTAGTGGCGGTCAATCAGGCTCCCCACCTTGTTAAAGTCGTGAGTGCTCGCGAAAGACTTGGTCTATATATATGCTGTGTGACCTGGTGATTAACATTTATCTTCCCCATTCGGTCACAGAAACAACAAAGTGGAGGAATCGGCAGCGCCCCTAGTGATGACAAGCAACGAAGCATGAGAGAGTTTATTGGAGGAGCCTCCATTACGCCTCCTTAGACCTTTTTTTAATCTTCGAGAGCTTCGGATGCAATGGGAATAATCATATCTACACAGAGCCGGGTTGGGCTCAAATCCATTTAGTATGAGCCCATGCACAATTCACCTCCGGCGACAGCATCCGCCCACGCAAAATACATTCTCATGAAATCGAATACACCCATTGGCTGAGATAATAAACCTGTTACGTTCTGTATTCCCTACCTCCTCAAATAGAGTTCGAGATAAACTGTTACAGTAGTTCCAAAGAAATGTCCTTCGAGGCTTGATGGACCCGGGGCTTGATCACACATCCAATCTGACTAGCGCACACAGGAGCGGACACCCCTGAAAAGACGATCAGCGTTGCCAATCAGGATTCGCTCAATCTGTATTTTAGGAAGAACA